>Ga0172377_10008573_pt1 | contig 10486 bp, 8 predicted proteins | sample Pumphouse3metaG_FD_119749 | JGI IMG/M metagenome (GOLD analysis project Ga0172377, IMG submission 119749) | Leachate microbial communities from a municipal landfill in Southern Ontario, Canada - Pumphouse #3 metaG | ecosystem: Engineered > Solid waste > Landfill > Unclassified | place: Canada... | reverse complement strand
ATATTCGGCTAAGATCTACGAGCAAACACTACATGCATTGAAATATGCTGTTAACGTAAAAGACGTATCGTTTGACCTACCAAAAATGATCTTGAGAAAAACCAGAATAATTCGACGACTTGTACTAGGAGTCAAGGCCAAACTATTGTCAACCAATCACGTGACTATAGTCACCGGTGAAGCACAAATATTTGATAATCACACCGTAAGTTGTGGTAATGAGACATATGAATGTGATTATCTTATACTTTGCACGGGATCAAAAACCTTTATCCCGCCACTTCCAGGTTTGGATACAGTTAATTACTGGACCCACCGTGAAGCCTTGGAGAGCAAAGAACTACCCGAATCACTGGTAATTGTTGGCGGTGGCGTAATCGGGATGGAATTTGCTTCTTTCTTTAATAGTCTCGGCACACAGGTCACAGTGATCGAAATGCTTGATGAAATCTTAGGGGGCATGGATAAAGAAATGGCAGAATTGCTTCGTACCGATTATACAAAGAAAGGTGTGGTTTTTTTGACTAGCACAAAGGTTACCGCATTAGAAAAGATTGATGAAAACACAATCATAACATACGAAAATGCCCAAGGAACAGGAAATATCGCTGCAAGTAAACTACTGATGAGTGTAGGTCGTCGTCCCGTAACAAAAGGTTTTGGTCTTGAAAATTTGAATCTTGAAACCGGAGAACGCGGCCGCATCATTATCAATAAAAAGATGCAAACTTCCGTTTCAAATGTTTATGTTTGTGGTGATATGACCGGATTTTCATTACTGGCCCATACAGCCATTCGCGAGGCTGAAGTAGCAATAAATTCAATATTGAATATAGATGATGCTATGAGCTATCGTGCAATTCCAAATGTTGTTTACACAAACCCAGAAATAGCGGGAGTCGGGCAAACAGAAGAAAATTTAAAAGACAATAATTTACCATATAAGACAATCAAATTGCCCCTTACTTTCTCCGGCCGTTTTGTTGCCGAAAATGATGGCATAAATGGAATGTGTAAACTTTTACTTGACAATAATGATAAAATTTTGGGTGCTCATCTCTATGGAAATCCTGCTTCTGAGATTATCACACTTGCAGGAATTGCTATTGAGCAACAAATAACGTCTTCTACGTGGAGAAAAACGATTTTTCCACATCCTACAGTAAGTGAAATCTTTAGAGAAATCTTATAACTCATGATGAAGAAATTTTTATATATAGGGCTGTTACTTTGCTGTATTTCTGCACAGGCACAAAATAGTTTCAGCCTAATTGATTCTTTGCGTAAAGAAATTATTCCGGTAGGAGGAAACGTTTGTATCAGCATTTATGATTTAACTGCAAATAAAACTATTTATAATTATCAGGAAAAGAAACTTACACGTCCGGCATCAACAGCCAAATTAATGACAACTATCACTTATCTCTCAAAACCATATTCAAAAGAACATTTTCACACAGAGGTCTGGTATGATGGCACCATTAACCAAGATACACTCAAGGGTGATATTTATGTTGTCGGTGGATTTGATCCGGAATTCGGTATTGCTGCAATGAACAAATTGGTTGACCGAATTGCCAACCTACCTTTCAATGTCATCAGTGGTCATATATATGGTGATATTTCAATGAAAGATTCTTTATATTGGGATCATGGTTGGTGTTGGGACGATAATCCGGAATCTTTCCAACCCTATCTATCTCCGCTAATGTTTCATAAAGACTTTATCACTATTACAGCATACCCTTCTACTCAACCCGGTACTCCCGCCAGATTAGTTTGTTCACCAACATCTACGTATTATACGGTAACTAACGAAACTAAATCAAATACATATAGTGCAGGCCGATTTTCCGCAACCCGTGGTTGGATGTACAATAGTAATAATATTATTGTCCGTGGAAATGTAACACAACCATGCACTTATGAAGTAAATCTCTTTTCTTCAGAAAAGTTTTTCATGCATGTTTTTCTTGAGCAACTTCAAGCAAAAGGTATCAAAGTAAATAAAGATTATTCTTTTCGTGAATTCCATAGAAACAGCAATTCCGTCTGCATCATCAAACACGAGACTTCCGTAAAACGAGTAATTAAACAAATGCTTCTTGAAAGCGATAATCTCAATGCCGAAGCTTTGCTTTATCATATGGCAGCATTGGATTCGCTAAAAAAACATATTTCTTCAGATGAAGGTCTAAATATCATCAATAATTTCATTAAACAGTTGGGATATGATCCACAAAACTACAATATTAAAGACGCGTGTGGACTGTCTATTTACGACCTAGTCTCTCCCGAACTACTGATTGATTTCCTAAAATACGCCTATGCACATCCGAAGATTTTTAAAACATTATACAGGTCACTGCCAATTGCCGGGGTTAAGGGGACATTGAAAAACCGGATGAAAAGGACATCGGCTTATGCTAACGTACACGCCAAAACCGGTACTTGCACAGCCGTAAGTACATTAGCCGGATATTTAAAAATGAGAAATGGACACCGGGTGGCTTTTGCTGTTTTATGTTCTAATATCTTATCTGATTCTATTCCTATTAAATTTCAAGATAAAGTTTGTACTTATCTTTGCAACACAGGAATTTCTAATTTGGAAGACACAAATGGCCTAAATAGTGAGGAAAATGCCGATGATTAGTACTTCCGTCGAAAGATTTCTCCCCAAACAAATGCACGACGAGCTTCTGCCACATTATGAATTTGATAATCATCATCACTCGCCATCGACTGATCTGTAAATGATTGGGCAGGATTTTTTTGCCTTAAATTCATTGACGTTTTACGCTTCGTAACATCTATAATTTGCGAAGTAGCCATCGGACGAATGTTAGCTTCGTTCAAAATCGGAGCAGGAGGTAATGATTCTTCTGTCAAAAAACGTTTAGGAATAGTTCTCGGAGATTCTTGCCTCCTTTTTAATTCCTGTTCTTCTTTTTCTTCTTCCTTTGCCAGTTCTGCTTCCTGTTGCTCATCCTCTCTTTTATTATAACGCTGATTATCCGGTATACCGAATGATCTACCTTTAGGTAATCCTAAAGGTTCATCAATTCCCTTACCTGGCAAAGTTGTCACGTTTTTGGAACTATCTTTTTTCCCGCTTTTAGCAATGGCTATAATAATAATACCAGCTAAAATAAGAAAATTTAAAAAACCTCCCATAATGTTCTTTTTTAAAATACTATTATGCAAACCTACATAAAAATTCTCAACCATACAAGTCTATAACACAAAATCGAGAACTAATTCAATAAATAAAAACACCGAAAAATAATAAAAATCATGAATATCCTTTATTTTACAAAAGATTAACACAGTGATTCTTCGACTTTTATGACAATATTCTCCTTTATTTTTTATATTTTTGCCTAAATATTCTTTAGAAAATGAAGGAATTTGTTTTATTTTAACGAAGAAGAAAAGAGAGCACATGAGCGACGAAGATAAAGAAAAAGATAAAGAACTGATAAATCAAAGAAACGAAGAGACACATAATATAGGCATAGCTCATCAGCTATCAGGCATGTACCAAAATTGGTTTTTGGATTATGCTTCCTATGTAATTCTTGAACGTGCCGTACCTGACATTGACGATGGGCTTAAACCTGTGCAACGAAGAATCCTACATTCCATGAAAAGGCTGGATGACGGTCGTTACAATAAAGTAGCCAATATTGTAGGGCAAACCATGCAATTTCACCCGCACGGTGATGCTTCAATTGGCGACGCATTAGTACAACTGGGACAAAAGGATTTATTGATTGACTGTCAGGGAAACTGGGGAAATATACTTACGGGCGACGGAGCTGCCGCTCCTCGTTATATAGAAGCACGGCTCTCAAAATTTGCGCTTGATGTAGCTTTCAATCCCAAAACTACTGAATGGAAATTATCCTATGACGGACGAAATAAAGAACCGGTCACTCTACCAATGAAGTTTCCTCTATTATTGGCACAAGGTGTTGACGGTATCGCAGTCGGCCTATCATCAAAAATCCTCCCGCATAATTTCAACGAATTATGCGACGCAAGTATAGATTACCTGCAGGGAAAACCTTTCAATTTATATCCGGATTTTCAAACAGGAGGTTCAATCGATGTTGCCAAATACAATGACGGCGAACGTGGCGGTAGTGTCAAGGTTAGAGCCAAAATTAAAAAGGTTGATAACAAAACATTATCCATTACAGAAATTCCCTACGGGAAAACGACCTCAACGGTTATAGATTCCATCTTAAAAGCCGTAGAAACAGGAAAAATTAAAGTCCGCAAGGTAGATGATAACACTTCTGCTAATGTAGAAATTCTACTTCATTTGGCTTCGGGAGTCTCCTCGGATAAAACGATCGACGCCCTTTATGCTTTCACTGATTGCGAAGTTAGTATTTCACCTAATTGTTGTGTCATATACGATAAGAAGCCTCATTTCTTGGCTGTGAGCAATATTTTAAAACGATCGGCCGATAGGACGATGGACCTTCTCCATCAAGAACTAAATATTAAGAAAGAAGAGCTACTCGAAACGCTCCATTTTACCACATTAGAAAAAATTTTCATCAACGAACGTATCTATAAAGATAAAGAATTCGAACAATCAAAAGACATGGACGCTGCTTGCGCACATATTGACGCACGATTGACTCCATTTTATCCCCAATGCATCCGAGAGGTGACAAAGGAGGATATTCTAAAACTGATGGAAATTAAAATGGCCCGCATCTTAAAATTTAATTCGGATAAAGCGGACGAAATTATAGCCAAATTCAATCAGGATATTGCAGATATAGACAATCACTTAGCACATATTGTTGACTACACCATTTCTTGGTATCAAATGCTAAAAGAGAAATATGGCAAGCGATTTCCACGACATACAGAGCTCCGCAACTTCGACACAATAGAGGCTACAAAAGTTATCGAGGCCAACGAGAAATTATATATCAATCGCAAAGAAGGTTTCATTGGTACCTCACTGAAAAAGGATGAATTCGTAGCCAACTGTTCGAATATCAACGACGTCATTATTTTCTATAGTGACGGACGATATATCATTACTCCCGTAGCAGACAAGAAATTTGTAGGTAGAGATATTATTTATCTGAACATTTTTAAAAAGAACGATAAACGTACTATATATAACGTTATATACCGCGATGGAAAACAAGGTATCAGTTACATCAAACGTTTTGCCGTGACCTCAGTTATCCGTGACCGTGAATATAACCTGACTATTGGTACACCAGATTCAAAGGTGGAATATTTCACCGCTAATCCCAACGGAGAAGCAGAAGTTGTCAAGGTCACCTTGAAACCGAACCCACGCCTCAGAAAGGTTATCTTTGAACATGATTTTAGCAAAGTCAAAATTAAAGGCAAACAAGTCATTGGTATAATTCTTTCTAAATTCCCCATTCACCGCATTACATTAAAACAAAAGGGCGGCTCAACACTGGGGGGACGTAAAGTTTGGTTTGACCGCGATGTGCTCAGGCTTAATTATGATGAGCATGGCGAATACTTAGGAGAATTTCAAAACAATGAAAATATATTAGTTGTTCTGGATAATGGAGATTCTTACACAACCAATTTTGATTTGAGCAATCATTACGAGACAAATATCTGTATCATTCAAAAATTTGATGAAAACAAGGTCTGGACCGCTATACTTTATAATGCAAGCAATAATCATTATCCCTATATTAAAAGATTCTGCTTCGAACAAACCAACAAAAAAATAAATTATCTGGGAGATAACAACTCCAATAAACTCATCCTACTCACCGATACTTGTTATCCCCGTATAGAAGTCATCTACGGAGGACGCGACAGCTTTCATGATCCCTTTATTTTTGAGGCAGCCGACTTTATCAGTGCAAAAAGCATCAAAGCCAAAGGGAAACGGATCACCACCAATGAGATAGAAAAGATTCATGAAGTTGAACCAACTCGTCAACCCGAAAAAGAAAATACATCCGATGATGAAAATTCAGAAGAAGAAGAACCTGAAAATTTAGATCCGGACAAAAACAAAAGCAATGATGACATTATTGATGAAATCACCGGACAAATGAAATTATTTTAAATTAATAAAAGAACTATGAAGCCATATATCAATGAAGAGAAATAATTTTTTGGAAAGACTCATCGGAGAATTTTTATTTTTATTTCTCCTTATTCCACAACAAATACAAGCACAAACAGATACGGTTAAAACTAACCGTTATATTATGCGAACAATGATGTATGGCATAGGAACTTCAAACATTTATGATTCATATCTTTCGCCACAGAACTATAAGGGCATTGATTTCCGGATTTCCCGTGAAGCCATGCGATTCACAAAAAGAGGCAAAGGCAAAGTCTCTTCACAAAACTTTCTCCAAGCAAATTTTAGTTACACGCATAATAGAGCTAACAATAATAATACCATTTCCGGACTAATAAACTGGAATTATGGATATCACCACCAGTTCCCTATTTCAGAAAACTTCAAACTATTGGCCGGAGGTTTACTTGACATGAACGGGGGATTTGTTTATAATCTGCAAAACACAAATAATCCTGCTTCTGCAAGAGCCTTTATCAATATGGATGTTTCAGGTATGGCGATCTGGCATTTCAAAATCAAACAATATTCATTCGTATTGCGCTATCAGTTAAATATTCCAGTTATAGGCATCATGTTCTCACCACAATATGACGAATCATATTACGAAATCTTTACGCTCGGCAATACTAGTAATATTATCAAACTAACGTCGCCTTACAATCAGCCCTCTCTCCGGCAAATGTTGTCTCTTGATGCTCCAATCGGACATTCCAGGATTCGTTTTAGTTATTTAGCTGATATGGAACAATCAAGAATAAACAACATTAAAACACATACCTATTCACATGTATTCATGGTAGGTATTGTCAGAAGCTTATATCTCATTCATAGCAAAAGAGGGAAACCCTTACCGCCCTCGCTAAGGGTATATTAATGGGTTATAGAAAATTGAATAAAAAACAAAAGACAATGAGCTTGAGTTCATACAACATAATGAAAAATAAGATAATACTACTTCTTTTGATTATTAGTAACCTCACCATACAAAGTTGTATTGATGGAGAGCAATATGATAATACACCGCAAGGAAACTTTGAACAGTTATGGACAACTATAGATGAGCACTATTGTTTTTTTGATTACAAAAACATTAATTGGGATTCAATACATACCGTTTTCTCCCAAAAAATAGAAACCAGTATGAGCAACAAAGACTTGTTCGAAGTTTTAAGTGATATGCTATATACCCTCAAAGACGGTCACGTCAACCTCATTTCCTCTTATCAATGCTCTTACTATGATGCATGGTATCAAGACTATCCTCATAATTTCGACGAAGATATTGTAAACGATGACTATCTAGGTAAAGCTAGCACGGATTATTACACGACATCGGGCATCAAATATAAAATATTCGATGACAATATCGGCTATATGCGCTATGAAAGTTTTGCCAACGACGTTGGTAATGGTAACTTAGATGAAATTCTCGAATATCTTGCCATTTGCAACGGACTGATTATAGACGTGCGTGACAACTCGGGGGGGACAATTACGAATGCAACAAAAATTGCGCAGCGATTTACCAACGAGAAATTGCTGATCGGTTATATAGAGCATAAAACAGGTACCGGACACAATAACTTTTCATCGCCTACAGCCATTAATCTGAAACCTTCAAATAGCGTCCGTTGGCAGAAAAAGGTTGTTGTACTTACAAACAGACGATGCTTTAGTGCAACAAACTATTTTGTGAACACCATGCGTTATCTGGCTAATGTCACTATTTTAGGAGATACCACAGGAGGTGGCTCAGGGCTCCCCTTTTCTTCCGAATTGCCTAACGGATGGACGGTCCGTTTTTCCTCTAGCCCTATTCTTGATGCTGATAAGAATCAAATTGAATTTGGAATAGAACCTGACATTAAAATAGACTTATCTACAGGTGACACAATGAATCATTTGGATACCATGATAGAAACAGCCCGAAAACTATTAAATAAGTAAGTTTATTTACTTTTTGTTTGCTGTCTCGAAAAAACTTTTTAAATTTGCACCACAAAATTGGAGTAATTAGTAATAATTACTGTTTTTTGCGGCTATGGCGTAATTGGTAGCCGCGCCAGACTTAGGATCTGGTGTCGAGAGACGTGTAGGTTCGAGTCCTATTAGCCGCACAATGAAAGCCAAGAGCCTTCAAGGAGAGATTCTTGAAGGCTCTTTTAAATTCTCTGATTACTAATGAGATAAATTTGAAAAAACGAATATTTCAACAAAAAGAATTATATGAAAAAGCATGATCTTTGCTGCATCGGACATATTACATTGGATAGAATCATTACTCCACAAAAAAGTATTGATATGCCAGGTGGTTCAGCATACTATTGTTCTTACGCCGTAAGCAGATTCAAAGACCTTGATTATTCGCTTGTCACCTCAGTTGGTGCCAGTGAAATGCATGTCGTAGACCAATTACGTAAAGACGGTATCGACGTCACCGTCTTTCTCAGCGAACATTCACTTTGCTTTGAAAACATTTACCATGAAAACATAGACGACCGCATTCAAAGAGTCTTGGCCAAAGCAAACCCTTTCAAAGCAGAACAACTTAAAGATATAGAAGCAAAAATTTATCATTTAGGATCGTTAATGGCAGATGATTTTGACTTGGAAGACATCAAGACACTTGCAAAAAAAGGATTGGTTGCCGTTGATTCCCAAGGATACCTTCGAGAAGTACGAGGAACAAAAGTTTATCCGATTGACTGGAAAGAAAAGAAAGAAGCCCTGAAATTTGTTCATTTTTTAAAGGTTAATGAACATGAGATGGAAGTCCTTACAGGATGTAAAGATCCGAAACAAGCAGCACAAATACTTTATGATTGGGGCGTGAAAGAAGTTCTAGTTACATTAGGAAGCATGGGTTCTATTATATACGACGGAAAGACCTTTTACAATATCCCAGCATACGTCCCTCAAGAGGCTGTTGATGCTACCGGTTGTGGAGACACATATACAATAGGCTATCTCTATCAACGTGTCAATGGTGTTGATATTGAAAAAGCAGGAAACTTTGCTGCAGCAATGTCCACTATAAAACTTGAACAATCGGGACCATTTCTTGGAAACAAAGAAGACATAATTCGGTGTCTGAATAGTGCTGAAAAAACATTTTATCAGTTATAAAAGGCTGATAAAATTACCATTTACAAAAAGGTTTCTTCATAAGGTGAGAATTATAATAGCGAACATCGCCCGTTACTTCCTTTCCGATAAAGATCGGTTTTATAAATTTTTCCGTTTCAGAACCTAATTCAACTTCAGCTACCACCAAGCCCGAATTATCTCCGTAAAACTCATCCACTTCAAAGATATGTTTGCCACTTTGCACCAGATAACGAATTTTGTCAATAATACCCGGCTCGCAGAGTTTCATCAAGTCTTCGGCATCCTGAAGAGATATTTCTTTCTCCCACTCAAACCGACTCATGCCAATAGAATCACTCGCCCCCTTAATGGTTAGATATCCTCTATCATCACGAATCCTGACACGTACAGTACTCCCTCGTTCACTGCTAATATAGCCCTGTTTAATGCGACTTTTTGAAAAAGCAACGGATTTATAGTCTCCTATAACCAGAAATTTACGCTCAATTTCTTGTGGCATAATATTTTAACTGAAAGAAAAATAAACCAACATCAAAACAGCCAAAACAATAAGTGATATGAATATAACTTTTACTGTACGATTAGCTTTTTCTTCAGCTCTTTTGTTCTTAAGTGATTTTTTTCTCTGACTCATAGATTTTAATTTTAAATTCGACCTTAACAAAGTAAAAAAAAATCTACTAACTTTCCAAACAAAAATCATTAAAAATTCAATTTATTCGTGCAAAGACGACGATTCCATCAGATATGATTTGATAAACCCATCAATCTTACCATCCATCACACCATTTACGTCGGCTGTTTGGTAATTTGTACGATGATCTTTAACTCGACGATCATCAAAAACATAACTTCTTATTTGAGATCCCCATTCTATTTTCTTCTTTCCAGCTTCAACTTTAGCACGTTCAGCCATTCGATGTTTCATCTCCTTATCATAAAGAATAGAACGCAGCAACCGCATAGCATTATCTCGATTCTTCGGTTGATCACGAGTTTCGGTATTCTCGATAAGAATCTCTTCTTCTTCACCCGTATAAGGATCTTTATACTGATAGCGCAAACGAACACCGGATTCAACTTTATTCACATTCTGCCCACCGGCACCCCCTGAACGAAAAGTATCCCAAGAAATACAAGCCGGCAAGATATTCACAACTATAGTATCATCAACCAAAGGAGCAGCAAACACCGAAGCAAAAGATGTCATACGTTTTCCCTGCGCATTAAAAGGAGAAACACGAACTAAACGGT
>Ga0172377_10008569_pt1 | contig 10487 bp, 11 predicted proteins | sample Pumphouse3metaG_FD_119749 | JGI IMG/M metagenome (GOLD analysis project Ga0172377, IMG submission 119749) | Leachate microbial communities from a municipal landfill in Southern Ontario, Canada - Pumphouse #3 metaG | ecosystem: Engineered > Solid waste > Landfill > Unclassified | place: Canada... | reverse complement strand
TCACGTTGTACGGAAGATGACGCTCACCCCTTCAGTTTCACGGCAAGGGTTTTCATGATTTCCTCGGGCTTTCCGCCCGCCTCGAGATCGACGAGAAGCCCTTTTTTCCGATAGTAGGCGATCAACGGCTCGGTGGATTGCGCGTACACTTCGAGCCTGTGGGCGATGGCCTGTGGCTTGTCGTCCTCCCGCTGGATCAGCGGCTCGCCCGTTTCATCGTCAATCCCTTCCGTTTTGGGAGGATTGTAGATGATATGGTATGTTTTCCCCGTACTCTTGCACACTCTCCGACCCGACAATCGTCTGATGATCGTCTCGTCGGGAACGACGAAGTTGATTACCGCATCGACATCACTCATCGCTTTCAATGCATCTGCCTGGGGGACGGTCCGGGGAAATCCGTCAAGGATGTAACCGGTTTTGGCGTCTTTGTCGGAGAGACGGCTTTTCACCATTGCGATGGTCACGCTGTCAGGTACCAAACCGCCGGATGCGAGAATCGATTTAACCTGTTTGCCAAGTTCCGTTTCATTCTTGATGTTCGCCCTGAACAAATCCCCTGTGGAGATGTGGGGGATATGGAAATACTCTTTCGCAAGTTCCGCAATCGTGCCCTTTCCCGCTCCGGGAGGGCCAAGAAACACAAGGTTCATCGTTTTTTGCTCCTTGTGCCTATCATACCAAAAAGAGGGTTTGCGTTTAAAGGGCAACTGCGGTACTATGAGCCGTTGAGGAGTCAACCATGAGCAAAATCGTGCTGCATGCCACCGATCTCGATGGCTATCTGGATGAAGAAGACAAAAACAAGATCGCCAATGCGGACAGGATGTACGGCCAGTCACTCACCTATTGTGAGGCACTTGACAACACTACGGACGCGGACAAGAGGGAATCCGCCCGCAGGGGACTGGTGGAAAACGCCGCGGAGATCGGCACGTATCTGAAAAAGGTCACCTCGGAAGTGAAACGCATCCACGTCTATTCGTTTGAGACGCCGCAGGAGCAGCACGGCGAAGCGAGTCGCCTGATCGCAAAACTCCGCTCTCCTGAAACCCAGCACGAAGAATTCCTCTATTACATCCAAAGAGCGTACGAGTTGCTTTTTTCCCATGTCTTTGCGGATGCCGCGCTTCCCAACAAACGAAGCATCATTACCAAGACGCCGGTCACCAATCCCTGTCGCAATTATGCCGTGCACAGGATCCCCGATGTGGACAGTCTGATCCACAACAGCGTTATGTGCGTCATGCTCCGTGGCGCCTTGCTCCCTTCGATGATTCTCTCAAAGGAAATACAGGATTACAGCTCTGACAACTTCGTTACGCCGTTCGCCCTGTTCAAGATCAAACGCGACGAATCCAAGCATGAGTCCAATATGGATTACGTTCTCGATCTTGACCGGTCTTTTTTCGATCTCAAGAGCCTTGACGGCAAGGATCTGGTGTTCGCCGATCCCATGAATGCGACAGGCGGCTCCTTGGTGACGATCATCAACTACTTGAAGAGCAAGGGGATCAAACCGAAATCGATCAAATTCATCAACGTCATCGCGGCCCTGAAAGGAAGCCTGCGTATCTGCAGGGCCTTGCCGGAGGCGGAAGTATATACGTTGTGGATGGATCCCGTCCTGAATGATCAGGCATACATCCTCCCGGGGTTGGGAGACGCGGGCGACCGGCTCAACGGACTGGATACCGGGGACAAGCCCCGCAACATGATTCAATTGATCGCCGATTACGGCACGAACATCGTCAACCTGTACCGTTGCCAGGTACGGGCGATCGAAGATGTCGTGCTGGGGAAGTGAACCGGTGAAGCGCCTTCTTCCCTTCGTTTTCTTGCTTCTTCTTTTCACCTCCTGCGCCACGCGGGAGGCGGAAAGCGAAAATGCCTTGAAGAACGGGATGGTCTTGGTCGACCAAGGCAGATACGACGAAGCCGTCATGGCGTTCGACGAGGGGCTGGAAAAAGATGCGACGAACGCGAAATTGCTGTACGACAAGGCAATCGCCCTATTCGCCGCAGGCCGCTATGACGAAGGTTGTCTCATCTGCGAACATGCGTTTTCCTTGTATCCCGGAATGTTGCGCTTTCTTTCCCTGGAGGCTGAGAGCCTCGCAGAGGAGGGGAAAACGGCGGATGCATTGACTGTTTACGACCGAATTCTCGAGTGCAATCCGGGAGATACGGATCTCCGGCTCTCGGTGATGAAACAGGCGCTGGACGCAAAATTGTATGATGAGGCGAAGCGGTACGCCCGGTGGTTCATCGCGCACAAGAAGAATCTGCAGGAGGCATATGCCACCCTTGCCGTCATCAACGGAAAAGGAAGCGTGGAAGAGGAAATCAGCTCGTATCTGAAGGAGCACCCCGTCACGAAGGCAACTTGAGAAGAATCCCCAGTACCGCCGCGACGGCGATCCATACCACGGGATGAACCTTTTTCAATTTCATCATCAGAACGAGAAGCACGACGAACAACGCGGTTTCCATGATCCGCACCCGATGCCCGTCGAACAACGCGAGACGGAAAACCTGCCAACCGGCATAGGAAATCAATGCGATCACCGAAGCACGCAATCCATAGAACGACCATTTGACATATTTGTTGTCGTTGAATTTTTCCAGAATTCTGGCGACGACAAGAATAATGACGATCGACGGGGCGACAAGTCCCAAAGTCGTGCACAACGCACCCAAAATCCCCGCAACCAGATTACCGGTATAGGTCGCCATATTGACGCCCATAGGCCCGGGCGTCGACTCGCTGACGGCGATCATCGTGGAAATGTCCCCCACCGTAATCCACGCAGGATGGGTTTGGGCGAGTCTGAAAAGGAAGGGAAGCGTCGCGAGTCCGCCACCCACGGAAAACAGTCCGATTTTAAAGAATTCCCAGAAAAGCGAGAGATAAATCATTTTTTCCTCCCTGCGCGTTCCCTTATCCACGAGAACACCAGTCCCCAGACGATGCCGCCGAAGACAAACACCACCGGAGAGAGGGAGAAGCACAGCATCAGGGTAAAGGTAAGAAGACACAACACAAAGGTAGGAATGTCGATGATGCTTTTCTTCGCAAGCTTGATGACGCTCACCGTAATCAGGGCGCAGACCGCAACACGTACGCCGCTGAACGCCATCTGGACATACCGGTTGTCTTCGAATGCGGCAAGAATCGAGGCGAGAATCGAGATGATGACGAAAGAAGGGAATACCATCCCCAGCGTGGCGAAAATCCCTCCCCAGTTGCCCCTTCGTTTGTATCCGATGAACGTCGCGGTATTGACGGCGATGATCCCCGGCGTGCACTGTCCCACCGCAAAATAGTCGAGAATGTCGGAATCGGTGCACCACGAACGCTTCTCCACCACTTCCCTCTGGAGCATCGGAAGCATCGCATACCCGCCTCCGAAGGTCATCACGCCGATTTTCGCGAACGTCCAGAACAAACTGGCTAACGAAGTCTTCCGCTCATTCATGTTCCTTGATCCTCCGTATCTCCATCTGGACCATCTGATCGCATTTCTCGTTCAATTCGATGCCGTCGTGTCCTTTCACCCAGTTGAACGAAACGTGCATACCGGAAACAAGGCCGTCCAATTCTTCCCAGTACTCCCTGTTCTTCACCGGTTTGTTGTCCGCGGTTTTCCACCCTTTGCGTTTCCACGATGCGACCCATTGCAGGATTCCGTTACGGACATACTGGCTGTCCGTATTGACGATGATCTTCTGTCCGCCCAATCGCCGGGCGTATTCCAAAGCCCTGATGACCGCCGTCAACTCCATCCGATTGTTGGTGGTCAGTCCCTCGCCTCCGGAAAGCTCCGTGGAAAAAACGCCGTCCGCAGTCAAGGTGAACGCCCACCCACCGGGACCGGGATTGCCGCTGCACCCGCCGTCGGTATAGATTTCAATCGTTTGGTACTGCATACCGGCATGGTACAGAAGGGAGAGCCGATGGTCAACCGACCATTCCTCTGGCAGGAACGGACCGTTTTGCGTCCCAGGTCGTTCCATCGCACAGATAGGCGTAAATCGGATCGGCGACGGGATCATGCATCCGAAAACGCATGTGCACCACGGCAATGGCTTTCCCTTTTCCGTCTTCCATCGTCGTTTCCTCGTCGCTGAGGTAATCCATTTCCCCCATATAGTAGAAATCCCCGCCTTCGTCATCATTCTTTTTCACGAACAGGAGGTTTCTGACCGCACCGCTTCTGATCGCCGTCGGTTCTTTTCCATCCCGACGTATACCGGAACGGGTGAACCAGGAAAACACCTCTTCGCTCTCGAACTTGTCCTTGTAATCGATGCTTGCGTCAATACGGCCACTGTCCTTTGCATAGGTGACGAAAATGGGACAGGTCTTTGTACGTTCGTAGTCGATCTTGTACCCATAAATGGTGGAAGCGACATCTTTGGTCCAACACAAAAGGCGGCAGACATCCTGTCGCGTATATCGGTCATACAGTACGAAGTCGTTCTCCCGTCTTCCTCCTGCGAGATCCCTTTTCCCGAACTGCGATAGTCCGAAATCCGCGAGATCGGAGACTTGCATCCGGTACTCCTCGTTATTGAGCAACGCAAGAAACTCGTCCGTCGGCCCGATCACGCCGCTTTCCGTACGGCAATAGGACATGTTTCCGAACTTTTTCCGGTCGGATTCCTTGAAGAACCGATCGGAAAGGATCTCGCATGCGGATTCGACGCAAAGCCGACCAACAGGGTATTTGAAATTCTCTGATACCTCCTGCTCGACGGAAGCGACGGGAAAAGGATAGCGCCCGTCAAGGAACCGACGAATGATGAGATTTTCGTATGGACGTTTCCCCGCAGCCAAAACGGAAGAGAGAAAAGCGAGACTCTGCATCATCCGGGTGGTAAACATCGGATGGTAAGCTGAGGGATCGGCCCGGAGCAGGAAAGCCGGATAGGATTTCAACGTCCCGTCGGATCGTTCGATAAGCAGCAACGGGTTCGGCCCTCCGCACCGTTCGAAATCTCCAAGCCGCGGCACTCTTCCGCAACGTTTTTTCACTTCGCCGTACAACACCTTCAAGTTTCTGAACTGCGCGTATTTTTCGGTGTTCACCGCATCGAGGATCCGTTTTCGCGAAATCCTGTCAAAATCCACCGTAGAGACCCCGTTGACGGCGAGGCTTCCTTCGATGACGACCTTCCGCATGGATTCCTTCTTGTATGAAGTGTCTCCGAATAATGCGACGGGAATCATGTAATTATGCTCGTAATTGCCGATGAAATCCAAAACGGAAACAAATTTCTTCCCCGGGTAAAGCCGGAGCCCGCGTCCCAATTGCTGGACAAAAACGATCGACGATTTCGTCGGGCGAAGCATGACGATCTGGTTGACACAAGGGATGTCGACTCCTTCGTTGAAGATGTCCACGGTGACAAGCCAGTCCAAGTGTCCATCCTGATCCTTCGGCGCTTGAAGGCGTTTTACGGCATCCTCCCTCGTCTCTTCGCTGTCTTCACCGCAAAGACTTTGGATACGCATTCCCGTCGTACGGAGTTTTTCAGCCAGTTTTTTCCCTTCCTCAACCCTGCTGCAGAAGATCAGACCGCGCACTTCTGGGTTCCCCAAACTATAGCGCAGGATTTTCTCCCGTATCCGCTTGATCCGTTCGTCGTCCACCAGCCGGTTGAAATCGGTATGATCGGAAACTTCCTCTCCGTTGACCGTAAGGTCGGTGACGCCATAGTAATGGAACGGACAGAGCAACCCAGCGTCCAACGCCTGAGCCAATCGTATGTCGTACGCTACGTTATAATCAAAGAACCGATAGATGTCGAATCCGTCCGACCGTTCCGGTGTGGCCGTCATCCCAAGCCAGAAGTCCGCATTGAAATGACGCATCACCGTCTGATATGTCGCCCCGCCACTATGATGGACCTCATCCACGATGATGTATTGGAACGTCTTTGGATCGAGTCGTTCCAACACGTCCGGTCTGGAAAGGGTCTGGATCATTGCAAAAGTGAACCGTGCGTCCGTTCGTATTTTGCCCCCTCCGATGACGCTGCAATCCGACTCTGGTCCGAAGACATGCTTGAACGTATCGACGGCATCCTTGATGATCGCTTCCCTGTGAACGATGAACAGGCAACGACGCGGACGAAAGGCCTTGACATCCAACGCGCAGAGGACCGTTTTCCCAGTCCCCGTGGCGGAAACGACAAGCGCCTTGCGCGCTCCGTTCTTTCGCAATGCGGCAAGTGAACAAAGTGCCTCCTGTTGCATCAGATTCGGCCTGAAAACATAATCGCGCCCTTCCTCCTCCGCTCCTTCCGGCAATGGATAATACCCATCCATTCTGGCGTGCATCGCCTTGTAGATCCGTCGGTAGTGGGTCAGCCATGCATCGGAGACATCGATGGACGCCTCCCACGTCTGATCGAATTCCCCGACGATCTCATGCAACAATTCACCGCTTGACAGCGCAAAAAGACAGACGTTCCATTCCTTTGTGATGGCAAGCGCCTCTTGGGTAAGGTTCGCGCTCCCAATAATAACCGTCGCTTTTGTTTTTTCCGCATCTTTGAAAAACACATACCCCTTTGCATGGAAAGGCTTGCCACTGAGCACCTTCACTTGGATGTTTTCGTAGGAACGGAGAAATTGGATCGCCTCTGGATCGGTAAACCCCAGATAATCCGTCGTGATGATTTTTCCGCTCACACCCCGCTCGCGGGCTTCGTACAACGCGGAGAGGATCGATGCGACTCCGTCGCGGGTGACGAACGCCACGGAAAAAGCGAAAGAGGCGCATACGGAGAGTTCCCGAACAAGGGATGCAAGTACTTTCGTCTGGGGAGGATGATTCAGCACCAGGGAGGGGCGCAGTTGTTCTTCTGAAGGAGTGAAGGCATCGATGAATCCGGTTCTGAGGCTCAAGGAAAGCTTTTCACGCAATTCGCCGTCCGTCATTTTTTCAGTTCGGTCTCCACCGCGGGAAGAAGGAGTTTGTCGGCATCGGCCCAGTCGACCGAACGCAACGCATTTCTATCGAGCCATTTCGCCGCCACATGTTCGTTCAACGTGAGAGAGCCTTCCATGAGTCGGCATCGATAAGCGTGCATATGAATGCCGAAAGTCCGATACTGCCAGGTGATCGCACCGAGATCCTTTTCCACGTTGACGACGCTCAAAAGCTCCTCGCGAATCTCCCTGACCACCGTCTCTTCTCCTCGCTCCCCCGATTCCAGTTTGCCTCCGGGAAACTCCCACTTCAGCGCCACTTCGCCTTTGTTCGGACGTTGGGCGCAAAACACCTTTCCATCCCTGATGATCACCGCCGCCGCGACTTCGATTTGTTTCATGCATATCATCCTAGCAGCTCCTGCCATTTCTTTCCATAAGCTTTTTCCCGTCATTGACTTTCTCATCCCTTGCCGGTAGGCTGGAATCGTCATAGGGGGGAAGTCGGTAACGCCGCGCGGTCCCGCCACTGTATGAGTCAGGTTACCCCATTGGCAAGACGCACGCCTACGAACGATAGGCAAAGGGGCGCTCGATGAAGCGATATCATAGTCCTTTCACCATTATTCTTGTCTTTTTGTTTTGCATTCCGCTTGCCGCGCAACCAAAGGCTGAACGGCAACCCCAAGCCCCCGCTACGTATACGGACAGCAGGGGAACCGTATACCCCCTCTCGGCGGTACATCGCCTCGTCAGTCTTGGTCCGACGGTGACCGAAACGATCTGCGCCCTCGGCGGCGAGGACATGCTTGTCGGCCGAACGGACTACTGCAATTATCCCGCGTCGGTGGCGGACATTCCCTCCATCGGCGGAATTCTCAACCCGTCGGTGGAGAAAATCATCCGTTTGAAACCCGATCTTGTCATTGCTTCGTCGATGGTCAGCGATGACGTCTACAGGGCATTGGACAAAGCGGGCGTGAAAGCGATTTCCATCAATAAGGAAAGTTCGTTCGAGGGTACGTTCGGATTCATCCGAGACGTAGGGCTTGTCATCGGGAAAAAGCAAGAAGCGGAAAATCTTGCCGCGTCGATGCACGCACAATTGGCCGCGATTCAGGAACGTTACAAGAACAAGCCGAACAGGCGGGTCTGTTTTGTCGTCGCATTCGGAACGTATGATGCATCTGCGACGGGCGATACGTACCTGGACGAGATGATTACCCTCGCCGGAGGCATCAACGTGGCGAAGGACGGCCGCAATTGGATGTTTTCCAAAGAGCAACTCCTTCTGGCAAATCCAGATGTCATCATCTTGATGGGAAGGATGAACGACGGAAAATCGGATGCGCAACTGCTGGCCGAATGGAACGATACGAAACCGTACTGCGACATGAAGGCTGAAGTCAAAATCATCGACGGGGATCTGATCGGGCGGCAAGGACCAAGAACCGTCCAAGGAATAGGCGAACTCGCCCGCCTGATCCACGGAGAATGAAATGAAAAAAGGTCACACCTGGCTCTGGCTCCTTCTCCTCGCTCTGCTTTTCGTCCTTTCGCTCACGACGGGCAGTTCGCGGTCGACGCCCGCGGAAATCATACGGGCGCTTCGAAGCCCCGACGATCCGCTCCGATATATTGTCCTTGAGCTCCGTCTTCCTCGCACGCTCTCCGCATTGCTTTGCGGCGCCGTTTTGGGCATTTCCGGCGCAGTTTTCCAAGCGGTGCTGAAAAATCCGATGGCCGATCCGTACGTCCTCGGCATTTCATCGGGAGGAAGCCTTGGAGCGGCAATCGGAGCGTGTCTCGGAGCGGTCTCCCTGACCGTGCCGGCGCTCGCAGGAGGGCTTTTTGCGTCATTGCTGATCTTGTTGCTCTCTCTCCGTCACCAAAGCCAGACACGGCTGATCCTCTCCGGCGTCGCGATAAACTACCTGTGTTCATCGTTGCTGACACTCGTCATGCTTCTTGCCCACGAACAGTACCAGCGGATCATGTTCTGGACGCTTGGTTCGTTTTCCGCCGCTTCGTACCGGCAGACTCTTGCGGTGCTTGTTCTGTTTCTCGCCTCGTTCCTTCCGTTGCCTTTTTTCACCAACCAGCTTGATATGATGTTGCTGGACACTTCCTCCGCACTTTCTCTCGGACTGGACATCAAACGATTCCGCGTAGTGTTCATTCTGCTTCCGACGCTTTCCGTCTCGGTGTGCGTCGCCTCCTACGGCGTCATCGGTTTCGTAGGACTTCTTGCACCTCACATCGCGCGAATCCTAGTGGGACCGAAACATCAGAAGATGCTCCCCTTCTGCGGACTGTTCGGTGCTTTGCTGCTGCTTGCTTCCGACATTCTCTGTCGCGTAATCCTCCCCTCGGGAGAGATGCCTGTCGGGGTGATCACCGCATTGCTCGGCACGCCGCTTTTTCTGCTGATGCTCCACCGGGGAAGGTACCAATATGGATGAAACGATACGCATAGAGCGCCTGTTCGGCGGTTATCCAGGACGAACCATCTTCCGCGACTTCAGCCTTTCGATCGCCGGCCCGGGCCTTTTCACGTTGATCGGGCCGAACGGATCAGGAAAAAGCACGTTCCTGAAGTTCCTGTACCGGGAATTGAAACCCGAATCGGGGAAAATTCTTCTGTTGGGGAAGGATATTGAGAAATATCATCGCGAACAGATCGCACGCATCGTTTCCTTGGTCCCGCAATGGGGACGCATCGAATACGACTTCACCGTCAGGGACGCGGTCGCCATGGCCGGAACGGGGCATGTGGAGGAAAGCCTCGCAATATGCAATTTGTCGGGGAAAGCGGAGTGCAGCGTCATGTCCCTTTCCGGAGGGGAATTCCAACGTACCTTGATCGCGCGCGCCCTCGCCCAAGACACCCCGATTCTTCTGTTCGACGAGCCGGTGAACAATTTGGACATCGCCTATCAGATATCGACGCTTCATCTGGTGAAGAGTCTTGCGACCGAACAGGGCAAACTGGTCATTCTCGTTCTTCACGACCTGATGATGGCCCAGAAGTACAGCGACGAAGTGCTCCTGCTCGACGAGGGCAGACTGATAGCGCAAGGAACAGCCAAAGAGGTGATCACCAAGGAGCGGATCGAAGCCGTATACCATACGCCGATGCGCTGGGACGAAACCAATCACCTTCTCACTCCGGTATGGTAGACGTTATTGCACGTTTAGCCGTACTATCAAAAACGTGAAACCAACCGCACGGGTCCTCAACCGTATCTATCGAACCATTGTCCGGATCATTCTCGGACTGAACTACGATTTTTGCGTATGGAAGGAAGAACCGTTGCCGGAAGGTCCCAAGATTTTCTGTTCGAATCATTTCAGCTCCTCCGATGTACATTTCGTCACCACCCTCACCCACGACAATCTTCACATGGTCATCGGCCGCGCCTACGACATTCCCATAGTACGCTTATTCCTCTCATGGACGGAACAGATCAGGGCGCTCACACCCGAAGAGAAGAAACAGGTCGTGCCTTCGGCGGTCTCCTACCTCGCCCAAGGGGATTCCGTTTAC
>Ga0172377_10008567_pt1 | contig 10489 bp, 9 predicted proteins | sample Pumphouse3metaG_FD_119749 | JGI IMG/M metagenome (GOLD analysis project Ga0172377, IMG submission 119749) | Leachate microbial communities from a municipal landfill in Southern Ontario, Canada - Pumphouse #3 metaG | ecosystem: Engineered > Solid waste > Landfill > Unclassified | place: Canada... | reverse complement strand
ATATTGACCGTCGCATTCCAGCTCGTATTCGCTGATTGAGAAGTTCTTTATACCTTCAATTGCTAAGTTTAACATATTGAGTCTATTTTTAGTATCACTTACCTCTTTATATTGAGGATTTTTAGACAATACGAAAATAACTTCGTCTGCATTTAATTCTTTATAAGCTACTTCAGCAACTTTAAGATGGCCGTTGTGAATCGGATCAAAACTTCCGCCAAATAGAATAATTTTCTTTTTCATCGTTACAATTATTACGCGGCGAAGGTTTTTATACCAACGTGTTTAGGAATATACAATTCGAATTTCTGATTTGCCCCTTCAAAAGAAATCCTTCCCAATCCCAAGATGTGAATTGTAATATTTCCGCTTGCGGGCACATTAATTTCGTGACGTTCAAGATCTTTTAAGGTCTTGATGTCATTGCTTGTAGGTTTAACTTGTTTTGTTGATGCGAGCGAAGCGAATGTACTCTCAGCTTTTTCAAGTTTAACTCTGGTGATAGCTACTTCGTTAGAAAGTGAAAACGAGAAAGTAGTCTTAGGACCACTTATGAAGTTGAAGCACCCTATTCCTCCCAATAAGTAAGATTGCTTATCGTTGGATGAATATGTTCTCAGCGCAACTTCTTCTTGAGGTACTATGTACTTTACAGCGTGTCTTTCCAGTCTATTTAAGCAACTTTGAGGGTTGTAAATTCCTGGAGTATCGTAGATGGAAGAAACATCGTCGAGAGGTATTTCCATCACATCCAAATTCGTATCAGGAATGTGAGTGGTTGAAATTACTCGGTTAGTCTCATTCTTGTACTGGCGAAGAATGGTGTTAATAATAGAAGATTTACCAACTTTTGAAGCACCGATAAAGAAGACATCCTTACCTTTTCTGTGCTGATTCAACGTATTGAATAAATTATCTACATTTAAGCTCTTAGCGGAACTTAAAATTATAATATCAACAGGATCTATGTGTTCGATTGCAAGTCTGCGACGAGCGCTGTTTTCTAATTCTTTATCGTTTGTTTCCTTGGGAAGCACATCGCGCTTATTTAAAAGTACGAGGACGTTTGAAGGTAATTCTTTACCTAGATTAGGAATGATGCTCCCTTCAAAAGCGAACAGATCGAGAACGTAGACGATAAGCGCTTCTTTCTCTTTTGCATTTTGAACTATCTTTAAGTAATCCGGAGTGTAATTCTTGTCATTGCAAACGTTAAAGTGACTCAGTTTGTAACACCGGTCACACATTCCCGATTCAGGACCATTTTCCAAACGATCAGGACTGATAAAACCATTTCTGGTGGGATCAGTTGTTTGTAAGATTGCTCCGCAGGATGAGCAGCGATTCATTTTGATTTCGGATGTTACACCATTTTTTCTTTTTACACGTCTCATAATTAATTATTCTCCTTTTCTTCTTTAGATATATCAGGACCTAATCGACCTTGCTTTAAATATTTTCTTCTGAGCGGTCTGTCGATGAGTCGATTGAACTTTGTAGTCCATTGATCTATTTTTACTAATGGCTCAGTTAATATGAAATCAACTTTTGCCCCTGAAGCCATATAGCGATCAGTAAGTAACTGATCACCTATTAAAACGGAGGTTTTCGGATCGATTGAATGAGCTATTATATACTGCTTGAATTTGCGAGATAGCGGCTTGTGAGCTGAGAAAATATACTTTGTATGCAATTTTTCAGCGTAAGGTCTAACTCTTTTATAAGTGTTGTTAGATATAAGGATAACCTCTAATCCCAACGCGTGATACGCGTCGATAAATTCAAAGGTTCTCTTTTCGGGTTGAAGCAAGTTGTATTTAGCAAGCGTATTGTCAACATCAGCGAATACAGTTTCGTATCCTAAGTTTTTAATTGTTTGAGGATCGATATCGTATATAGAAGAAGCGTGGAAATTAGTTATTAATTTTTTAACCATACATCGACTCCTTATTTATATTATATATAACTAATTGAAGCATTACACCAATTAGTTTTCGTCATCGAATAAATCGAACAGAGACAACTGAGTGATTCCCTCGTTTGACTTGGCTTTTAAAGGCTCCATACTGACTTGAGGAATTTCGACTTTAATCTCTTCTGAGATAATGCCGCCGCAGTTGTGTTTGCCGCAAATAATCTTTTCACCAAGCGATATATTAGGGCGCAATCCTGTGCCGGGAAGCACGGTTTGAAGTTCATCTATATTGATGATTTCATTCGTATCCTCAGTGTAGATTGCGACTAAGTTATCTTCTTGCTTATTCTTTTCAAACTTCGTGACGGAAACAACTTTTAAAGGATTAGTTTTAAACACTTTTACAAGCGGTTGTTTTACCCCTAGTCGGTTCGAAACATCAATGTTAGTCGACATGACGATTCTCGCAGCTCGCTGATCGCCAATAATAAGCAATCTGGAGTGCTCATCAGAATCCATAGTTACTAAATCCGCAATCGGAGCTTTGTCTTTACCTAAGTTAAGAGCTTTAACTCCGCCCGCTTTTATTCCAACTACAGGTATTTCGTTTTCGTTGTAGCAAGATACGTAACCGTTTGATTGACAAACTATAACGTCAGAGTTACCTGAGGAAATTTCCGCTTTAACCAAGGTATCTCCGCGAGACAAAGCGATTCCCTTTATAGGTCTATTTGTAATTCTAATCTGTTCGTATTCTTTGATTTTTGTGCGTTTAATCTTCCCTGAGCTAGTAACTAAAGTGAAGAAAGCCTCAGTATTGAAGGATGTAACTACATATGCGGATACAACCCTATCTTCCGACGCTATTCTCATCATGACATTGAGATGTTTACCTTCATTCTTCCATTTTTCTTCAGGAATTTGAAATGCGGGCATATAGATGTAAGTTCCGCTGGTAAGGAAAGCTAAAATTCCATCGTGAGTTGAACACAATTGATTGAGAACAATGCCATCCCCCTGTTTGATCTTAGGTAGATCGTTTGCGAATTCTCCGTTTGTCGAAGAGTTGTACGAACGCATATTCGTGCGCTTGATATAGCCGTCGCGAGTAAGGACAACGTGAACATCTTCCTTAGCGATCAACTTTGTCGCATCGACTTCTACGGCTTTAAACTTTTCATCCTGAATTTCAGTGCGGCGAGGTCTGGCGTACAATTTTTTGATGTCCTTTAAATCTTTTATAAGGAGCGCATCCAAGTAGTCAGGTTCGCTGAGCAAGCGATTCAAATCAGCAATCGCATTATCTAATTCGTTCTGTTCACTTACGTAAGCGTTGTAATCGAGGTTTGAAATTTTATACAAATTCAACATGACGATAGCTTCAGCTTGGTTTTCGGAAAAGTGGAATTTATCTATAATATTTTGTTTAGATTCAACTTTGCCGTTGCTCGCTTTGATAACTGCGATGACTTCATCGATGATGTCAACTGCGTGAATTAAACCTTTAACTACGTCTAAACGCTTGATTGACTTATCTAAATTAAACTGCGAACGCTTAGTGACGATGCTAACCTGATGATCGATGAAAGAATTTATAATTTCGAGAACATTCATAATCTTCGGATGTCCCTTGTCGATCGCGAGCATGTTAGCTGAGAAGGTCGCTCTCAAGATTCCCTTATTTCTCAAGTAAGAGAGAATGGGTTTGGCATCTTGACCAGATTTTACTTCTATCACTATGCGAATATCATCTGTCGATTCATCTCTAACTTCCACGATGTTATCAATGTTGAATTTAATGCGCTTTTTATCAATCATCGCTACAAATTCCGACTTAATAGTTCCGTAAGGTAAGCCAGTAATAACGATAGAGTTTGTGCTCTCTTCAATCGTAGCTTGCGAGTGAATGTAGAATGAGCCGGTACCCGTCTCATACAGTTGATCTAAAATATCCGTTTGGTCAATAATACCACCGGTCGGAAAATCCGGACCTAAGATAAACTTTCTAACATCCTTAACAGTCGCGCGTTTATTTTTAATAGTATATATAGTTGCATCTATCACTTCCCCTAAATTGTGGGTGGGAATATTTGTAACAGCACCGACGGCAATACCAGAAGCACCGTTAACTAAAAGATTAGGAAAACGAGCGGGTAGAACCGTTGGTTCAAATTTTTCATCGGAAAAGTTCAGTTGCATAGGAACTGTATCTTTATCTATATCGTCGATTAAAAGCGAACTTACTTTAGCAAGTCTCGCTTCGGTATAACGGCTAGCAGCAGCGGGATCGTTATCGATAGAACCGTTGTTACCTTGAAAGTCGATCAGCGGAACTTCCATTTTCCAATCTTGAGATAAACGAACTAGCGCTTCATAGATACTCGAATCACCGTGAGGGTGATAGTTACCCATGACGTAACCGACAGTAGTGGCGCACTTTCTCGTTTGCTTATCGAAAGTGTTACCTTCTTTATACATGCCGAAAATAATTCTTCTTTGAACAGGTTTAAGTCCATCTCTGGAATCAGGGATAGCGCGATCTAACAGAACAGCCTTGGCGTATCTATTAAAATCTTCTGTCATCACGTCATCCATCGACGTCTTAATTATATTTTCTTTAATTTCAGAAGGGTTTTTATTATTTTTCATCTTTTATCTCCTCAAAGTGATCTTTGCGGTATGTAAAGTCAATATTGTTAGCTATCCATACTTTTCTTCGATCTGCAGAGTTTTTATTCATAAAGAGGTTTAATTTATCCGTGTAGTCATCTTCATCTTCTATCACCACTCTTATCAGACGTCTCGTGGCGCGCGCCATAGTAGTTTCCCCTAACTGATCAGCGTTCATTTCACCTAATCCCTTATATCGGGATAACAAGTAACCTTTTTTCATGATTTCTCGAGCTTTGTCTAAGTCTTCATCCGACCAGCAATATATCTCCTTGGTCTTTGTAAAGACTCGGTAAAAAGGAGGACACGCAATATAAAGGTGACCCTGTTCTATCAGAGGTCTCATGTGTTCGTAGAAGAAAGAAATCAACAGATTCTGAATGTGACATCCATCATCATCAGCATCTGTCATAATGATTATTTTATCGTAGTGCATATTCTTGATATTGAAGTCATCGTCGCAACCAGCACCTATTGTATAGATGATAGTGTTCAATTCTGTATTGTCGTAAATCTCAGTAGGATTTGTTGAACCGACAACATTCTTAGGTTTACCTCTAAGGGGTAAGATAGCCTGATGTTTGCGGTTTCTACACTTTTTGGCTGAGCCACCAGCGGAATCACCTTCAACGATAAACAATTCGTTCTGATCGTACTGCTTTGTAGCGCAGGGCGTGAGCTTACCAGATAGATTCGATAGATCTCTTCCTGATTTGCTATTTGCTTTTCTTATGGCGTTCTTCGCTTCTTTGGCCTTTAAACGAGCGTTCATTGAAGAGAGTGTTTTTTCTACAATCGCATTCGCATCTGTTGAATGCTCTTCTAAGTAGTAACTCAAAGTTGATTGAATGACATCGTCAACCGCTTGCGTAGCTTGACGCGTGCCAAGTTTAGATTTAGTTTGCCCTTCAAATTCAAGGATGTTTTCAGGTATCCACACGGAAAGAATGCAGTAGAATCCTTCGCGTATATCGTTGCCATCTAAAGATTTTGATTTGATGCCTTTAAGCAAATTGTGATTTTGCGCATATTTATTTATAGTCGCCGTAAGTCCGCGTTTAAGTCCGACAACGTGGTGACCTCCGTCGATTGTACGAACAGAGTTGGCAAATGAGGTTATACTTTCAGAGTAAGCATCGTAAAAGAACTGACCAACGATTTCAACTATGATACCATTGGACTCACCAGTTATATAAATCGGTTCGCAAATACCTTTTTTACCAAAGTTGTGAGTTACGAAATATTCCTTAATACCTTCTTTGTAGCAAAATTCTTGCTTTCTATCGCTTCTCTTATCATTGAGAATAAAAGTAACGCCTTTGGATAGACAGGCTCGGTCATCGAGCGAAGCGGAGATCTTAGTGAAATCAAAAGTTGTATCTTCAAAGACCTTCTTATCTGGTAAGAAAGTTACTGTAGTACCGCTCTTGCTTGTTCTACTGGATGGTTTAACTTCAATCTTAGTCTGTTTGCTTCCACCGTCTTCATAGCGGATGAAGTTATCTTGACCATTTCTATAAGAGTGAATTTCCATATAGGAGGATAGAGCGTTGACAACAGCTCCGCCGACACCGTGAAGTCCACCAGCCGTCTTGTAGTTAGTCGAGTCAAATTTTCCACCGGCGTGAAGTGTGCGATAAACCATGTCAAAACCGGACAGCCCTTCTTTTTCATTCAAATCACAAGGGACACCGCGTCCTTCATCTGAAATAGTAATAGAGCCATCTGTATTAATATCAACCTCAATCTTAGAACCGAAGCCAGCATTAGCTTCATCGACTGAGTTATCTAATATTTCCCACACTAAATGATGGAGGCCATTTATATCGGTTGAGCCAATATACATGCCCGGTCTAGATCTTACAGGTTCAAGACCTTTTAATAATTTTAAATTGTTAGCTGAATAAGGATTTGCATTCATATATTTACATATACCTTTCAATAGTATTATAGCAAAAAAAGGCTTTGTATTTCTATATTTATTAGATATTATATATAAGTAAGTTTTGAGGAAAATTATGGCAATATTTTATGTAGTATTATTTATAATTCTAGCTGGACTAACCGGATATTTATTAGGTTCGGTGAGTTTTGCGGTGTTGATAACCAAATATATTTATCACATCGACATATATTCGATCGGCAGCGGAAACGCTGGCGGAACCAATGTAGGACGAGCTGTTGGAAAAGTTGGAGCCTTTTCTGTAATCTTTCTAGATGCGGTCAAGTGCACGCTACCAATTTGGGTTTGGTTCTTTATTTGTAACCTTACAGGTCTACAAAATCTAATTCCGGCAGGATTTTCGATGGGTTGGATCTATTACACAGCGGGCTTTGCCGCAGCTGTGGGACACACTTTCCCCTTGTACCATCACTTTAAAGGCGGTAAAGCTGTGAGCTGTTACGCCGGCTTCGTCATGTTCGTCAATCCGATCATAGGACTTATCGGCCTTTCGTTTTTCTTAATCGTATGCTTTATATCAAAGCGCGTGAGCATTGGGTCTATTTCGACAGTAGTGTTCGGTTTTATAATTGCGGTAGTAGCGGCGATATTCCCCGCTCCCTTCGAGTGGACATTCCTCATCAATTCATCCTTGAGATTCGACGGTTCTTACGTTTTTGCCATATACATGTTTATATACGCCGCTTACATCGTTATCAGACATCGCCCGAATATAATTAGAATAATAAATAAAACTGAGCCAGAGACTCACTATAGAAAAAAATAACATTCAGCGGCGCATTCTTCAAATTGGCGCAGCACAGATTTAGTAAACGAATTCGCCAACGCAACATAAAGCACAATTTAGTAAATAGCATTGCAACTTAAGCGAAGTTTTTTTGTTAACGAGAATTAGAATATCACTGCCAAATTTGCACATTGCCGTCGACATAGCGCCAAAAGTTTCCATCCTCGCTCGGTTCATTTTCCGAATAGAAAAATACTAGTTCCGGTTTAAGTTCAGGATTAAAACCTTTGACTTCAATCTTGCCCCAAGATTCTAAATCTCCGCAGTAACATACTTTCGATAGTTTACAGCATCCTAAGAAAGCGTTTTGCTCTATGACATTCACCCCTTTTGAGATGATGACCGAAGACAAATTTATACATTTCATAAACGCAGCTTTTCCTATGTTAGAAACGCTGTCTGGAATAGTTATCGACGTCAAATTTTCACATCCGTAAAACTCGAACGCTTCGATGCTTGTCGCACCCTCAGCAATCGATACGGAAGACATGTTTTCGCAATCGGCAAATGTTGCATTCCCCAATGTAACAAGACTTGAAGGGAGACTTACTGAATTCAAGTTAACGCATTCCGCAAAACAATAATCACCTATGCTGGAAACGCTGTTTGGCAAATGTACATCCTTTAAATTTGAACATTGGGAGAAAGTGTAATCTCCTATGGTAGTAACACCTTCGGGAACGCTTATTGACTCGAGACTTGAGCAATCGTGGAACGTCCAGTTTCCAAGAGTTTTTAAGCCTTCCATCATATTTACTGATGTTAGATTGACGCATCCCAAAAATGTCCCCTCCAAACTAGCTACGCTGTTTGGTACAGTGATTGTCGACAGATTTGTACACTCTTTAAAAGCACCCCATCCTATAGTAGAAACGCTGTTTGGAATTACAACGAGCATCAAATCTTCGCAGCGCATAAACGCGCCCTGTCCTATGGTCTTTACGTTGTCAGGAATTGTGACAGAAGTCAATCCGGACGAACAAAAAGCCAGGTGACCTATGCTGGTCACTCCGCTTGGAATAGAAATGGATTTCAAATTTTCGCATCCGGAAAAGGCAGCCTTACCGATATTCGTGGTGCTCTCTGAAAAAACCGCTGAAATTAAATTGGAACAACCTTTGAAACAGTAATCAGGAACGATCGTCTCGTCGGTGACGGTAACTAAAGTCAAACCGCTAGGAACGTAATCGAAATTGTAGATATATGAAGGAGCACCGAATATGTAGCCTAAGTATCCATTTGTGTCGCTGTTGGCATACTCCCCGACGAAGGATAATTTGATAGATTCCAATTCTCGACATTCCTCGAACGCTCCAAATGTTATTTCAGTTATGAAATACCCGTCGATGTATTCGGGAACTTCCAAAAATGAAACGCGTGGATTTGTCAATCCGGTGACGGTAGCTGTAGTGCTTACAACCTCATCTTCATCATTTAAATGATCGACAGTTTCATAGATGAGTTCGCTTGCGTTATCTTGGGTTTTCGACTCAGTCGAAAGCGATTCAAAAGCAGTGTCACAACTCGCTAAAAAAAGAAGTGAAACTAAAATAGTTGAAAATATAATCCTTATTTTTTTCATGAGCAGCCCTTTCTTTTTTTATAATGAAAAAATTTAATTTGATTTTTTTGACTAACTAAATTTTAAACTCTTTATTATATATTGTCCAATAATTTTTTGAGGCTCGGTCTCGTAGCGGCTCCCATCGATATTCGCTGCTAGAAATAACCGAGTCGCCATTTTTATAACTCACGAGGTGCGTCTCAGCACATCAATCGATATTTCAACCAGTATTTCAGCACAGAAAAAGTCCCTTTAAAAGTTAATTGCCATTTAAAGTTGCGCGCTGTTAAATGACGATCACCTTTCTATTTTAAGGGACTTAATAAATGCGATTTTTCTTCCGTTCACACAGATTGATCAATCCGCAGATTAGAGAGATATTTTGTTGTTAGTTGGCGTTGTTCATAGACTTCATAGTCGCGCGAATTTGCGCTTCTGAAGGCTTGCGTCCCATAGAGATAAACATCGCTCTAATCATCTTTTCACTGACGGGTGGATTTTTTTTCATTTCGTTCTTAAACATCCAACGCGCGAGAAAGTATCCTGCTACGGCTCCGGCTATCAAAGCGATAACTATCCACATTATCCATAATCCTGTTGTCATAAATATAATTCTCCTTATAATAATACAATTAAATATAACTTAAATGCTCAATAATTACAATAGTAGCGCACATAAGAAAAGAGCCCGAAGGCTCTTTGTTTTAGTATATTTAGTTTGCTCTTGAATCGTATTCGCCAGTGTCGGTACGAACATTGATCAATTCGTCATTTTTGATGAACATAGGTACTTTGACTACATAGCCAGTTTCCAATGTCGCATCTTTCATAGCTTTGTTGATTGTGTCACCTTTAACTGCGTCGTCCGTGTGAGTAACCTTGAGAGGGACTTTTACGGGGAGTTCAACGCCCAAGATTTCTTTCGTGCCATCAGGATTGGTGAACGAAGTGATTAAAATTTCTAAGTTGTCTGTTAAAAAGTTTAATTCCCACTTGAGTTTTTCCTTGGGTACATTGATTTGTTCATAGGTATCGTTATCCATGAACACACAGAATGTGCCGTCGTCGTATAAGAAAGCTTTCTTTTCTTTTTCAAGATAAGCCAATGTAACTTTTTCACCACCAATAAATGACATTTCGGTGATAGTTCCACTTCTGAGATCTTTTACTTTTGCTTTGACGACCATCTTGCGCATGGCTGTCTTGTTGCAGTGTTGTTCAATTACTTGATAAAGATTACCGTTTTGAGTAAATACTTTACCAGGATTGAGGTTATTACTAATAATTATGTTGGACATGTTGTTTCTTTCCTTAATTCTAGCTCAGGCTAGATTCTCTAAAAAAACTTGCGTTTAAGCAAGTTTTTATCTCTTTTCTTTGTGTAAAGTCTTTTTATTACAATTTGAACAAAATTTTTTAACTTCGAAACGTTCAGGATGAGCCTTCTTGTTTTTGGTTGTTATATAATTTTCATTACCACATTCAGTACATTTTAATGTAATTTCTTGTCTAGCTTCTGCCATAATAAATCCTCCTAATTCAGTACGTTATAAATTATATCAAACAAATAGGATTAATTCCACTTTTTTT
>Ga0172377_10008564_pt1 | contig 10491 bp, 5 predicted proteins | sample Pumphouse3metaG_FD_119749 | JGI IMG/M metagenome (GOLD analysis project Ga0172377, IMG submission 119749) | Leachate microbial communities from a municipal landfill in Southern Ontario, Canada - Pumphouse #3 metaG | ecosystem: Engineered > Solid waste > Landfill > Unclassified | place: Canada... | reverse complement strand
TCCTAATACTGTAACTATTATTCCTAGAGATGCCATTACTGTTCCACCTGGTACTCCTGGAGCTCCTATTGCAAATATTCCTAATAAAACTACAAATAATATCATTGTTCCAAAAGAAGGTAATGTTCCATATAAAACCTTTGAAATAGTCATAACAAAGAAAACTTCTGTTAAAACTGAACCACAAAGATGAGTTGTTGCTCCTAATGGAACTCCAAATTTAATTATTTCTTTTTTCAAAACTTTAGATTTACTAGCACATTCTAATGATACTGGTAATGTAGCTGCAGATGACATTGTTCCAATAGCTGTTAAATAAGCTGGTCCATAATATTTTAAAACTTCCCATGGATTACATTTATTTACTATTCCACCTATTGTATAAAGAACAGTTAACCATATAAAATGACCAATTAATACAATGAATATAACTTTTATGAATATTGGAAATTGTTTTGTAATACTTCCTTCATAAGCTAATGTTGCAAATGTACATGCTATGAATACAGGTAGTATAGGTATAACTATTTTATTAACTATACTTAAAACTATATTTCCAAATTCATCTAATAATTCTTCAAAACGATCTGACTTAGTCCAAACAACAGCTAAACCAAGTAAAATAGCTAAGAATAATGAAGTCATTACTGACATAACTGGTGGAATTTCAACTCTAAATATTAACTTAGGAATTTCCTTAAGTCCTTGAACAGCAGTAACAATGTGTAGTTTAGGAATTATAATAAATCCTGCAACAACTGACATTATAGCTGCACAAACTGACGAAACATAAGATAAACCTAACATAGTAAGTAACATTTTGCTTGCATTTGATTTCATTTTAGTTATTGCTGGTGCAATAAATCCTAAAATAACTAATGGAACAGAGAAAAAGATAACTTGTCCTAATATAAATTTAACTGTGTTTACAAGTCCTATAACTCTTACTCCTGATGTTAACCCAACGATAATACCTAGCGTAACCCCTATTACTAATTTGAGTATTAATGAATCCTTAATTTTTCCCATGATATCCTCCCTAAATATATAATGAATTTTAAATAATTATAGCATAATACTACTACTTTTTCTTTGAAAAATCAACTTTTTTAGAGAAAACATGTTTTATTATAGCTTGTTACATTCACTTTTTAAGTTTTTTATTTAGAAATATCTTTTGAATTTGATATAAATCTCTCTAAAATCTTTTTAATTAATCTTATTGTTCTATTTTCTATGTCACTCATTGTAGCGCTACATGTTAAACAATCTTTAATTTCCAAATCTAACCAATTTTTTTCAAGATAATTTAGTCCTAAATTTAAAAAAAGTTTGAAATTTTTAGCATCGAAACCTAAAAGGCATTGGAATAGGAGGTTTTCATTCCTTATATTTTTAATATTTATATCTATTTTTTTTTCTAACAGAAAGGTAGTTAATTTTTTATTTCTATTTCTAATAGAATGAAATAACATATTTTCTAAATTGCTGTCTCTTTCATTAATATTTAATCCTTTATTTAAGAAGTAATTAACTAATTCAATTGAGTTATCAAAATTCTTATAGGCTATATAATTTAAAATAGGATATTTTATTTCTCCTTTTTTTTTGGTACTTCCTCCCAAGAAAATTATCATATCAAGGATATCAGTATCTTTGTATTTTAAAGCTCTAAAAAGAGGAGTTAATTTATTTCTATCAAAATAATTAATATCTTTTTTAGGAATAATATCTTTTATTTTTTGAAGCTTTTTCTCTAAATTATTGATATTTTCAAATTTTATTTTTAAAATTTGAAGTCTCTTATCCAAAATTTTATTTTTATTATCTGATTTTTGGTATGCTTTTAAAGCTAATTGATATTCTTTTTTATAGAAATATATATCCCCTAATAAAATATGTTCATTTTTTTTAATTAAATATGGAATCATTTTATTTAGTTCTTTGGTTTTATATTCATTATTGATTAATTTTTTTGATATAATTTTTTTTAATTCTTCATATCTATAACCTATATTAAAAATATCAACAATATATTTTAAGCATTTAGTTTCCTTATTATTTAAAATAATATTATCAATTATCATCTTTTCATATTTTATTTTTATTGAAGTTAAATTATTAGCTTCAATTTTATTTAAAGCGATTTTGTAATCTTCATTTAAGATGTCCTCTTCTATTTCTTTTCTTAATATCCATGTTGGGTCTCCTGCATTAATGAAGGCTTCCTTAGCTTCTTCAATTTTATCTAATTTATATAGTTTTTGTCCTTCAATATACCATTCTTCTTTTGTAGATTCTAATTTATTACCTATGATTTTATTTACTGTACTATCATTTTCATTATTTAAATTAAAAATTTTATCAATTTTTTCAAGCAATGGATTATTATCAATTTCTTCTTCCATTATAACTAAATTTTTTATGGCTCTTGTTATTCCAACATAAAATAAATTAAAATATTTTCTATATCTTTGATCTAGTTTTACAGTTTTGGAGAATATTTTTTTCCAAGCCCACAAATTTTTAGATATAAGATTAAAACAAATAATATCTTCATACTCTAGTCCTTTAATTTCTTCCACAGTAAAAATTCTATGTAAACCTTTTTCAAGTAGCATTTTTTTATCTTGATAATCAGAAACTAATATGGCAGCATTTGAACGATTCATTTTTTTTAAGATATCAAAATTTATATTTGAAATATTTAAAGTTCCCTCTTCAATAACGAAATTTTCCTTATAATCTTCAATTCCTTTATTCCCAATATATTCTTTTCTCATGTCAGTGAGACTATTGGCTAAATCAACTATTAATTTTGAATTTCTATAATTTTTAGATAGCATACTTTCAAAGAAACTTATATTTTCACCATAATATAAGTTTCTTATTCTTTCAAAACTAAAAGAATTAAATGCAATCATTTGGTGTATATCCCCTGCAACTAAAAGATTATTTTTGTTTTTAATTAATGAAAATAATAGAAAAATTTCAACTTCTGTAAAATCTTGAATTTCATCAATGACTATAAAATCAAAATATTCTATTTCATTTAAGCATTTTAAAGCTAAATCATTAGAATCATAATATGAATTTTCTTCTTTCCAAGTGTTATATTTTTTGCAAATTTTATAAACTTCTATTTTTTGGTTTTCATTTAATACACTATAATTTTTATTTAAATTCAAGTAATTTTCAAAGGATAAAAATTTTGTTGAAAAATCTCTCTTCCAATTATCAACATCTCCAGAGCTCATAAGTCCTTCTAATATAGCAATTATTTCAAAATATATATTTAATAGCTCTAACTTTAATTTTTTAATATTTGGAAATGAAAATTTAATAAATGTTTTAAATGATTCAAAATTAACGATTTTTCTTTTATCTACACCTAATTTTTTTCTATAGTAGTCGTTTAAAGAATAAAACTCAGTTATAGGTCTATTTTTAGGATCTCTAAATATATCATATTTTGATTTAATATCTTCTTTTAAAAATGAATTTCTAGTAAAATATCCAATTCTATTTATATTATATTCTTTTTGATAATTTTCTAAATTCAATAATTTTCTAAGAGTTATTGTACTTTTGCCACTTCCTGCACTTCCTGCAACAAATAAAGGAGTTTTCTTTTTTAAGGTTTTATATTGCTCGTCGTTTAGATAATAATATCTTTTATTTTCTGTTTTCTTGAAAAAATCGTCATTTTTAAATTCATAAGAAATTATGTCATTATAATTTTTAATTAGTTCTTTCTCTTCTTCTATAGATATATTTTCTTCTTTTATCTCTTTTTTTAATATAGTAAAATCATTTTTAGTTTTTAATTTTAATCTTTTATTTTTAAGAATTCCTTTATCATGTGTAGAATATAAGATAAAGGTAATTCTTTCATCCTCTGAATCTCTTCTTTCTAAGGAAAAAAATATTCTATCTCCATTATTTACCCTAAACTCAAATCTATTTGGAAATCCTTTGATTTTTTTTATCCAAAAACCATTTGGAATTTCTCTAATATTATTTTTATTATTTTCAATTTCAGAATAAAAATAATATAATTTATTTTCTATTAATTTTCTTTTCTCCTTTGGAATATTTTTTAAAAAATTCTCTCTAACAAAAAATTTCATTTTAAACCTCACAATAATATCTTTTTATATATAGTATAATACAACTTATGTTTTTTATCAATAATTTGAATTTTTGAATATTGAAATTAAAACAAAAAAATAGAAGGGAAATAAATCTTCCCCTCTATTAAAAGTAAAAAGTTACAAATTATAAATTTATATTCTTTTCTTTTTTTAAAACTATTTCATATTTTTTAAGTTCATTTAAAGCTTCTCCAATTAAAGGGCTTAAGAAAGTTATATTAATAACAGTCATTATACCTAATCCAAAATCAGCCAGTGACCAAACAAAGAAATTTTGTTGTATACCACCTGTATAAACCATTAAAATTATTGATATTTGATATAATATATTAATAATAGTTTTATTGCTTATAAAGGTTAGGGCATTTTTTCCGTAATAAGCAACTGCTAGTATAGTGCTTAGGGAAAAGAAAGAAATAACAACTACAGTGAAAGATATGCCTATCCATCCTATATGTACCTTTAAAGATTCTTGAAATAAAGCCATTCCACTAAGTTCTCGTCCTTTTAATATCATTCCATTTACTCCAGAGACTTTCTCAGCTCCTGCTAAGAGTATAACAAAAGCTGTTGCAGAACAAACAACTAAAGTATCAACAAATACCCCTAAGCATTGTACCATCCCCTGTTTTGCTGGTTCATCTATATCAACTACAGCTGCTGCATAATTTGAATTTCCACTTCCTGCCTCATTTGAGAATAGGCCTCTTCTAACTCCTTGCATTACAACAATTCCAATTCCACCACCAAAAATTTCTTTAACTCCAAAAGCCATTTGGAATATGTTTATAAGCATAGATGGAATCTTTGAAAAATTAGTTACTAAAACAAATATAACAACTCCTAAATATAAAATTGCCATAATTGGCACTATTTTATTAAGAGTATTTATAATTGTATCTTTTTTACCTCTTCCAAATATTATACCTGCCACAATTAATGTTAATATTGCTGCCACAATTTTTTGATCAATAGAATAAGCACTTGCAATTGATTCAGTTATGGAATTTGCCATAACTTGAGTTACTCCAACATAACATAAAATTGAAGCTATTGCATAGGCTACTCCAACTTTACCTAATTTTAATCTATTTTTTAATATCCAAGGAGTTCCTCCAATATAGTTGTTTTCTCCAATTTTATCTCTGTATAATACAGCTAAAGTTGCTTCTATAAAAGATGTAGCTGCTCCAAGTAATGCAACTATCCACATCCAAAATAATGCACCTGGACCACCAACAGTAATTGCAGCAACAACTCCTGCTATATTACCAGCCCCAACTCTACAAGCTGTACCTAAAAAAAATGTTTCTAAAGAACTGATTCCATTTTTCTTTTTTTCTTTTTTGGTTAAGATTGATATAATTGTTCCAAATAATCTAAATTGCATAAATTTACTTGCTACAGTTGAGATTAAAGCAGCCCCTATTAACATTACAACTAAAATGTTATTTCCCCATAAAAAATTGTTTACCCAGTTGATTAGTGATTTCACTAGCATATTTAAAAATTCCTCCATTTTTTCTATTTAGAATAAGTATAACATTATTATTATATAAATAAAAGGAAACAACAATTTTTCTTTTATTTTAGTATATATTTTAAATTAATCTTAAAATTAATGAATATATTATAGGAAGAAAAATAGCAGGAAGCATATTGCTTACTTTAATATATCGTTCTCCAAATATTACTGTAATCCCTAAGGCTAAAAGGACAACTCCTCCAACTGAAGAAATATCTTGAATTATATCTGGAGTTACTAGAGCAGCAATTCCAGATCCTAGAACGTAGATAAGTCCTTCATATAAAATCACTACTATTCCTGAAAAAACAACTCCAATTCCATAAGTTGCAGAAAAAATTATAGCACTAATTCCATCCATTATTGATTTTATGCTTAAAATTTCATAATTATTTTTTAATGCAATTTCCAATGGACCTAATATAGCCATAGATCCAACACAAAACATTATTGTAGAGACTACAAAACCTTTAGCAATTCCATCTTCCCCCCTTGTTAATTTACTTTGAATATAATTTCCTGTTTTTTTCAGTTTGTTATCTAAGTCAATTCCTTCTCCTATAATAACCCCAATTACTAAATAAGCTAAATTTAGCATTCCATTTCTATAATTTAAGGCTTCCTTTAAAGATATAACAACTATACTTAATGCCACTACTTTTATGATACTATTTGACATATTTTTAGAAACATATTTTTTGAATTTACATCCAAGAATTCCACCTAAAAATATAGCTATTCCATTTAAAAAAATTATCCACATACTTTCCCTCCAATTAAATTATTAACATAAAAATAATTATACCAAACTTATTTCTTAAAAGTAATTTTTATTTTTATTTTACATATATAATTGACATTTTTTCACTATTCTGATATTATTTTTAATCGAAGCCATTTTTATGACTTTACAAAATTTGAAAACGAAGAAAGGGGAATTAGTTTTGCAGAATAAAAGTTTAATTGAAAGAATATTTAAAGTTAAAGAAAGAAATTCAACGGTACACACTGAAATTATGGGAGGGATTACTACATTTTTTACCATTGCATATATTATTTTTGTTCATCCTTCTATTTTATCTTTAACTGGAATGGATAAAGGGGCATTAATTAGTGTTACATGCTTAGCAGGTGCAATCGGTACTCTTCTTACTGCTTTTATTGGAAATGTACCAATTACAATGGCACCTGGAATGGGTCTTAACGCATTCTTCACCTTTACATTAGTTATGGGGAAAGGAGTGCCTTGGGAAGACGCCTTGGGAATAGTTTTTCTTTCAGGGGTCTTCTTTTTAATTCTAGCTTTATCTGGTCTTAGAGAAAAATTAGCTCAAGCTATACCAGAACCACTAACTGCTGCAGCAACTGCAGGAATTGGATTATTTATAGCTTTTATTGGTTTAAAAAATATGGGTATTATAGTTGCTCATCCTGCAACTCTTGTTACTCTTGGAAAATTTACTCTCCCTGTTATTTTGTCTATGTTAGGGTTAACTCTTATGGCTATTTTTGAATTAAAAAGAGTTAAAGGGGGGATTTTATTAAGTATTATAATTATAACAATTATTGGTGCTTTTTTTGGACTTGTTGAGATTCCTAAAACTTTAATATCTACTCCTCCATCAATAGCTCCAATTGCTTTTAAACTTAATATAATGGGAGCTATGAGATTATCATTACTTGGAGCTATTTTTTCTTTTATGTTTATTGATTTATTTGATTCTTTAGGGCTTTTAATAGCTTGTTATAAAGAAATGGGGATGCAAGATAAAGATGGAAATTATATAGGTCTTGGAAGAATGATGTTTGTTGATGTTACTTCAACAATTTTAGGATCTTTTCTAGGTACTAGTACAGTTACAGCTGTAAGTGAGTCTGCAGCAGGGATAGCTTTAGGAGCTAGAACAGGTTTAGCCTCTTTAGTTACTGGTCTTTTATTTCTATTATCTCTTTTAATAACTCCAATTGTAGGGATGGTTCCAATGTTTGCTGCTGCTCCTTCTTTAGTTTTAGTTGGAGTTTTTATGTTTAAATCAGTTAAATTTGTAGATTGGACAGATATAAAAGTTTCTGTACCTGGATTTATAACAGTTATTTTTATGCCTCTTACATACAGTATTAGTATTGGACTTAGTTTTGGATTTATCAGTTATATTTTAATGCATCTAGTTGCAGGGGAATATAAAAAAATAAATTTAGTTTTATGGGGAATTGGAGTTTTATCAGTTATAAATTTGGTAGTTTAAATATATTAAAGTTAAGAATTTTATATCTTAACTTTTTTTTGATCTTTTTGTTTAATTATATGTCTATTTGTGCGTACAACTAATTATTTTTAAATAAATACTTGTAAAAACCTTGAATTCATAATATAATCTTGTAAAATACTGTTTTTAACTATATTTTAAAAGAATAGATTTTAAAATATATTAATTTATAAATATTACATTTAAATAAGGGGGGTTTATTTTTTATTTTTCAAAGAAGGAAAGATAAAAAATAACAAAAAAATGAAAAAAAAAATAGTAACATTATTTATAAGTTTGTTTTTATTAGGAGCTTGTGGATCAGAAAAAGTTAATAAAGAAAATACCATTCCTTCTAATAAAATTGTTGTTAGAATAACTCAAGATCCTGATTTTTTAGATCCACATAAGGCAGTTGCAGCTGCTACTGGAGAGATTTTATTTAATGTTTTTGAAGGGCTTATAAAAATAGATTCAAATGGAAATCTTTATCCAGCTCTTGCTGAATCTTATAAAATTTCAGATGATCATTTAACTTATAATTTTAAAATTAGAAAGGGAATTAAATTCGAAAATGGTGTTGAGTTAACTCCTGCTCTAGTTAAAAAATCTTATGAGAGATTTTTAAATGATGAATTTCCAGCAAATAGAGTTGCAACTGAGTTTAAGAAAATTTCAAAATCTATTGAAGTTAATGGAGATGAAGTAATATTTAAATTGAAAAATACTAATGGAAATGGATTAGCTGCTTTTATGGTTGGAATTGTTTATGAAGAAAATAACAAAATTTATGGAACTGGTCCTTATTATATTGATAACTATCTTCCAGGAGAAAAAGTTGTTGTTAAAAAATTTAATGATTATTGGAATATTTCAGAAGTTGGGGATGTAGATATTGTTGAGTTTAAGATAATTAAAGATGACCAAAGTGCTATTATGGCTTTTCAAATGGGAGAAGTTAATATTATTCATAGACTTTTTGCAGGGTATGAAGATATGATTGGAGAAAATAGTAAATTGATAAAAGGAGAACAAAATCTTGTTCAACTTTTAGCTATTAATAATAGTATCAAACCTTTAAATAATTTAAAAGTTAGACAGGCAATTCAATATGCTATAGATAAAAAGGAAATTATTGAAGGTGCTTCTCTTGGGGAAGCTAGTATTGCTGGAAGTGCTGCTAGTCCAATAGTGAAGTCTATTTATAATAAAGATACTGAAAATCTTTATGTGTATAACATTGAAAAAGCTAAAGATCTTTTAGTAGAAGCAGGTTATCCAAATGGTTTTGAATTGACATTAAAAGCTCCATCTAATTATCAAGTTCATGTTGATAGTTCTCAGATTATAAAGGAACAATTAGCAAAGATTGGAATAACTGTAAACATTCAAGAAATAGAATGGGGAACTTGGCTTTCGGAAGTTTATAAAAATAGAAATTATGAATTAACTGTTATTGGTTTTGAAGGGAAGCCTTCTCCTTATACTACTTTTAGTAGATATATGTCAAATGATAAAAGAAATATGATTAATTTTTCAAATAACAGTTATGATCAAATTTTAAAAAATATTTCAATAGAGAATAATAATGATAAAAGAATAGAGTTATTTAAAGAAGCCCAAGAAATTTTGACCAAAAATGTTGCTTCTGTATTTTTACAAGCTCCTAACTATATAGTTGCTATTAACAAAAATATAGATGGTTTTAAAATATATCCTTATTATGTTTTAGATTTGTCACTACTTAATTTAGAAAAATAGGAGAAAATTATGTTTTTAATAAAAAAAATTATTTCTTCATTTTTAACTTTATTTTTAGTATCTATAATTAGTTTTACTGTACTTAAAGTAATTCCAGGAGATCCTTTACTTTCTAAATTAGGAACAGAGGCTACTGAACAGCAAATAGAAGCATTAAATAAAGAATTAGGCCTAGATAAACCTAAATATTTAGCTTATATTGATTGGATAAGTGATGTTAGTAAAGGAGATATGGGAGAATCAATTCGTTTTTCTGTACCTGTTAATAATCTTATAAAGAAAAGAATGGGAATTACTATGAATTTAGCTATTTTATCAATGGGAATGACTATTTTAGTTGGATTTCCCTTAGGACTATTTTCAGCTATGATTAATAAAAAACGAGGGTCAGATATTATTTCAACTATAAATATGATAGGAGTTTCAATTCCTTCTTTTTGGAGTGGATTAATACTAATGATGATATTTGGAGTTTATTTTAAAATTTCATTTAGAGGAGCGTCAATTTTTCTCCCTGCGTTAACTTTAGCATTATCTAGAATATCAATTACCTCTATATATTTGAAAAATATAATATTAGAAGAGATTAATAAAGATTATGTTAAAGCAGCAGTGGCAAAGGGAAGAAATAAAAACAATGTAATTGTTACAGATGTTTTAAAAAATATTATGTTGCCAATGATAACTATTATTTCTGGACTTTTTATAAAAATATTAGCAGGAAGCGTTATTATTGAAAGCCTATTTAATCTTCCTGGACTAGGAAATCTAATGGTTTTAGCTGTTGAAAATAGGGATTTTCCTG
>Ga0172377_10008563_pt1 | contig 10492 bp, 6 predicted proteins | sample Pumphouse3metaG_FD_119749 | JGI IMG/M metagenome (GOLD analysis project Ga0172377, IMG submission 119749) | Leachate microbial communities from a municipal landfill in Southern Ontario, Canada - Pumphouse #3 metaG | ecosystem: Engineered > Solid waste > Landfill > Unclassified | place: Canada... | reverse complement strand
TTTGTATCGTAAACTGGTGAAAGCTGCGAATTTTTTCCAGACTGCGGTGTTCTTACCACATTTTCTTTCCACAATCGTTATTGGTATCCTCTGGCGGAGGATGTTTGAAGCAGATGGTCCTATATCACGGTTGATGCAAATAACCAGTGGGGATCCTTCTGCACAGTTCGATTTGATGCTGTATAGCGATACTGTCATGTATCCCATCGCCTTTGCCTTGATTTGGATTTATACCGGTTTGTACATGATCATCTTTCTTGCCAACCTACAGAAAATCAATGACAATCTCATTGAGGCGGCCAAGATAGATGGAGCCAGTGAACCGCAAGTCTTCTTTAAGGTCATTGTTCCGATGTTATCCGGAACCATTTTGGTTTCTGTCATTCTGGCGATTGCCGGATCCCTTCGTGGGTTCGATTTGATTTTCTCCATCACCACTCAAGGTCTGCAGAGAACCAACGCAATGGTACTGCCTATCTTCATGTACCAGACAGCCTTCCAGAACTATTCCAATGAAATGCGCTTTGCGTATGGTGCCGCCATATCCAATGTCATTGTTTTGATAAGCCTCATTCTGATTGCCATCAGCAAGCTAATGAGCCGCAAAACCGACGTATAGGAGATGGTAGATATGAAAATGGATGCACCTAAGCGTATAGCAGGCAAAACCATTGCCTATGTTGTATTGATTTCTTGGACGTTGATCACCGTGTTGCCACTCCTTTGGATGGGCTACTCTTCCTTTAAGTCCAATGAGGAGCTGATCACCAATATTTATGCTCCTCCAAAAGCTTTGTTGGACAACAAGAATGATGAATATGTGGTGATCAAGCCACAACTGAATGTCACTCCTGATTATGATATAGAAAAAGATCCTCGTGAAAGGTTGATCATCGAATCTGCGACCATCTCCCCTGAAAGGCGTTTGATGGTTCATTTCCTGCTCAAGGAAGATTTGTCTGCTGAGTTGCAGAATGTGCAACCGGGCGATCATATCTATGTTTCCCAGTTGCCAAAGGATATGCAACGGGAAATCCACTGGAAGACGGTTTTCTTTAACTATCGTTCAGCTATTTCCCGCGGAGGTCTCGGCCGCAAGTTCATCAACAGTCTTATTTATTCAATCACCTCCACGTTTTTGGTAAATCTCTTTGCCTTGATGGCTGCGTTTGCCATGAGCAAGATGCAGTTCAAGAAACTTGCGATGATTGTGGGAGGGGTTATTGGCCTTGGATATCTGATAAGCATTAATTCCCTGATCATTCCTCTGTTCCTTTTGCTCACCAAAGTGGGGCTCACTGACACCCATATTGGAATTATTTTGGTATACACTGCTTTTGGTCTGCCTCTTGCGGTCATGCTCGATACTCAGTTCATCAGTGGGATTCCCTATTCCTTGGTCGAGTCAGCACGTATAGATGGTGCCGGTACCTTTAAGATCTTGATGGCCATCATAACTCCCATGGCTACTCCTGTCATTGTTACGGTGAGCATCCTCACTGCTTTAGGTATCTGGAATGAGTTCCTGCTGGTCTTGGTTCTTGCAAGTTCTGAGGCAACCAAGTCGCTTCCTGTTGGAGTCTTTTCCTTCTCCAGCCTTACCAGCACGCAGTTGGGATGGCAACTGGCTGCATTGGTTGTTGCAACGCTTCCTGTCATGATCGTGTATTTCATATTCCAGAAGCGATTAGCTGAAGGAGTAGTAGGCGGGGCCATCAAGGGGTAAGCAGCAGAAAAATCAAAATTGAAGCAAAGGAGGCCCTGTTTGGGTCTCCTTTGGTGTGTTTGATAGTAGTTTTTTCCCCTCTTCGTGTGGTAAAGTTCCCTACAATGAAAACGTATAAACCCTGTATTCCCTGTTTCTTCAGGCAAGCCGCCAATGCTTCTCAGCTCTTGGGAATCTCTTGTGAACATGTTCAAGAGATGCAAGAATCCCTCCAGAGGTGCATCGATGACCATAAGATGGATGAACAGTCACCTCCTGAGATGGCTGTCAGCATGCAGAAGCTGTTCGTCAAGTACTCTCAAAATACAGACCCCTATGCTTCCATCAAGGCTGAGAGCAATAGGATGGCTCTTGAAGTATTGGACGATTTGCGTTCATTGGTCAGTGAATCCACCGATCAGCTCAAAAAGGCTGTGGAATTGGCTTGTGCTGGAAACATCATCGATTATGGCGTCTCTTCGTTGGGGCTGGATGTACGCAAAGAAATCGAGAGCATCCTACAAAAAGAGGAGCAGACCATTTCTGATGAGCGATTCCAGTTGACAGCGTTTGAAGAGGCTCTGAAGCAGGCACAGACGGTGTTGTATGTCGGTGACAATGCAGGAGAAATAGTCTTTGACCGTGTATTGCTTGAAACGATCAAGCACCTCTATCCTCATCTTTCACTTTCCTTTGCAACGCGGGGCACTCCCATACTCAATGATGTATTACTTGAAGACGCTCACGTTTGTGGTATTGAAGAAGTTGCTACTGTGATTTCCAGTGGGGTGTCAACTCCTGGGTTGGTGTTGTCTCAAGCGTCAAAAGAATTTCTTTCGCTCTATCCTACCTATGATCTTATCATCAGCAAGGGGCAAGGAAACTATGAGGCTTTGTCTGATTCGAAAGGCCCCATTTTCTTTTTGTTCATCGCAAAATGTGGAGTCATTACAGAACATGTCGGATGCAGGATGCATGAGTTGATTCTGCTTCGAAACAAGCAGTACAAATAGATGTGAAGTCTCTCTCTTCCTCTTGATTACTTAACGGTTGTGTAGTATATCAGAGGTATGGCAACACTATTGATTGGAACTTCAGGATATAGCTACACAGAATGGATTGGTCCCGTCTATCCTAAGGGGACCAAGGCCAGCGATTACTTGTCTCTCTATGCAGGATTGTTCGACACGGTTGAATTGAACTTCAGCTATTACCGCATGCCTGAAGCCAGACAACTGCAGGCTATGCATGAGCAAGCGCCCTCCTTGCTGTTTTCCATCAAAGCGCATGAGACGCTTACCCATACCATCGATTTTACAGCGTGGAGGGATGAAGCGAAAATCTTTCGATCCGCGGTTGAGCCCTTGCTCAAGGCAGGGTGCCTCGGTTCGGTCCTCTTGCAATTCCCCTATTCGTTTCATTATGAAATAGAACAACGAAAGTATTTGGATGCACTGCTCCGCTCTTTTTCCGATCTTCCTCTTGCTGTTGAATTCAGGAACAACCAATGGTACAACAACCGCACCCTCGATGGACTGAGATCCTATAAGGTGGCTTTCGTTTCTCTTGACCTTCCCCAAATCCAAGGGAATCCTCCTCTTATGGATGTTTCCACTGCTCCTTTGGCATATCTGCGCCTCCATGGAAGAAACCAAGAAGCGTGGTGGGGCTCTGACGCAGGAGCTCGCTACGATTATCTGTATTCCGATCGGGCGCTCTTATCGCTGGCCCAACGGGTCAAAGGCCTTGCTACAGGAGCGAGTACGGTATTGGTCTATTTCAACAACCATCGAAGGGGACAGGCGGTCAAGAACGCCCAACAGTTACGTCTGCTGTTGGAGACAAAAGAGATACACCATGACAAGTGAGCATGCAAGCATCATTCATATCAACGTGACGGATTTTGCCGCAGCAGTAGCAGTTGCCAAACAACCTTCTCTCAGCGATGTTGCCTTTGCCATTGCCAGGGAAGGCTCTTCCCGCAGGGTGGTCATCACCGCTTCAAGGAGAGCCTTTGCAGAGGGAATACGCCCTGGAATGAGTGTGAACAATGCCGTTCGCCTGCTTCCTTCTTTGGTGCTGGTATCTCCTGATGCCCCTTCCTGTGCAAAAGCCGATGCTGCGATAGCCGAGATCGCCCAACAATACTCCCCAACCATCCAATGTGACAGGGGAGGGCATCTCTATCTTGATGTAGAAGGAACCACCAGGTTGTTTGGTCCTCCTGTAGACTGCGCCATGCGTATACGCAACGAAATGTACAATCGACTGGGGCTGGAGCCTGCCATAGCGGTAGCTTCAAACAAGTTGGTGTCAAAAATTGGGACTAGGGCCATACGTCCCTGTGGAATTGCCCAGATACGGGAAGGAGACGAGGCTTCTTTTCTCTCTGTGCAAGATGTTTCCCTGCTCCCTGGCGTGGGGCCTTCCATCAAAAGACTCCTCACGGCTACAGGAATTCGGGACATAGGTCAATTAGCAGTACTGGATGACACGCAGATATTGGCTTTTCTTGGCAAACGAGGCTTGGCACTGCGAAATGCAGCCCGGGGCTTGGATGCTTCATCTCTCGATACAAAGGCTTTGCATCAACGGAAAATTTTTCGTAGAGTCGATTTTACGGAACCGGTCTGCGACCTTGATGCCTTTCGTTCAGCAGTGATTGCAGCCTCGGAAGATGCAGGTTTGGAATTGCGTAAGGAAAAACTGGGTTGTTCCGAAGTTCATGTTTCCCTTTCTTGGAGTGACGGCATGTCCAGTGAAGCTTCCAGAAAAACTAAAAACCAGTGGATTCTGGATGAAGAACTCATGCATGCAAGTTGGAGTGCCTCGTTTCAAGCCATGAACCGTAGAGTACGTATCTTGGCTTTTACGCTCTTTTTGGGTGCGCTCTCACCTGCTTGGAAAGAGAGTGATCTGTTTATTCCAGAGGGGCCGTCCAGACAAGAACGGCTGCAAGCTGCAATCGATGCCAATCGAATTCGATTTGGTCCTGCCATTCTTACGCATGCAGCGGCGGTGTTCCATGTCTAGCCGGCTTGGTATACGCTCAGCGTATTCTTTGCTATGGGGAACCATTGCTGTAGACAAGCTCATCCCGTGGCTCTCAAACCAAGGGTGCACTGCTGTAGCAATAACAGACCGTGACAATCTCTATGGACTTCCCTCTTTTCATCAAGCAGCAAAAGAAGCGGGAATCAAGCTGATTACCGCCTGTGAACTTTTGTGTCCAGAGGGCTCTCTTTTTGTGTTTGTCCGCAATGATGTAGGCTTTTCCCGCTTATGTGAACTCTTGACGATGAAAAACCAAGAGGCCTCTTTTGATTATCTTTCCGCTTTGGTTGAAAATAGTGAAGGGTTGATCCTCGCTTCACTTTCTCAGGATATCCTTACCTATCTTTCCGGTTCTGTAAAGGACTTGTATGCAGCCATCTCCCCTCGATCCTTATCATCCATTCCCACTGCAAGAAAGCTGGAACTTCCTCTGCTTGCTCTCGACGATGCTACCTTTTTGCAGGAAGAAGACAGGGCTGTACACGCTGTATTGCGATCGATCGCCACCGGTAAGACTGTCGGAACACTGTCTGAAACGGATACGGAAAAAAAGGGTGGGGTGATTCTTTTGCAAGAAGCCTACCTTGAAGCCTTTTCTTCTTGGCCGGAGGCCTTGGCCTCTGCAGAAGACATTGCCGAAAAATGCATTGCAGATCCATTTTCCCATGGATTGATTTTTCCTGAGTATCCAACTGCTGGAACCACGGTCCAACACGAGTTGAAAAGCAGAGTGTTCAAAGGTGCTGAGAAACGATATGGCGAGTTGTCGGATGCCGTGCTCCAGCGTATTGAGTATGAGCTGGATATCATCAACAGAAAGGGTTTTTCCTCATATTTTCTGGTCATGCATGACATCGTGAGAATGAGCAGCCGTACCTGCGGTCGTGGTTCTGGAGCTGCTTCCATCGTCTCCTATGCTCTTGAAATCACCAATGTGGATCCTCTTGCCTACAATCTGTATTTCGAACGGTTTTTATCCATGGCCAGAATCGATCCTCCCGATATCGATGTTGATTTTGCCTGGGATGAACGTGATGGGGTGTTTGCTTCTGTAATCAAACGGTTTGGGCAAGACCATTGCGCAAGGGTTGCCAATCATAATTTCTTTAGGTTTCGCTCGGCAATACGAGAAACAGCCCGTAGTTATGGCCTTCCTGATTCCCAGATCACCCGTATGGAACATCTTCTGTTCACCTCAGGGCTGAAAGAGATTTCCGATCCTCTTTGGCTTACTGTCTGCTCTCTTGCCAAACGACTGGTAGGATTGCCCAAGGAAATTTCCATGCATTGTGGTGGGCTGGTCATTACACCCAAGCCGGTCAGATGCTATGCTCCTATAGGACTGTCTCGAGATCTCTATCCCTTGCTGGCATGGGAGAAGGAAGGAACTGAAGCAGCAGGGTTCGTTAAAATTGATTTGTTGGGAAATCGGTCTTTGGCGGTCATCCGTGATGCCTTGTCTAATCTGAAAGAGCAGGGCATCTCCATCGATGAACGCACGTGGCATCCTGCAGAAGATCCTGAAACAATTGCTGCATTAGCCAAAGGGGATTCGATGGGAGTCTTCTACATCGAATCTCCTGCGATGCGCCAGCTCCAAAAGAAAACAGGTCGAGGTGATTTTGATCATATAGTCATTCATTCCTCGATCATTCGACCGGCTGCAAACAAGTATATCAGCGAATATGTTGAAAGACTGAAGGGCAAAAGCTGGAATCCTTTACATCCGCGTCTTGCCTATATCCTTGATGAGACCTATGGCATTCTGTGCTATCAAGAAGATGTTTCCAAGACGGCAGTGGCGTTGGCTGATTTCAATGAGACGGATGCTGACGCACTTCGCAAAGTCATCGCAAAGAAAGCAGGTTCTTCCAAGTTGAAACGGTATGAACAACAGTTCTTTGATGGGTGTAAAGCCAATGGACTGGAAATACAGACGATTGAAGAAATCTGGGGCATGATGCTCTCCTTCGACGGCTACTCTTTTTGTAAACCCCATTCGGCTTCTTATGCGATGGTTTCTTTTCAATCTGCCTATTTGAGGGTCCATCATCCTGCCAGTTTTATGGCTGCCGTACTTTCCAATCAGGGTGGGTATTATCGCGCTCATGCCTATATCAGTGAATCGCGTAGAATGGGACTGACTCTTGTAGGCCCTGATATCAATCAGAGTAGGGTGACCTATCATGCAAAAGGAAATGCATTGGTCATCGGTCTCATGGCCATAGCAAACCTATCTCGTTCTGCCATGCAAAGCATTGTCAGAGAACGGGAAAGAGGAGGGATCTTTTCCTCTTTGGAAGATGTTTCTTCCAGGCTGGACCTTACCCGTGACGATTTGGTTGCGTTGGTGACTGCCGGTACGTGTGATTCTGCCGCACCTAGCCTCAGCAGGAGCGAACAGCTGAAAAGATTGCTGATTACCAGAGGTAGGACAGAACCCTATGGCCAAGGGGATCTGTTTCAGAATCAAAGATGCCCTACTCCTGTAAAGAGTTCAGCATTACAGCCTCGCTTTGTCAGGACTGAAGATGAATTGCATCGTGAGTATGAGTCGTTGGGATTTCTCAGGGATTTTCATCCCTTGGTGCTCTGGTCAAAATTTCTATCACCCATGAAACGGGTACATGCTTGTGATCTGGATAGGTTTGTGAACTACCATGTAAATCTGATCGGCTGGCAGGTGACCCAGAAGGAGGTCCTTACCAAAGATGGACAGAGCATGAGTTTTGTCTCCTTTGAAGATGAGACAGCCCTGTATGAAACAGTGCTCTTCCCTGAAATGTTTTCACGGTATTACCCCTTGCTTTGTACCCAGTGGCCGCTTGAAGTAATTGGAATCGTGAAGAGTGACCAAGGTGCAACATATGTACAGATCCAGTATTTGAGGCAGATAGGGCGTGACAAGGTATTGGAGGCGTAAGACTTCACATCAGGTGATAAGAGACAAATAACCCCCTTCTCTTGAGAAAAGGGGGTTTTCACCTATCTGCTGCTTTGCCACAAGTCAAACACGTTCAGCTTCCCTTTGAACTGTTCAACGGTCAGTTTCTCTTTCGTCTTGAACAATACGACCTTCTGTGCAGTCGGACGTATGTTGAAGAGATTATCTGAGAACGTCCCTTCTATCTCTGAAGCATCGAGTGCTACGTCAAACGCAGGAGCCTTGCATCGTATCGTAATCGAAAAGCCTTTTTGTGCCTCCGCTATTTCCATAGAAAGCTTGGGATTGACAAGACTGCACCGTTTAGGTCTATCGAGCAACAGGGCGTTTTCGATATAGAGATCATCGGTCTTCAATTTGAAGTAAATGAAACACTCTTTAGCGTCGATGTTCAGCTTCTTGAGATCGATGGTGGTGATGTGGGTGCTGCTTTGTGGCGCAAAATCCTGTCGATATTCTTGTTTGAAGAGTTTCTCACCATTGAACCGACAGAATTTGACCGATACCTTGGCATCCTGTAGGGGCTCGACTTTGTCATGCACAACATAAACTTCGACTTGACCTTCTTTCTTGCAGTAGGCAATAGGAAGCGATGGTGCATAAAATTGTTTTGCAGCATAGTGCAAAAGCTTCCACTTGCCTGTGTAGTCGATGGACGACCAGGACGCGACGGGCCAGTTGTCGTTGAGTTGCCAGAAAAGTGTACCCATGCAGTGAGGGCGGGTCGTTCTCCAATATTCGATGGCTGTCTTCATAGCCATTGCCTGTTGAACCTGGGAAAGGTACAACATCTGCTCAAAACCTGAGGGAAAGCGGAAGTATCGCGAGAAGTTTTCAATGATGATGGAATTTCCCCTGTCGTTTTTTTGATGGTGCTCCATCACCTCACTGGTCAAATTGAAGTCAGCGTCATTTGCATAGAGCTCAATGGTTGATTTTGAAGGAAAGCTCTGATACCCGAATTCACTAACGAACCGTGGCTTGATGGAATAGTAATCCTCAAAGGGTTTTCCTTCATGCCATACCGACCAGAAGTGCATGTCTCCTTTGTTGTCGTTGTGCCAGTTGTCGGAAAAATCGCCGGGACCGGCTGAAGGACTCGACGGCCACCACATGCGATGAGGGTCAAGTTCTTTGATCACCCTTCCCACCGTGTCTTCATTGAGCAACTGGTAGTCGGCAATATATCGCTCGGGATTGTTCTTCGACTCCTCATACCAGCCGATGGCCCCTAAATCCTCATTGTTTCCACACCAAAGGGCAATGCTTGCATGGTCTCTCAATCGAGGTATCTGGTACCTGAGTTCTGCTTCGACATTTTCCAAAAATGCTTGGTTTGCAGGATACATGGAGCAACTGAACATGCAGTCATGCCAGATGAGGATGCCTTTCTCGTCGCACATATCATAGAAAGCATCCATTTCGTACAACCCACCTCCCCACAGCCGAATCATATTCATGTTTGCATCTACACAATATTGCAATAATGCCTCATAGCGTTCAAACGTGATACGGGAAAAGAGTGCATCCATAGGAATCCAGTTGGCGCCTTTGGCAAAGACATCCCGTCCATTGACCGAGAACACCATGCCCCTTCCTTGTCCATCCTCATCATCTTCGGTTTTTACTTCAATGGTTCTGAACCCGATTCGTTTCGTCTTGCATTGGTTTCCTATGGTCAATTCCAATATATAGAGGGTGGATTTGCCTTCACCATTGGGATACCAGAGTTCTACATCATTGCAATTCAGGTGAAAGGTCAGTTTATTCAACCCAAGTTGCAATTTGACATTTCCTGTTTGCTTTTGGTCCGATACGCTGACACTTGCTTCCAGTTCCTGTTGCTTTACAGCGTTGTAAATCACCGTAACCACCACATCCCAACTCCCATCTGCTAGCTGTGTGGTATCTGTTACCTGTGATTCAATGATTCCTTCATCAATGAATTGCAGTTCCATAGGTTCATACACCCCAAAACTCATGATGCAAGGACCCCAGTCCCAGCCGCTATGACATTGGGTTTTCCGTATGAGATTCCGATGTTTTGCTGAAACAGGATAGACTGAATAGGGAATCGGATAGGAAAGCTGTTCAGCCTCCTTGATGGCCTGTTTCTCAGCACTGGTGAACACCAATTCAATGAGATTGCTTCCAACATGTAAAAAGGGGGAAAGGTCAAAGCGAAAACGTCTGAACTGGTTGTTGCACTTTCCCGCTTCCTGACCATTAATGAGGATCGAGATGACGGTGTCAGCCATGGTAAGCGTCAAAATGGGGCTACCTGTATTCAGAACATCTTGTGTACATGTTATATCCTTGCTCAGCACCCAATCCTGCTGTCCCACCCATTGGATATCCAATTCATTGGTTCCCCAGTAGGGGTCTGGGATGAGTTCTTGCTCGATGAGGGCTGTATGAATGTCACCAGGAAGGGTGCATGGAATGCTTTGATGCTTGAGAAAATATGTACAGAAGGGAGCGACGAGATTCTTGTCTCTGGGGGAGAGGCGCCACTGTCCGTTCAAATCTATGGTTTTCATGGGGAAATCCTCCTTTTTCCAGTATATCATACACCCTTCTTTTTCGGGGGGTGAAATCTGCATTGCTCCTTCTGTTTTGATACCGTACAATACCCGAGTGAAGGAGTAGTACCCTATGATGAACGAGAATCGAATAAGAACACTTTTAAAGGACGACAAACCCACAATGGGGACGCGTATCGTCAGTACTTGGCCGATCATGGTGGAGGCGGTCGGAGCCTCTCATAATTTCGACTATATTGAATTTGT
>Ga0172377_10008562_pt1 | contig 10493 bp, 9 predicted proteins | sample Pumphouse3metaG_FD_119749 | JGI IMG/M metagenome (GOLD analysis project Ga0172377, IMG submission 119749) | Leachate microbial communities from a municipal landfill in Southern Ontario, Canada - Pumphouse #3 metaG | ecosystem: Engineered > Solid waste > Landfill > Unclassified | place: Canada... | reverse complement strand
TCTGCGGAAGTTATTTTTTTACTGTTACTAAGTCACTCAAGAATCCCGTTGTTCACCCACCCCCAAGTACGTGAAATTGGTGATTATACCGAACTAGTGTGCTTTCTGTTCTCCGTGTCATAGGCCTTGCGCTTTTGTCCAATATCGTTGACAAACCCTCTACATCTTTGGAGGTCGATTTGGAAATGAAGGTTTTTATTGCCGTCTGATTTTTTCCGTCAAACATGACTTGGAAGCAGTCTCAACCCCAAGGCAGATATTCTTCACTTCTCTTAATGTTCCAAAGTCAACTGTTTTCATTAAGTTACCCACACGATTTAACACAGACCCTATTTTTTTTTAGAATTGCACATTAACATGAAAACTGCGCATTATTTAACTTTTTGTTTATGAAAGCGAAAAGATAGTTTTCATTAAGTCAAAAACAAAGGGCAAAAAGCTGATTTTATGCTAATTTTTTCTCATAACATACAGAATTTCAGTTATCAACAATCGCATATTTATTCATTAAATTATTTGGAAGACTCAAATAACTTTTACAATTTTGCGACGCAAAAAGTGGCATCAGCCCTATAACGACGGGCTTTTGACAATATAGGATGAAGGAAACGGCAATCAAGTTGCAAATTGAAATTTATCCGTCAGGTTATGTCACAAAATGTACTTTCTTAAGAAAGTTTTATAACAAAAGCGAAAACTTGGCATTTCGAAAGACAAAAAAGGAAAGCCGATAAGAATTTGCAGGGAGAATAACGGTTATTTTGCAACAAACAAAAGAAATGAAATTACATAACATCATAAAATGTATGAGTAAAGAGGTCGTCATTGCGGAAATCGCGATGCGCTCACTACACTACAATCACAATATGGCATAAGAAGGAAGAAAGGGCTATGCTCCAACAAACAAGGGGGAATAGTCCTTTTTAATTTGCCGTCACTTGTAATTTCAAGAGGGAGTATTCACGGAATATCAATTAACAAACAAATAAAACAACAAAAAGATGAGTTCAGGTGAAATCTTCATAGTTGTGCTAATCACAGCTATCATTCTGGTTTCTGCTGCACTGGTAATAGCGATGCTAATCTCACCGCGGTCTACCAATGCGCAAAAAGGAGAACCATACGAATGCGGAATCCCGACTCGTGGCACATCATGGATGCAATTCAAGGTAGGCTACTACCTTTTCGCCATCCTTTTCTTGATGTTTGACGTGGAGACAGTGCTGCTGTTTCCATGGGCAGTCATCATGAAGAGCCTCGGGACAATCGGACTGTTCAGCGTTCTGTTCTTCTTGTTTATTCTCGTTCTCGGATTGGCTTATGCATGGAAGAAAGGAGCGTTAGAATGGAAGTAAAAGACATTTATATCAGGAACATGAAGACGGAAGACTTCAACGACAACGAATACTTGGAAAAGTATATCGCAGAACTCCGTCAGAATGGAATGAACGTCATTTGCGAGAAGCTGGATGACGTCATCAATTGGGGCCGTTCCAACTCCGTGTGGCCGTTTACGTTTGCCACCAGCTGCTGCGGCATCGAGTTCATGTGTGTCGCCGCAGCAAGAAACGACTTTGCGCGTTTCGGCTGGGAAGTAACCCGTAACTCTCCACGTCAGGCCGACGTCATCTTCGTTTCCGGCACTATCGTTCATAAGATGGCTCCCGTACTGAAGAGGCTGTATGACCAGATGGCAGAACCTAAGTATGTAATCGCCATCGGCAGTTGCTCCATCTCCGGAGGTCCGTTCAAGGACTCCTACCACGTAGTGAAGGGTGTGGACCAAATCATACCGGTCGACGTGTACGTACCCGGCTGTCCGCCAAGACCAGAAGCCATGCTTTATGGCATGATGCAGCTACAACGCAAGATCAAGTTGGAGAATTTCTTCAAACTGCCTAACAAACCGACCATCACAGATGATGGAAAAACAGAAGGAGGGAACAAGTAATGGAGAACATACAGAAATACATTTTATCGCTTGCTCCAGATGCGAAGATAGAAGAGGCTCAATACCTCACCGCAACGATTGCTCCGGAGAGTTTGAGAAAAGTAGCCCTCGGACTGAAAGAAAAAGGGTTTGACTATTTGATGTGCCTTACTGGCATGGATTACAAGGACAGCCTGGGCGTCATCTACCACATTGCTCCGTCTGACGACGAAAAAAATGTGGTGGTTTTAAAGACCGGCACTCCCGACAGGGAGACCCCTACCCTTCCTACCGTATCAGACATTTGGGAGATTGCCAACTTTTACGAAAGGGAAGTCCATGACTTCTACGGCATCATATTCATCAACCATCCCGATATGCGTAAACTTTTTCTCCGGGAAGACTGGAAAGGATTCCCTTTCAGAAAAGATTACGACGCAGATCCTGCAATCAACCCTATTCCGGAGAAAATTCCTAGTTGCGAGTCGTTCGAAACCGTCCCTACCTATTCCATCAACGCAGACGGAAAACTGGTAAAGACAGAGAGCACACTATTCGACAGGAAAGAATATGTGGTCAACTTCGGTCCGCAGCACCCATCCACCCATGGTGTCCTACATCTGAGAGTATCTTTGGAAGGCGAAATCATCAAACATATCGACCCGAACTTCGGATATATTCACCGAGGTGTGGAGAAACTTTGCGAATCGATGACCTATCCACAGATGCTCTATCTGACGGAACGTCTGGACTACCTCTGCGGAACAATGAACCGCCACGCCCTATGTATGTGTGTGGAGAAGGCAGCCGGCATACAAGTGCCAATGCGTGCGCAATACGTCAGAACCATCATCGATGAGTTGACACGTATCGCATCTCACCTTATCGGATGGGCATGTATGTGCAATGACATGGGCTCCATCACCGCCTTCATCTACGGCATGCGTGACCGTGAGAAAATCATGGACATCTACGAAGAGACTACCGGTGGCCGACTGATGGTCAACTACTACGTGGTTGGCGGATTGGCAGACGACATACATCCTAACTTCCAAAATAGAGTAAAGGAGTTCATACCTTACATGAGGAAGATGATAAAGGAATACCATGTACTCTTCACCGGAAACCCTATCGCATACGGACGTATGAAGAACATAGGATTCCTACCAAAGGAGAAAGCCGTTGCGCTTGGAGTCACAGGGCCTTCGGGAAGAGCATCAGGATGGGCTTGCGACGTCAGGAAGATAGAGCCATACGCAGCTTACGACAAAGTAAACTTCGAAGAAGTGGTGCATCCTACTGGCGGAACATTCGACCGATACATGATCCGTTTGGAGGAGATAGAGCAATCGCTCCGTATCATAGAGCAGTTGATCGACAACATTCCGGACGACGGATTCAGAGCCAAAGTCCCTGCCATCATAAAAGTTCCGGCAGGAGAATATTACCAAAGGGTAGAGAATGCCCGTGGAGACTTCGGTGTCTATCTCAACAGTACCGGCGACAAGAATCCTTACCGTGTGAAATTCCGTTCTCCATGTCTGAGTCTGATTACAGCACTGGATCCTTTATGTGACGAGGAGAAGATCGCAGACCTCATCATGATCAGCGGATCATTGGACTACGTCATACCATGCGTGGACAGATAACAGAATAAAAACACGGTCATTTATTTAACAGAATAGAAAAATATGTTAGAATTAGATAAATTCATAGAATGGATTCACCAATCGCTGAGCGGATTAATCAGCATGAGTTGGTTGGTATCGCTAATTGAATACGTTCTTATCGGCGTTGCCTTTCTTGCGCTCTACGCAGTATTGGCCTTGATACTGATATATTTCGAACGTAAAATCTGTGCATTCTTCCAATGTCGTCTAGGTCCTACGCGAGTCGGACCTTGGGGCTTATTGCAAAGTATCGCAGATATGGTTAAAATCCTGTTGAAAGAGATCATCCACATAGACAAGACGGACCAAATACTGTTCAAGACAGCTCCATTTATCGTCATCATGGGATCCTTCTGTACGTTTGGTGCGCTCCAGTTCGGACGCGGACTTCACGGAATAGATTTCAACGTAGGCCTCTTCTACATGTTGGCCATCTCCTCTCTGGGAGTTGTAGGAATACTTCTTGCCGGTTGGGCCAGCAACAACAAGTACACACTGATAGGTGCGATGCGTAGCGGTGCACAGCTGGTCAGCTACGAGCTATCTGCCGGCATCGCATTGCTTACGATGGTGGTACTTTCCGGAAGTCTGCAACTATCCACGATCATTGAGGGACAAGCAGACTCTTGGTACATATTCCAAGCTCCACTTCCTGCGTTCATCGCGTTCATCATCTATTTGATAGCAGGACACGCAGAGACCAACCGTGGCCCATTCGACCTTCCAGAAGCCGAATCGGAGTTGACGGCAGGATACCACACGGAGTATTCCGGCATCCAGTTCGGCTTCTTCTATTTGGCGGAATATCTGAACATGTTCATCATTGCGGCGATAGCGACGACCGTCTTTCTTGGAGGATGGCAGCCATTCCATATCAACGCAGCATGGGCGGAGGCATTCAACAGCACGATGGATCTCATCCCTACTTGGGCATGGTTCTTCGGTAAGGTATTTGTCCTCATATTCCTCAGTTTGTGGGTAAGATGGACATTTCCACGTCTTCGTATAGACCAGCTATTGAAACTAGAGTGGAAAATCCTCATGCCTATCAGCTTGGTAAATCTATTGCTAATGGCAGTATGGGTTATAATCTTTTAAATAAAAGGAAAAGATGATCAGTTATATAAAAGAATTACTTTCAGGAATATGGGCTTTATTGCAGGGAATGAAGATCACTATGATCAACTTCTGCCGTCCGAAAGTCACAGAACAGTATCCTGAAAACAGAGGAAAGAAACAACCGTTCGAGCGGTTCCGCGGCGAGCTTGTGATGCCTCACAACGAGAAAAACGAGCATAAATGTACGGCATGTGGCATTTGCCAGATGAACTGTCCGAACCACACCATCAAGGTAATAACCCGTCAGGAAACGACAGAAGATGGGAAGGCAAAGAAAGTTCTGGACAAATACATGTACGATCTTGGAAGCTGCACATTCTGCGGATTGTGTACGCAGGTATGTCCGCAGAAAGCCATTTCATGGACACCCAATTTCGAGCATGCTGTCTTCACCCGTTCCAAACTGGAGAAGCAACTTAACCATGCAGGTTCAAAACTAGCAGAGAAAAAGGTTGCCGCACCAGCAAAGAAAGAGGGAGAAGAAAATGAAAATAAAGTTCAACAACAATAAAAAGTAAGAGATGGAATTTTTCACGGCTAATAATATAATATTCTTCCTTCTCGCCGCCGTAATCCTGATTTTCGGATTTCTTTCGGTGACGACCACGAAGATTTTGCGGGCAGCCACGTACCTCTTCTTTGTACTTTTTGCAATTGCAGGTCTATACCTGTTTCTCAGCTATGAGTTTATTGCAGCCGTACAATTGTCGGTCTATGCCGGTGGTATCGTAGTGCTGTTGGTGTTCGCCATCCTTTTGGTGAAAAACCTTGGAGAGGAGACGGAAAATGTCTCATGTACGAAAAAGATAGTCAGTGCGATTGCTGCCGTATGCGGAGTCGTTGCATGTCTTGTCACCCTATTCGGGTATGGATTCCAAGCTAACGAGAACGCCGACGAACTGGCGGCCAATGTAAACATGGAAGCTATCGGTCAGACATTAATGGGAGTGGACAAATACCAATACCTCCTGCCTTTTGAGGCTGCCAGTGTATTGTTGCTTGCCTGCATCATCGGCAGTGTGGTGATAGCGCAAAAAGAGAAGAAGGAGGATAAGAAATGAACGTTCCTGTAGAATTTTACGTGGTGCTTAGCACTCTCCTATTCTTCATAGGAGTATATGGTTTTATCGTAAGGAAAAACCTTATCGGAATATTGATGTCCGTCGAACTGATACTCAATGCAGTAAACATAAACTTCGTAGTGTTCAACCGTTTCCTTTTTCCCGAGAAATTGGAAGGTTACATGTATGGACTGTTCGTGATAATCGTTGCAGCGGCAGAGACGGCCGTTGCCATCTCCATTATCATCAACGTCTATCGCAGAATGAAGAACATCGACGTGGATAGTATTAAAGAATTAAAGAACTAAAGATTATGGATTATACAATATTATTATTAGCAATACCATTCCTGATGTTCCTGTTCATCGGCCTTCTTGGTTACAAGATGAGTCCGAAGACGGCCGGGCTGCTAGGAACAGCGGGTCTTTCGGTAGTTACAGTTCTGGCATACTATACCGCCTATGTCTATTTCTTTCAGAATGGCATGGGAGCAGAAGGTGTTTGGGATAAAATTACGGTATTCAACTATACTTGGTTGGATCTTTCGAACGCAACGAGACCGGATTTAAGAATTGAGATCGGAATGCTGTTGGATCCTATTTCCGTCATGATGCTGATTGTCATCACTACGGTATCCTTGATGGTCCACATTTACAGTATGGGATACATGCACGGAGAAGAAGGATTCCAGCGTTACTATGCGGTACTTTCGCTTTTCTCCTTTGCCATGTTAGGTTTGGTTGTGGCAACCAACATCTTCCAGATGTACATCTTTTGGGAGCTTGTGGGTGTCTCCTCCTTCTTGCTGATCGGATTCTACTACAAGAAACCGTCGGCAGTAAAAGCGGCAAAGAAGGCGTTCATCGTCACTCGTTTCGCAGACATGTTCTTCCTGGTCGGAATCCTGATTCTCTCCTATTACACGAAGACGTTCTCTTTCGAGTCGATCACAGGCAATCATGCAGCATTGGTTCACGAGACAATGGGTGGGCTGACCTTCATGGGCTGTTCGGTAACGGCGATAGCTCTCACGCTCATCTTCTTAGGAGGTGCGGGTAAATCAGCCATGTTCCCATTCCAAATATGGTTGCCGGATGCAATGGAAGGACCTACTCCTTCTTCCGCACTCATCCATGCGGCCACGATGGTTGTTGCCGGAGTCTATCTGGTAGCCAGACTATTTCCTGTCTATTATTTCGAAGCAGCAAGCGTACTTACGCTCATTGCCTACATAGGTGCGTTCACCAGCCTCTTTGCGGCCATCATCGCTTGTACGCAGACCGACATCAAAAGAGTACTCGCATTCTCGACCATTTCGCAGATTGCCTACATGATGGTTGCCTTGGGTGTTTCAGGTTACTTCAGCGCAGGCGAGCAGGGTCTCGGATTTACAGCATCCATGTGGCATCTGTTTACGCACGCTATGTTCAAGGCATTGCTCTTCATGTGTGCAGGTGCCATCATCCACGCAGTACACAGCAATGAGATGGATGCGATGGGAAATATGAAGAAATACCTTCCTATCACCCACATCACATTCCTTATCGCTTGTCTTGCCATTGCGGGCATACCTCCGTTCTCCGGATTCTTCTCGAAAGACGAGATTTTGGTCGCAGCCTTCGAGTCAAACAAAATCATCTATGTTTGCGAGACATTCGTTGCAGGTTTGACCGCATTCTATATGTTCAGACTCTACTACAGAATATTCTGGTACAACGAGCCTAGCTTCGAGCACACTCCGCACGAAGCTCCCCGCAGCATGACCGTTCCTTTGATCGTATTGGCCATTTTCACTCTCTTCGGAGGACTGATTCCTTTCGGTAAATACATCACTCCGGAGTCGCTAGGCTATGAAATCCACACGAACTGGACCATTGCCATCTCCAGTGTCATCGTAGCACTGGCAGGCATCACGGCTGCCACCATCATGTACAAAAAGCAGAACAACATACCTGACAAGGTAGCTGCATCGTTCAAGAGCTTCTACGTCTGGGCTTGCCATCGCTTCTATATCGACGAAGTGTATCTGTTCATCACGAATAAGATTATCTTCGGCATCATCTGTACATTCATAGCATGGTTTGACCGTCACATCATCGACGCGTTCATGAACCTGTTGGCATGGACCACAAACCTTGTTTCTGACGAGACAAAAGAGGTACAGAGCGGAAGCGTACAGCAATACGCTTGGATATTTATTATGGGTGTGGTAACAATTGTGGCTCTTGCACTCTATTTATAATCGAAATTTATTAAGACGATGAATATATTATCATTATTTGTAATAATTCCATTGGTGATGATGGCTATCATTTTCTGCTTGAACAGCGAGAAAAAGAACCTCATCCGTATGGTCATGGCGACAGGAGCCCTTGCCATCTTGGGAACGGCTGTCTATCTCACCATGGACTTCCTCTCTTTGAGGGAAGCCGGAGCTTCGGCCGATTTCTTATATCGCAGCGACATCCTTTGGTACAAGGCACTGAACATACACTACTCCGTAGGTGTAGATGGCGTATCGGTAGCCATGTTGCTGCTCTCTTCTGTAGTAGTACTTACCGGTGTGTTCGCATCTTGGGGCATGGAAATCCAGACAAAGGAGTTTTTCTTGTGGTTTCTGATGCTTACTATCGGAGTCTTTGGATTCTTTATCTCCATCGACTTGTTCACCATGTTCTTGTTCTACGAGGTTGCTCTTATCCCTATGTATCTTCTTATCGGTCTTTGGGGAACAGGAAAGAAGGAGTATTCTGCCATGAAGCTCACATTGATGCTGATGGGTGGTTCCGCCTTCTTGATGGTCGGAATCTTCGGAATCTATTTTTACTCTTCCGCCGACAGCAGCGCACTTACTTTCAATATCCTTGAGATAGCGAAAAACCACGCAATGCCGGTCGACAAGCAATTGATATTCTTTCCTCTTACATTTGTAGGATTCGGAGTGTTGGGTGCCATGTTCCCATTCCATACATGGTCTCCTGACGGACATGCATCGGCACCTACCGCAGTATCCATGCTGCATGCCGGAGTATTGATGAAGTTGGGAGGTTACGGATGTTTCAGAATAGCCATGTACCTCATGCCGGAGGCTGCAGACCAGCTAGCTTGGATCTTCATCATACTGACAGGTACAAGCGTCGTATACGGGGCATTCAGCGCCTGTGTACAGAACGATTTGAAGTACATCAATGCCTACTCTTCCGTGAGCCACTGCGGCCTGGTACTCTTCGCATTGTTGATGATGAACAAGACCGCCATGACGGGAGCCATTCTTCAGATGGTATCCCACGGACTAATGACAGCCCTTTTCTTCGCACTTATCGGTATGATCTACGGACGCACACACACACGTGACATCAGAGAGATGGGCGGTTTGATGAAGATCATGCCAGTTTTGGGAGTATGTTATGTGATTGCCGGACTTGCGTCTTTAGGATTACCCGGACTAAGTGGATTCGTAGCTGAGATGACTGTATTTGTCGGATCGTTCGAGCATACTGACTTGTTCCACCGATTCTTTGTCATAATGGGTTGTACATCCATTGTAATTACAGCAGTCTATATACTCCGAGTTGTGGGTAAGGTTTTGTTTGGCCCGGTACAGGACAAACACCACGAATCGCTTACAGATGCCGTATGGTATGAGAAACTAGCAGCATTCGGTCTAATCATTGCAATAGCCGGCATCGGATTGGCTCCGCTGTGGTTATCTAACATGATCAGTGAAGGAATTGTGAACATGATAAAATAACAACTGGAATTATGGACATAAAAGAATTTTATAGCGGATTTTCAATCATGAACCAAGACATAGCCTTGGTTGTGGTTCTAGTCTTTGTACTCCTCGCCGATCTGTTCTGCGGGAATAAAGGCAAGAAATATTTCCAATTGGCCGCAATTGGAGCATTTGCTCTCGATACCATATATGGATTCACAATTTCTTTTGGAGCAACTACCATAGATGCTTTCTCGGGAATGTATGTCACATCAGACATGCACGTTCTGGTAAAAAACATCCTGAATGTAGGTACACTCTTCGTTTTCTTCTTCGCACATTATTGGAACAAGAACGAGAACAAGAATCAAAGTGGTGAATTTTACTTTTTGACGCTCTCCACCCTATTGGGCATGTACCTGATGGTTTCATCCGGAGACTTCATCCTCTTCTACATAGGATTGGAGACAGCCTCCATCCCGATGGCCGCCTTAGTAGCATTCAATAAGAGGTCTCGCGAATCGGCAGAAGCCGCTGCCAAGTATATCCTTACAGCAGCTTTCTCCTCAGGTGTTATGCTGTTTGGTATTTCGTTGATCTACGGAACTTGTGGTTCCCTCTATTTCTCCGAGGTAGCAGACGCCTACCAAGCCTTTCCGCTCCAGATACTTGCCATGATATTCTTCATCGCAGGTATGGGATTCAAGATTTCATTGGTACCATTCCACTTATGGACAGCAGACACTTATCAAGGTGCGCCTACTCCTGTCACCGCCTATCTTTCCGTCATGTCAAAAGGTGCTGCCGCATTCACTCTCTTGTGTATCCTGTTCAAGGCATTCCACAACTATCCCGAATCATGGCAGAACATTCTTTGGTGGATCATCGTCGTGACAATCACGGTAGGAAATCTTTTTGCCATACGCCAGAAGAATCTGAAGAGATTTCTCGCATTCTCATCCATCTCTCAAGCTGGATATATCATGCTGGGTGTCATC
>Ga0172377_10008559_pt1 | contig 10494 bp, 20 predicted proteins | sample Pumphouse3metaG_FD_119749 | JGI IMG/M metagenome (GOLD analysis project Ga0172377, IMG submission 119749) | Leachate microbial communities from a municipal landfill in Southern Ontario, Canada - Pumphouse #3 metaG | ecosystem: Engineered > Solid waste > Landfill > Unclassified | place: Canada... | reverse complement strand
TATATGACCATTTTCACACAATAATTTATCTCCTACTTTCATTAATCTACCCCCTCGATAAAAATTAACTTCTTATTCTCATTTTTGTCTAAATGATACACATCCATAGTCTACATCTGGTGAATTTCCAAAACAGCAATCATAATAACCATTTTGTTTTTGTTTACCAAAACAACATCTGGCACAATATTCATTTTCTATTGTTCTCCAATTTCCCCACGACATAAATTTCTCCTCCCCTTAAAATTAACTATTTAAGAACATTTACAAAAGAAAAATATTCAGTAATACTATCCCAAAACCAACCTTGCCAACCATTACCTTTAACTAAATAAGTATATCCCATTTCACCTTTGTTTTTCGTTTCTAAAACTGGATAATAACACCCTGCTTTATAAATTAATTTATAATCAAGAAAATAATCTCTAATACAAAATGCTTTTCTACAAGATGGATAATTACCTTCTCTACTATAATCTTTTATACAATCAGCAGAATCGTAGTAACAATCATGACAATGTTTTTCTATAAATTCATTAGTAAACACAATTTTCACATCCTTTTAAAACCAACATTTTATTTAATTAATTTTATTGCTTAATACTTTGTCACTTTTTACTTAATTAGTGACAACTATACCTTACTATTAATTATACTAATATTTATATTTGTTGTCAAGCATAATTTTGTTACTATTATGAGAAAATTATAAGTGAGAACCTGCCTTTCTCACTTAATTTGTTAAATAATCCTTCTATACTTAATATTTTTTGGTATATCTATTATTAAACTAAGCACATATGTATCACTATCTTCTTCATCTTTTTCATTTAATATTGTAAAATTTCCACCGTATTTATGCAATATTTTTTTAATATTCCATTGAACTATTTCTGTATTAATTTTTCCCTGGTCATAATCATGCATTACTTTTATCATTATTTTATTTTCAATTTCTCGGATAAACAGATTTATATCTCTACGGTCTATTATATCAAGATTTCTAATATTGTCACAAATAGGTTGTAAAATTAGATTAATAGTTTCTTTTAAATCTGTTATGCAGATATTTTTTAAATAAGATATATCACCGGTTATCTGTGTTTCTAGTTTTACTCCATATTCATCTTTAATATTAATTATTTTTTCTATTAATGTTATAGCCAATTCTGGCACATCATTTAACTTACTAAGATTAATTTTATCTTTTATCTCATTCCATATTGCATTAAATTTTTCTTCTGCTATACCATATTCTTTAATAATTTTTTGAAGTTGTTTCTTCTCAAGTTTAAACATTTTAATAATTTTTCTACAGTCTTTTTCTCGTTGTTCCGTTTTTGCTAAAATTATTTCACGTTGAAAAACAAAAATTGTTAGTATAACCAATCCTATAACTAAAATAGGAAGATATATTTTTATAGTATAAAAATGCCATTCTCCCCAATTTAATTTTATTACGGGTGAACTATACCACAAAAACAGTCCTACAGAAAACAACAAACTTATAAAAATCAAAAATGGTTTGTAAATTGACTGTTTCATTTTATTACCTCCTGTTTACTACCAATTAAATTAAAAAATTTATATCCAATCGGTAACACAGTAAACAATTGCCAGGATAAGCCCATTATTATTGATAAACTTATTTGCAGATAATTTATGTATGTTGTATATAAAATTATTATCTCTGCAATTGTTATAAACATTAATGAATTTCTTTTTAATTGTTTTTTAAATTTCAATGAAACTATAGGTTTTTGTAGAGTATCGGCGGGAGCATATTTATAAATTATACATATTCCCACTATAAAAACAATCAATGAAACAATTAATACTACAGTATTAGAAATTACTAATCTATTTATTATTAAAGCACTTCCTATTGGATAAACAGATGAAATTATTGTACAAATAATTTTTGACTTACTGTGACCACCACCAGAAAATGCCCTTAATATCATTATTGTTGATATGATTATTCCTACATATGTTTTTACATTTAATATATAAGCAACAATCATAATTAAAATTAAAGATATAAATAAATGAGTATATTGTTTGATTAAATATAAACATGCTTCTTTACTATAACCACTATTTTCACTTAATTCATCAATTAGTTTATTAAAAATCATTTAAACATTTTCTCCTATTTTAATATTTGAAATATATTTAAATAAGAAAATTATTCCTATGATAAACACATATGTTATGTCTGCTATTAAACCCATTTTTAAATGTAAATAAATATTTGTTGCAACTTTTTCAACGGGGATTTTAAACCATTGTATATAATAATATACCAACGTCATTTCATTAAATATTACAACTACATATCCAATAATACCTGTTAAACAAGATATCAACCAGCCAACATTTCCTAATTTATAAATTATAATGATAAAAATTGTTAAGGTTATTAACATATGAAGATTAATTGGTAATCCTGCAATTTTAAATATGTTTCGTATACAATAAAGCGAAATAGCATTAAATATACCAATTTTCACAAATATACTTATATTATTTGGAGAGAAGTAACCAAATAGCACTCCTCCCATAACTACCAAACAAAAACTTTCAAACCAATATAATATTAAGATAATAGGATTTTCCATTTGTGTTACTCCTCTCGTTTTTTAATTACCTTACAAACTCAGACGGACATTCATCTTGATTGGCAAAAATTCCACAAGCAATAGCATTTGAAGTAAGAGCAAACAAACCAATTACAGTAACACCAAGAGTAAGAAGAAGATTTCTCATTTTCATAATTATCACCTCCATTCATTTCAATTTTTTGTGAGACAAATATAAATCTCACAAATTAATTGTACTACATATGTGTACTGTATGTCAATCATTTTTGTCATCTTTTCAGTACATTTTTGTACTTTTTACGGTATAGTATGTACACAAAAGGTTATGATATAATATACAGCAAGTAGTTACAAAAGAAGGTGTTAATATTGGTCAAAATAAAGTTTCAACAATTATGCGAACAACACAGATTTACTATTCAAATGATACATGAATCAACCGGACTAAGTAGGAATACATTAACAGCTTTATATTATAGTAGAACACAAAGGATTGATATTAATACTATCGACAGTTTATGTAGATACTTTAACCAATTTTTCCCTTGTAAAATTGGAGATATCTTGGAATATGCTGATAAATAAAATATTCTCATTTCTATTATATAACATTGTATGTAAAATATTTGTCGAAATTATTACAAGAAAAATAAAAAATAATAAGGACTTACTGTTGACTACAACATATAATAGTAAGTCCTTATTATCAAAATTTTCTTGCAATATTAACTTGTTTAGTATATAATGTTCTTAAACATTTTTATATTCTGTTTTTATCCAACTATAAATCCAATAGTTGGATATTTTTATATCTATTTTTAGATATTATTTACTACTTCAATAAAATGTTCAATGTTGTTGTAAAGTGATTTTAAGTCAATCAACCGGAGCAATTCTTTTTTGAATTTATCCTTTTTTTCTTCATCTGTTTCCAAATTAAATTTCTGTTGTGTTCCTCTAATGTCATTTAATAACAATTGATACCTTGAAGAATCGGTAATCTGCACTAAAATACCTCCCTATTTTATTTGATATTTTTGGTTAATAATATAACATCACCTTCTTTCGTAATTTGCTTAATTGGTATTTCATGGTTATATTGTAATTGAATTATTACAAATTGTCAATATAAACTTGACAATTTGTATTTCGTGAATTACAATTATTTTATAAGAATATTTTGATTACAAGGCAGGAACTATTATGAATGAAATTGGAAATCTTTTAAAAAAATTAAGAGGTATTAAGTCTTTAAGAATGATTGCAGAATTAACTAATAATCAAATTTCACATAATCAATTATCTTTACTTGAAAAAGGCGAAGTTTACCCAAAAGAAAAACATTTAGAAATATTATCTAAAATATATAATTATCCATATGAAAAATTATTAAAAACTGCTGGATATCCAAATAAAATAGAAAAAATATTTAAAGAATTTGAAGAATTATCCGAAGAAGAAAAACGAAACTTCCTAAACAGAATAAATCAATTATAATAAGACTACAAAGAAGTGGTCATATTTTTATGGAAAACTTTGTATTATAATTATACCAAACATTTGTTCGATGTCAAGTTAAAAAAATAGGAGAATTTAATCTCCTAAATCATTATTCTTTTTTTTATACTTCATTCTTGCTACTTTTTTAAGCCAGAAAAGATTACTATCAATATTTCCTGCATCTAAAAAATGTGTAATTAATTCATTGTCGAAATATTTCTCATTTTGTGGTGCTAACAAATAAATAATTTTAGACCGTCTTATATTACTAATAGTAAGCAATAAAATATCAACGCCAGGACAAGTAATATATTCTCGCTTAAAAACTTTTTGTAATGCAATACTTGGATTTGAGATATCATCGTCTTTTCCTTTTTTACCTACGTTCATAGGCTTAATAAGATAATCTGTTTCTTTTAATTTATATTTTTTGTCTTTATCATTTTTAGTTTTTATAGTGTAATCAAATCTTCTTAAACATTGTTTTAAGTCATCCACAAGTTCAAAATCTTCTACTTTAATTTCTCTATCATCAACAATAATATATGCAACATCTAATCCATCTTCTTCTTCAAATCGCACATCTTTTTCTTTTATATTTTTCACATCTTCATTGGTTAACATTACATGCCAAGGTAAACCAAACAAACATCGGTCACGTGGATTTTTATCTAGTTGATTATAAATGTGTCTGAACTGTTCATATGAAATAGTAGTATTTAACAATTTATCATAATCAACCAAATCATATAAAGTACCAAATTGAATATCATATTCTGGACAATCTAATTGTTCTTCGTTGCAGATATATTTTACAAAATTTTTATAAAAACTAAATGCCCGACTAATAGTATTAGGAGACTCATAATTTAAATCTTTTAGAAATTCTTTAATTTGTTCAATTGTCCAATCAATACATTTAGATTTATATTCATCTTCTTTTTCAATAATTTTATTCATTACGCCTTTTAAATCACTATTATTATTAATGCTTAAAAATTCTTTTTTGTATTTTTTTGCCAACATTTTAATCTACCTCCTTTTTATAATATATTTTTGGTATTATAATATGACCTTCATTTTCAAATAAAATTGCATTATTTAATTTTGTTGTTTCTTCTATCAAATAATCTCTATACAATTCATTAATATCATTATCTTCAACTTCAACAAAAACACCTGTTTCAGTAATATTGTATTTTTGAAATTTATCTATTATTCGTTCAAATTTATTTAGTTTATTTAATATTTCTTCTTGTTGCTCTCTTAATTCTTTTATTACTTCATTCTGTTGTTCTATAACTTCATCTTTTTGTTCAAGTTTAGTTTCTAATTCTGCATTTTTTACTAATGTTGTATTATACAAATCTGTAAGTTTAGAAATTTCGTCTTTTTCTCTTATTGGTTTTTCTTGTTTTTCAATTTCTAATAATTCTTCATTTTCTTCTATATTTATTTCTTTGATTTCCTTATCTTCTATTTTTTGAACTTGTCCACCTAATAATTGAATTAAAGCAATTATGTCTTTATCCGTTAAGTCTTCACTAGATATATTATTTATATTTCCTTTTAGTATTTCTTCTACTATTGATTTTAATTTTTTTATATCATGTCTTGTTACTAAATAAGGATAAAATTTTTTCTTTAATTCTGATTTAGATAATTCAGATTCCTTAATTAAGTTTTTTAAATATTCTCTATTCTTCATTTGCCCCACACTTCCTTTTTATTTTGTTGTATAATAATTTTATTATATACAATTGTTTTTGTCAAGTATATTCTAAACATTTTTTATTACTTTTATACATAATTTTTAATTTTTTTTAATTTATAAATAAAAAATCATACTATACAGTATGATTTTAAACACTTCTTTTTAATTTTATAGAATTTGCCGCTAACTTCTTTCGTTCTGCTAGAACATGTGTATATATCTGTGTAGTATTTAAATTAGCATGACCTAATATTTCCTGAAGTGTTCTAAGGTCTACACCACTATTTAACATTGATGTAGCGGCTGAATGTCTAAGACTATGAGTGCTACAATCTTCTCTATTAATATTTTTTAAATTGTTTTTTACTATTCTTTGAACCTGTCTTTTAGTAAGTCTAGTTTTACGCTCACTAATAAATAATGCATTAGTTTTTGTTTCTAATCTTACTTCTAACCATCTTTTTATTGTATTTAATGTTTCTTTATTAATATAAACAATTCTTTCCTTATTACCTTTTCCTTTATTGATTTTAACACATCCTATATTTATTATTTCATTATCATTTATTTTTACTATTTCTTCTTTTATATCTTCAACATTTATATTGATTAATTCATCCACACGAATACAAGAATTGAGAAATAATATTATAATTGCTTCATTTCTTATTTTATGACAATCTTTTTTAATATTATTAATTAATGCTTGACATTCTTCTTCAACTAAATAAGATATTACTTTTTTAGGAATTTTAGGAGCTTCAATTCTTTGCATTACATTTGAGTTTGCATCTAATTCTCCAATATTTATAAGATATTTAAAAAAATTTCTAATAGTTGATAGTTTTCTATTTACAGTTGATTCAGCATTATTTTTTTCATTCATTAAGTAATACATAAATGCTAACATATCTTTATATGTTATATTTCTAATATCCTCAGTGTTTATTTCTTGTATGTTTTTTGTTTCTTTTATCCAGTTTAAAAGGTCATTTAAATCATCTAGGTATGCATTAATTGTATTTTGTGATTTATTATTAGTAAATAATTTTTTTCTCCATTGTTCTACTTCTTGCATATTTGTCAACTCCTTTTAATTTATAATTATATTTTATCATATTTATTAACAATATGCAAGATAAATATACTAACATTTTAAATTATTCTTATAAAAACTACGTTTTAATAATTTTGTGATTTAATCAAATCAATCTTTAAACTCAGGTATATTTTTAAATATTTCATGATTGTTTCTAACCATATCTAATGTTGTTTTTATAAATACTTTAATAATGAGTTTTTCCTTTTTAGATAATGCAATGCCATTAAAAGTTAAATCATTAACCTCAAATAATTCAATAATATCTTTATTATAAACTGCTTTTTCTAAATTTTTAACTCTCTTAAATAATTCTTCTAGTGCTTCTTTACCTGTCATTTTAATCACCCTATATTATTATAACAAAAAATATGATAAGTTAATAGAACTTATTATTTAAATACATTTTTTAACTGTCATATCTGAGTAATCTATATACTCAATTCCTCTTTTACACTTATTGCAAAATTTCTTGCCATAAAACCAGAAACTATCTTCTTCACATTTTTGTTTATTGAAACCATGTAATAAATAATAAAATAGTCTTTTCATACATCCTCCATTAAAACCTATTATTTATAAACTACAAACTAATATTTCAATATCAGTATCATTGAATTGTTCTTTAATGATTTCTCTTACTTTTCCCCATGATAATCTGTCAAGACCACAACCAATCTTGGGCATAGCAAGATATTTAATACTTTCTTGTTCACATATATCTTTCATTTCAACAATAGTTTTTTCTATTGTTTGATATGTCGGTTTGTCATAATATTTTGCTTTTGTAATAAGATTAAATACTTTATAAACTAAAACGGTCTTTGGAAAATCTGTTTTATGTCCAAATCTAGTTCTTAATCTTGCTCTCATACTAAAACGCTTATTAAATTCAACTGCTATACCTGCACCCATAGCAAAGTCAGCACTTATACAATGAACAAAATAATATTTATCATCCACTTCAAATAAGTTCATTTTCTTTTCTATTAATTTCATTTTTAAATCTCCTTAAAATCTGTTTTTTAACTGGTTATTGCTGTATCTTATATACTCTAAATTTAGATACTCCTGGCTTATACTCGTCATACCAATATATTAAATACTGATTTCCTTCAGTATTTTTAACCTTACCATATTTCACTTCATAAGAATCCTTTTCTATAAAACTACTTTTAGATAATGAATGATACATTTTTGATAAGTTAAAACATGTCATATCATCATTTAGTTTGTAATACCTTTCATTTATAACATACAAATCTCCAAATATTCCACTAGTTAACATATTACCCTCCAATAAAATTTCTGCTTTAACAACTTACAACCTTCCACTTACCATCTTCAAGAAATTCAACTTTAATATATTTATCTTGCATTTGTCTATTCACTTCGTCTTCTATTAATGCTAACTGTCCGGTTCTTCTAGATACTTCAATCTTATACCATTGTTGAAATTCTTTTGTTTCAGTTAATCTTTTAAAAGCAATCTTACGATTTTGAAAGAAACTTCTTTCTTCTCTACTTTCTGCAACTGCTCCACTAGCAGGATGTTTTATTCTGCAAGCACTAGAAGTCTTATTTTGCTTCTGACCACCCTTGCCTCCTGCTCTAAATGCTTCAACTATAAAATCACCTTTATCTTTTGATAATGAAAATAATAGTTGTTTCTCTTGCATTAGTCCCACCATTCTCTGACGTGTTTTCTCAGAAAAGAAAATAATTCATCAAAATCATTATCTTCTAGTTTATCTGCTTCTCTATAACATTTATATTGTAATTCTTTTTGTTCTGGTGTATCATTATTAACCAGTTTACTACCAATTCCATCTTCACAGGATTTAAATTCAAATTTAAATTCATAATCAGGATATTTTTCATAAAAAGGTTTCATTGCTTCTTCAAGATGTACACCATCTATTATTCTATCTAATAAATTTATAGCATGTTTTATATTATCCGCATCTTGTTTAGCGTTAGTACTCCATGCATCATCACTTCTAAAAAATTTTTCCATATATTCTAATTTCTTTTTAAGCAATATGTAAATAAAATGGTCATCCCAATCTCTATCTTTCCATATTACAGAAAACCAACGTATTAAATTAATGATACCATATTTAATACTATAATAAACATCTCGTAGTTTATTCATTTATAATCACTCCAAACTTTATAAAATTTGTTGTTTTAATAAGCCTTTAATTAATTTTATTATTTAAGGGCATAATATGCCCTTTTAAACTAAATCTTGAAAATTAACAATTCCAAATAAATTATCTTCCTGTAATTTTTTATTCATAATAGTTATCTCTTGCTCATCAACATATTGTTCTCCACAATTTTTACAAATAAGAGCAGGAACATTTTTAAAAACTATAAGCCTACCTTTTTTGTTTCTACTACAATTAATTTCACCTTTTAATAATTGATTTCCACACATAACACATTTCATAATATAATCTCCTCCTTTTATTTGGTAAGATTTTATTATAACACTTTTAGATTAAAATGTCAAATTTATTTAACTTTTAACCCATTCATATTCACCTTTAAAAAGTGCTTCAACATAACCATCTCCAATATCTATAAGAACCATTGTTCCTTGTTGTTCTATAACATTAAATTCCTTACCAATTAAACCTGTAATATATCCAATCTCTCCAATAATTTCATAATTTAAATCTTTAACTACTTTTATTTTTTTATTTTTATGTTCTGCTTCACATTTATCAACTGAATAATTATCATGAGATATACATTTTTTGTAACTTACAAAATTACTATTAAATAAACAACCATTTTTTCTCCAACAGTCCATATTTAATTCTCCTTTTAAAATATTTCTTTTATTCTCTATAATAAGTTTTTTCGCAGGTGTAACAATAACCTAACCAGCCTATAGTTTTTGTACCGTCATGATATTTTTTTAATATTATTTCTTTTGTTTCTTTTGGTTTAAAGGTGTCAATATTAGTTCTTTTAAATATGGGTTCTTGTTCTGGTGTATGATAACATTGTACCATATAACCATCTTTTACTAAAATTGCTTTATTTGGGTCAGTACCAAACACATTAATAATTGCATCAAACATATCTTTTTCCATTATAATTTTAACTCCTTTAACCTAATTAAAATGGTTCTTTTATCTCCAATCTACTCTTTCCCATATTCAAAATATGGTATAAAATCTACTAATTTATATTATAATAATACAGAACTAAGTTTCGCAACCTTGGGTCGCAATCTATTTAGTTAGCGCAAAGAGAGGAGAATAATCTTCTCTTTTTGTGTTTTTAAGGGTAATAAAAATAGTCATCTATTTACTTCTCAATTCTTCAAATATTTGTCTCTTCTCTTTTTCAACTTCCTCTAAATCAATTTCAAAAAATTCAGCTAAAACTTTTTTAACATTAATATAAGAAGAATATCCAATTGGGACATACATATCGTCGTGTGGTTCTGTTTTCTCCATCATATAATATTTTGATTGAAGATAATCTAAAAATTCTCCGCATAACTGAGATTTATCTTTTGTCTTTTCCATCTTTTCACACTCAGGATATTTACTCATTTT
>Ga0172377_10008558_pt1 | contig 10495 bp, 8 predicted proteins | sample Pumphouse3metaG_FD_119749 | JGI IMG/M metagenome (GOLD analysis project Ga0172377, IMG submission 119749) | Leachate microbial communities from a municipal landfill in Southern Ontario, Canada - Pumphouse #3 metaG | ecosystem: Engineered > Solid waste > Landfill > Unclassified | place: Canada... | reverse complement strand
TAAGCTCACTATCTTGCTTATGGGTGAATTCCTCATTTAGTAAGTCAACCATAATATCCTTGATATTTAACTGGATTTCCTTTTTATTGTTCCATTCATTTTCTTCAATGTGATAGCAGATGTTAAATGGCTGTCCCTGGCTTACATAATTAAAATGATCGCCTAATTGAAAAGCTATTGCCGGGATTGGGTTAGAAGCATAGTCTGTATGTCCCAATGTAAGTTTTAAGTGTTTGTTTTTAAGCAATCGACCGTTTCCATTATCAATAACACCGTTAGTTTGGAATATTGGTGACGGGTTGCCGGGGCCGAAAGGAGCAAACTGCTTAATAATGCGTACAAATTTGGGGGTTATTTCATTGAGCGTAAGTTCAGTATCTATTTCTACTTCAGGTGTTAACATATCATCAGTTATCTTTCCGGCTACTACCTTTTCAAATTTCTGCATAAAAGCATCCAGGTTTTCAGGTTTCATGGATAGCCCTGCAGCATATTTATGACCTCCGAAATGTTCCAGCAAATCACTGCATTCATCAATGGCATCATAAATGTCAAAGTCTTTGATGGAGCGCGCTGATCCGGTAATCAATCCGTTTGATTGGGTTAACACAATAGTAGGGCGATAATAAGATTCAATCAAGCGGGAGGCAACAATACCTATTACTCCTTTGTGCCAATCTTTATTAAATACAACAGTTGCATGGCAATCTTGAAAACCCGGTTGATTTTTAATGTTCTCAAGGGCCATGTCGGTGGTATTAAGGTCAAGGTCACGGCGTGTGGTATTGAATTCATTGATTTGTTCAGCCAGTACTATTGCAGCTGTCTGATCATCGCAAATAAGAAGTTTAACAGCATTATTTCCACTTTCAATACGGCCGGCAGCATTAATACGTGGGCCAATTAGAAATACGAGATCAGAAATGGTAAGTTCACGACAGAAATAACATACTTTATTTTCATTACAGCCATCGGGTGAAAGCTTATTACAATCTTCAATTTTGTGAATAACATTTGCATATTTAAGAATAGCCTCAAAGCAAGCTCTTGGTTTGGTGTTGAGAATCTTTAATCCAAAGAATGCCAAAATACGATTTTCACCGGTAATGGGGACAATATCTGACGCAATGCTTACAGTTACCAGGTCAAGATATTTTTTAACTGAGGCAAAAGGGATGTCTAAACGGATAGCAATTGCCTGTATAAGCTTAAAGCCAACACCGCATCCGGAAAGTTCTTTATAGGGATATGTGCAATCAATTCGTTTTGGATCGAGTACGGCTATTGCATTAGGGATAGTTTCACCGGGCCGGTGATGATCACATATAATAAAATCAACCCCTAGCTCATTGGCATACTCAATTTTATCAACGGCTTTAATTCCGCAGTCAACTACAATTACCAGTTGAAAGCCTTCCCTTTTTGCATAATCAATACCTTGAATTGAAATGCCATATCCTTCAGAATAGCGGTCGGGAATGTAATACTCAAGTAGTTCAGCCCCTATTTCTTTCATGAAAGTATAAATCAACGCAACGGCTGTCGTGCCGTCTACATCATAATCGCCATAAACGAGTATTTTTTCATGCTTCTGAATAGCAACAAGTATTCGGTCAACCGCTTTATCCATGTCCTTCATCAGGTATGGGTCGTGCAGTTCATTTAAATCAGGCCTGAAAAAGGATTTGGCTTGTTGGTAAGTATAAATACCCCTCTGAACCAGTAATTCTGCAACTACCTCACTTACATTTAATTCTTTGGCCAAGGAACTTGTTTTCAGAGGATCACCCGCAGGTTTAATCACCCATCTCTTATGCATTTTCATTATTTTGGATGGTAAAAATAGAGATTATGCAATAATATAGCTAATTAAGTTGCAAAAAAAAGAGACCTGGTTGCAATTTTCAGGTGGAAAAGTCTCTTTAAAAGGAAGATTATCAGAAAGAAGAGCGCATAGCTTCAACAGGATCAAGGTGTGAAGCAGTAAGTGCGGGTATGAAACCTGATACAAGTCCGATAACAGCTGATACGGTTACACCAAGTATAATATTACCGGCAGTAAGAATCAGGGGCATATCGAACGAATAAGAGATAACCTTGGTAATAATAAAAATGATCAGCAAACCAACCAAACCACCAATTATAGATAAAAATACAGATTCAAACAGGAATTGCTGAAGGATAAAATAGTTTTTGGCACCTAATGATTTTTGTATTCCAATTTGGGCAGTTCGTTCTTTAACCGAAACGAACATAATGTTAGCAATGCCAAAGCCACCAACCAGTAAAGAAAAGCCTCCGATAATCCACCCGACAATACCGATAACACTAAAAATAGAATCAAATCCTTTGGTAATGATACCAGTTTCGTTGATAGCGAAATCGTTCTCAACACCTGGCTTTAATTTGCGGACTGATCTCATGATGCCGGTCAGTTCATCAGATAGCTCATCATTGGTGACCATTGGTTTAGCCTTCACCATAATTGCCGCACCGATATTATCACCTTTGAGATCTAAAAAAGCTCTTCCAAAGTTAACAGGTATCATCACATTATTATCATTTGAATTGCCGAGATTGGTCATGCCTTCCTTTTTGAAAACGCCAATAACCTCAACTTGTCGGCTAAAGACCTTAATCTTTTGATTAACCGGGTCAGTATTTGTGAAGAGCGACTTAGCTATTTCGTCACCTATGATTGCAACGGGTCGACCTCCGGCAGATTCATCGGCAGTAAAGTACCTGCCTGAAGCAAGTTCAAATGTCATTACCTCAGGATAATCGTGTGAAACGGCAAGAATGGCTACATCCATGGATGAATTAGCGTGTTTAACCTTACGCTCTGTACTGACCATATAAGCACTTGCTTCAGATGCCTGGCTGCGTCGTTGAATTTCATCCAACTCTGACATTTTGGGTTCGGGACGGTTGATGTACTTCCACCATTCATAATCACCACCAAAAGCCCAGGGCCATTTCTGTACAAAAAGCACATTGCTTCCTAATGAGTTTACACTGCTCCGAATAGTACGTTCAACAGAGTCAAAGACAGTAAAGACCGATATAATAGAGAAAATGCCAATGGTTATTCCCAAAAGCGATAAAATAGTACGGACTTTGTTAACTACGATTGCCCTGATGGCAAAAAGATAGCTTTCACGAAGGAGTTTTAAGTAAAGAGTAGTTCGTTTCATCATCCGGTTTTTCAGCAGGTAAAAATAATAATTTAAATGTTCATAAACATGCGGAATGTACTTGCAGGTTGATCTTAAATTTAATAAAATTGCATTTTGGGAGCAGAAGGTAATTTTTTAACATTAAAAAGCTAAATCTCAGCTTTGTAGTGCTTTTTTAACTAACTTCGCAAGGACGAATTTTCTCTTTACTAATCATATGAATAATCAAAAGCCGATAAAAAAAGCCCTCATTTCAGTTTACTATAAAGACGGGCTTGAAGTAATAATACGTGCACTGCACAGCAAGGGAGTGATGTTGTATTCAACAGGTGGTACTTATGACTTCATAACTTCACTGGGTATTGAGGCCCATAAAGTTGAAGACCTTACCGGTTATCCTTCCATATTAGGTGGCAGGGTAAAGACATTGCATCCAAAAGTATTTGGAGGTATTCTAGGCAGAACAGAGTTGCACCAGGATAAAGAAGATATGGAATCCTATCATATTGAGCCTTTTGACCTGGTATTAGTTAACTTATACCCATTTGAAGAAACCGTAAAAAGTGGTGCTGATCATGATCATATAATTGAGAAAATAGATATTGGCGGTATTTCATTAATCAGGGCGGCAGCAAAAAACTACCATTATGTGCTTTGTGTTTCTTCACCTGATCAGTACGCTGAACTTGCCGATATTATTAATCGTAAGGATTGCCAAACGGATATGGATGAAAGGCTCAGGTATGCTGCTAAAGCATTCGCTGAATCCTCAAAATATGACACGGCAATCTTCAATTATTTATCCACTCAGTCCGGAGTAAAAGAATTCAGATTTGCAGGTGGTGCTCCTAATGAACTTCGCTATGGTGAAAACCCTCATCAGGAAGGTACATTCTTTGGGAATCTGGAGTCTGTTTTTACTAAGTTGCATGGGAAAGAACTATCGTATAATAATTTGTTGGATTTAGATGCAGGGATAGGGTTGATACGTGAATTTAGTGAAACAACTTTTGCCATTCTTAAGCATAATAACCCGTGCGGCATTGCATCAAGGCCAAATTTGACAGAAGCATGGAAAGCGGCGCTTGAAGCAGACCCTCTGTCAGCCTATGGTGGCGTATTTATTACAAATACTGTGATTGATGAAGTCACAGCAACAGAGATCAATAAGTTATTCTTTGAGATCATTTTAGCACCGGGTTATGAAAAAAATGCAATAGAACTTCTCAAGTCGAAGAAAAATAGAATAATTTTGCAGACTAAAACATTTGATTTTCAGGCAAAACAGTTTAGAAGTGTTCTTAACGGTGTATTACAGCAAGATAAGGACTTAAAGATTGAAACCACTGATGATTTAAACGTAATAACCGTTAAAGGACCGGATACCGAACAAATGGAAGATCTGCTTTTCGCCAACAAAATAGTAAAACATAGTAAATCGAATGCTATTGTTTTGGTGTCAGGGAAGCAACTGCTTTCAAGCGGGATAGGGCAGACGTCAAGAGTAGATGCCTTGAAGCAGGCTATTGACAAAGCTAATTTTTTCGGGCTTAACCTTAAGAAGGCTGTAATGGCATCTGATGCTTACTTCCCTTTTGGTGATTCTGTTGAAATAGCTCATAAAGCAGGTATTGCCAGTGTAATTCAACCCGGTGGGTCGATTAGAGATAAAGAATCGATTGATTACTGCAATATTAATGGAATAAGTATGGTCTTCACCGGAGTAAGGCACTTTAAACATTAATTACTGTTGTAAGCTTATAATAAATAATAGAAAATAACTCAAAATAAGATGGGACTTTTCTCCTTCATGACTAAAGAAATTGCAATGGACCTTGGCACGGCCAATACCATTATCATTTTCAATGATAAGGTGGTGGTTGATGAACCATCCATCATTGCAATAGAGCGTAATACAGGAAAAATCATTGCAGTAGGTAAACGGGCCATGATGATGCATGGTAAGACCCACGAAAATATAAAGACTATTCGTCCGTTAAGAGATGGTGTAATCGCTGACTTCCAGTCAGCCGAATATATGATCAGGGAACTGATAAAAATGACAGGGCCAACCAGGAGCCTGTTTCCCCCTGCTCTTAAAATGGTAATCTGTATCCCTTCAGGGATCACGGAAGTAGAAGAAAGAGCTGTTAAGGATTCGGCAGAGCAGGCTGGTGCCAAAGAGGTCAGATTAATACATGAACCTATGGCTGCTGCTATCGGAATAGGTATTGATGTACTGGAGCCTACGGGTAATATGATCATTGATATTGGTGGTGGAACCAGTGAAATTGCTGTAATTGCTTTGGGGGGTATTGTCAATAATAAATCAATCAGAATTGCCGGTGATGATTTTAATAATGATATAGAAGAATATATGCGTAAACAACACAATATTAATATTGGTGAACGCACTTCTGAAGCTATTAAAATAAATGTAGGTGCTGCCATTACTGAATTAGATAATCCACCACCAGACTATCCGGTACACGGTAGGGATATGCTGACAGGGATTCCTAAAGAGATTTATGTAAACTATTCTGAAATTGCTCATTGCCTTGATAAGTCAATTAGTAAAATAGAAGCGGCGGTTTTGAATGCTCTTGAAATGACCCCACCGGAGTTGTCGGCTGATATTTACAGAACAGGTATATACCTGGCAGGAGGAGGTTCTATGTTGCGTGGGCTCGATAAAAGGTTGCATTTGAAGACTAAGCTTCCCGTTCATGTTGCTGAGGATCCATTAAGGGCTGTGGCAAGGGGAACAGGAATAGCACTTAAGAACTTCAATAAGTTCACATTCCTTATTAAATAATGCAAAATAGGTTTCTGTTAAGCTGAAGTGAGTAATTATGCGTCATATTCTGGCATTTATCTGGAAATATAATTTCTTCTTTTTATTCCTGGTGCTGGAAATACTATCAATCACTATTTTGGTTAACAGAAGCTATTTTCAGCGATCAGTAGTTACCAATCTGACCGATAGCATTACAGGATCTGTTAATAATGCATATTCATCCGTAACCGGTTATTTTTATCTAAAAAAAGAAAATGAACGGCTTGCGATGGAAAATGCCATGTTATGGAAAAATCTGAAGAAAGGACAGGTAACTACTGATACGCTTACCATACATCTGGAGGATACCCTTAACCGGCAAAATTATTCCTTTACGGTTGCTAAGGTAATCAGTAACTCTACTAACCAACGCAATAATTACATTATGCTTAATAAGGGGAAACGCCACGGGATAAAACCCGATATGGCGGTCATGAGCCCCCAGGGTATTGTTGGAACAGTGGTGAGCGTATCTGATAATTTTAGTTGGGTAATGTCCATTCTGAATAAGTATTCAAAAGTAAGTGCCAGGATTAATAGGTTAGACCAAATGGGGACAGTGGTTTGGCAAGGGAATAATCCGAACTTGGGTACGCTGACTGATATTCCTTCACATGTTAAAGTGAAGATTGGTGATACTATTACTACCAGTGGTTATAGTCACATTTTTCCTGAAGGAATTATGGTTGGAAGAGTCAATAATATTCAAGTAAAAGGTGGTGAGCACTTTTATGATATTCAGTTTAAATTCTCAGCTGACTTCAATAGCCTTACCTATGTTTATGTGATTACAAACTTATTCAGAGAAGAACAAGTGGATTTAAGTAAAGAGATTATCGATGAATAGATCGTATCCATATATAATAGGACGATTCCTGGTTTTAGTAGCAGTTCAGGTACTACTCATTGACCATATCAACCTGGGTGGATATATTAATCCTTCATTGTATGTGTTGTTCATACTACTGTTGCCCTTTCAGACTCCCGGTTGGTTATTGCTTACATCTTCATTCCTTTTAGGATTTAGTATTGATATTTTCAGCAATTCTATGGGCATACATTCTGCCGCTTCTGTTTTTTTAGCATTTATGCGCCCATGGGTTATTAAAGGAGTGGGTGCTCCTGCTGAGTATGAAGGTGATCTTAATCCCGGCATACATGATATGGGAACTAAGTGGTTTATCATCTATTCCACATTACTGGTTCTGGTTCATCAATTAGTTATCGGCATGCTTGAAACATTCCGTTTATCAGAAATAGGAATGATTTTATTCAGGCTCATACTTAGCTCTTTAGTTACTGTATTGCTGATTGTGTTGGTTGAGTACCTTTTTATGAATAAAAGAAAATGAGTGGTATAGTCGATTGGCTATCCATTAAAATGTTATTTTTGGAAACTAAAATTGTCACTATGAGAAATCTGATTTTATTCCTGACCGTGCTCATTACTTTATCGGCATGTAATTCACGAAAAAGTAATGAATTCATTATCAATGGAAATATTGAAGGTAAGTTTACAGGAAATGTTTACCTGCAAAAGAATATAGATGGTCGTTTCCAGATACTGGATACTGCAAAAGTTGAAAATGGTAAATTCAAATTTCAGGGTGTGATTGAGTGCCCTGATATTTATTATATAGGTATTGACGAATCACGTTTTGTAGGTTTCTTTAATGAAGCTTCTGATATAAACATTGCTTTTAATATTGACAGTTTGAATTCTCCTAAAGTTACGGGTTCAAAATCAGATGTTGAGTATAGGAGCTATTTGAAAACTATGGATGAATATCAGTCTGCTCAGATTGGGATATATTCACAATATAATGAACTAGTCCGAAATGGTGATTCAGCACAAATGAAGACGCTTGAAGCTAAGATAGAAGGAATAGATAAAAAGCATAAAGAACAGATAATTAAATATATAAAGGATAATCCCTCATCATTTGTATCCCCTTATATTGCCATGCGTCATTCTTATGAACTGGAGCTGAATGAACTTAAAGAAATAACCGCCGGTTTCCAATCGGAGGTAAAAGTATCTCCTTTTTCAAAGCAGCTTGAAGAGCGTATAGTAGTTTTGGAAAGGGTGGAGCCGGGAAAAGTAGCTCCTGACTTTACAATGAATGACCCTGAAGGCAATCCGGTTACATTGTCTCAATTGAGGGGCAAAGTGGTACTTATTGATTTTTGGGCATCATGGTGTGGTCCTTGCCGTAAAGAAAACCCCAATGTAGTTGCAGCCTATAAAAAGTATCATGAGAAAGGTTTTGATATCATTGGTGTTTCACTTGACCGAGACATGACAAGCTGGAAGAAAGCCATTGCTGATGATAACCTTACCTGGACCCATGTATCAGACTTGCAATACTGGAACAGTGCAGTAGGGAAGCAGTATGGCATCATGTCAATTCCATCAAATTTGTTGTTAGATAAAAACGGAGTCATAATTGGGAAGAATCTGACCGGTGAAGATTTAACAAAGAAGTTAGAAGAAGTAGTTGCTCCGGTATAAAAGCAAAAAGAAAGTATGAGTGAATTATGAACTTGTACAAAGGCTGGTTATCGTTTACTTTTGAAAAAGTCGGTAACCAGCTTTTGACATTCATCAGCGAGTATTCCTTTAGTCACTGTGGTTTTCGGGTGCAGTAATTCGTTACTAATAGTAGTATATCCCCTTTTGGGGTCAGAAGCGCCATAAACCAGCCTGCCAAGTTGTACCCAGTATGCTGCTGAAGCACACATGGGACAGGGTTCTACGGTAACATACAGGGTGCATTCATTTAAGTACTTACCCCCGATATGATTTGAAGCTGCAGTGAATGACTGCATTTCAGCATGAGCTGTTGCGTCATTCAGGGTTTCAGAAAGATTATATCCTTTGGCAATAATCTTGTTATTCGAAACTATGATTGCACCTATAGGCACTTCGTCATGTTTAAGCGCCTCTAAAGCTTCAGCGTATGCCAGTTTCATGTAATGAATATCATCCTTTGATTGTTCCATTTTGTTGTACAGTATGTGGCAAATTTACGATAAGTTTTTCTGTTTATTTTATAGTCAGGAAAGCCATAAAAACCGCAGAACAATTTTAAAAGAAATAACTTAGACTGGTGAAAAAGTGTTATTATTGCATGATCAAAAAAATCTAAAAAACGGCCCGCAACTGGTTATACAGGAATGAGAAAGTACATTTTATCAACGTTATTCATAGTCAGCCTTTTACTTAGTTGGTCGACTCATCTCTCGGCTCAGGTTAATGCAGACACCACCCAAAAGAGTGAAAAGAAAGCTGAGTCATTTAATGCAGGCAATCTGATAATAGATCATATCGTTGATAATCATGAATGGCATATAGCTGAAATAGGGCACACTGAGGTAATTATTCCATTACCGATTATACTTGTTGACCAGGGTAAACTTGTTACATTCTGTTCATCAAAATTTGAACATGGTAAAAGCGTTTATAAAGGTTATAAACTGGAAACAGAGCGTAATTCAGATAAAGGGAAAATAGTGAAAGTGGTTCCCGGTACCATGGAAACGGATAAATCAGTTAAAAAGCCACTTGATTTTTCTATTACAAAAACAGTAGCAGGGGTTTTTGTAAGTATCATTGTAATGATACTTGTTTTTGGGTCTGTAGCCCGGTCCTACCGGCGGAATGAAGGTCATGCTCCTAAAGGTCTTCAATCATTACTTGAACCGGTGATTCTGTTCATACGTGATGATATTGCAAAGCCATCAATTGGTAAGCATTACAACACTTATATGCCTTTCCTGTTAACTACATTTTTCTTTATCTTCTTCAGTAACCTGATAGGATTAATTCCAATTTTCCCGGGTGGCGCTAATGTTACCGGGAATATTGCCGTAACGCTGGTGTTGGCTTTATTTACATTTTTTATAATATTGATTAAGAGTAACCGCCATTATTGGATCGATATCTTCAATACTCCCGGAGTTCCCTGGTGGTTAAAATTTCCACTGCCATTGTTACCGGTAATAGAGTTAGCGGGATTGTTTATTAAACCATTCGTATTGATGGTCCGTTTGTTTGCTAACATAACAGCCGGCCATATTATAGTGCTTGGTTTTATAAGCCTGATATTTATATTTGGTCAGATGAGTGTTTCTCTGGCTTATGGAGTATCAGTTGTTTCAGTGTTTTTTTCATTATTTATTGACTTACTTGAATTACTTGTAGCATTTATACAGGCTTATGTATTCACCATGCTGTCAGCTCTTTATTTTGGAATGGCAACAGAAAGTCATGAACCAGCTACACATAACAATTAACATTTTTACACTTAACCTTAATACATATTATTATGACACTTTTATCATTACTTCTGCAAGTAGCAACCGATATGGCACCAATAGCCAAATTAGGTGCAGCTTTAGGCGCAGGGATTGCAGCCATTGGAGCCGGTATGGGTATCGGTAACATTGGTCGTGGAGCATTGGAATCCATTGCAAGACAACC
>Ga0172377_10008557_pt1 | contig 10496 bp, 5 predicted proteins | sample Pumphouse3metaG_FD_119749 | JGI IMG/M metagenome (GOLD analysis project Ga0172377, IMG submission 119749) | Leachate microbial communities from a municipal landfill in Southern Ontario, Canada - Pumphouse #3 metaG | ecosystem: Engineered > Solid waste > Landfill > Unclassified | place: Canada... | reverse complement strand
TTTTCAAAATACTCGGAGAGTTTGGCTAATATTTCATCGAGCTTGCCGGTTTCTTCACCAACACTCATCATTTGATGCAAAATCGGCGGAAAATCCTCATAGCGAGAAATTGACATTGATAGCGAAGTGCCACGCTCCACCTGTTTGGCTGCTTCATCCAATTCCTGACGATAAACGGCATTGTCAATCGCATTTGCCACAATATTAATGGCTTCCAAAAGCGATACTCCAGCACCCAATAACAAAGAAAGGGTACGAGTAAAATCTGTCAAAATAATTTTTTGGCGCATTTTGCCAAGAATTGGTAATCTCAGTATCCAACGATCGATCGCTAGCTCTCCTTTTTTTGTTTTTTTATAAGAGCGCAAAACAGCTAAAGCCGCTAAAACTATGCCAAGCATCATCCACCAAAACTCCACCATAAAATCAGAAATACCAATGAAAACCCTGGTCATTCCTGGTAATTCTGCATCAAAATCGGTATACATTTCAGTCAATTTTGGAATAACTGCCACCATCATTACTACCATCACCACCACCATGGCGACTAAAATAATAACTGGATAAATCATGGCACTTTTTGTTTTAGCTTTAAAATCTTTATCTTTTTCTAGGGTAATCGCTAAACGCTCCAAAACCTCATCTAAAACACCACCTGCTTCACCAGCCTTAACCAATTGAGTGTAGATGCGTGAAAAATTATCTGGATATTTTTGCAAAGCATCGGAAAAACTTAAACCACTTTCCACATCTTTTAAGAGATTGGCTGTTAATTTGCCCATTTCACTTTCACTTTCTTCTTCCAAAATCGATAGCGCATTAGCTAAAGGCAAACCAGCATTAATCATGGTTGCTAATTGCCTGGTAAAATTAACTAATTCAGCAAATTTCACTTTGGGTTTAAAAAATTTGGAGAAAAAACCCGTTTCTTGTCCCAGACTTGACACATCTATGACAAATAAATCTCGTTCAAATAGGGTAGAAACTGCTTGCATTTTCGAAGCTGCCTCAACTTTACCCTTAATACTTTCTCCGCGTTTATTTTTAGCTGTATATTTAAAAATTGGCACAATTCCCTTATTCTTCCTCTAACAAACGCAACATGTCTGTTGGACGAAAAGCGCTACGAATAGCTGTTTCTTTAGTAATAACTTTTTGCTTATAAAGTTCCAATAGATGGCTTTCCATCAACATCATGCCACTACTAATATTTGTCTGAATAATGGTATCAATTTGAAAAACTTTTTCGTCACGGATTAAGTTAGCCACCGCTGCATTATTAAATAACAATTCCACAGCGGCTGTTCGTCCACCGTGAATTTTTGGAACTAAGCGCTGAGAAACTATTACTTTCAAAACACTGGCTAGTTGTTGGCGAATTTGTCCTTGCTGGTGGGCAGGAAAAACATCAATAATACGATCGATCGTTTGAGCTGCCGTATTAGTGTGAATGGTGGCAAAAACTAAGTGTCCCGTTTCAGCTAAGGTCAGAGTAGAGGAGATCGTTTCTAAATCACGCATCTCACCAACCAAAACTACATCTGGATCAGAGCGCAGGGCACTTCTCAAAGCTAAATGCCACTCATGAGTATCTTTACCAAGCTCGCGCTGAGAAATAACACTTTTGTCCGGCTGATAAACAAATTCCACTGGATCTTCAATGGTAATAATGTGTTGACTTTGACTGTGATTAATTTCATCAATAATCGCGGCTAAGGAAGTCGATTTGCCCTCTCCAGTAGGACCAGTAAATAAAACCAAGCCCTGATTGTAAGTGCCAAATTGATGAAAAATTTTGGGCAGACCCAATTGATCAATGTCTTTAACTTCCTGAGGAATTAAGCGCAAAGCTGCCGCATAGTTACCCAAATGTTGATAAACACAGATGCGAAAACGAGCATTATCACCAAATTGATAGGCTAAATCAATTTCTTTCTCTTCTTTTAGTTCTTCTTTTTGTTTCTCACTTAATAATTCAAAGATCCAATCTTGAGCTTGTTCGGCTTGAATTACTTGAGGACCTGCGGGAAAACTTAAAACCCCATTAATTCTGATTGAAAGTGGAGATCCGGAAATAATATGAATATCTGAACCTTCATTGTCAATTAAAAACTGTAAAATTTCATTGATGTTCATAAATTATTTTTCCCTATTAAACTCATTATATATATCTAATTAGACTTTGTTAAATTTCGCTCAACTAAGTAACCTCAGCTACTCGTAAAACTTCCTCAACAGTTGTGATCCCATCTAAAACCTTAAGATAGCCATCTTGTTTCATTAAAGTCATTCCTTGCTGAATAGCCGCATTTTCTAATTCACTGGCCGATTTACGATTGAGAATTAAACTAGCAATCTCTGGAGAATTTGGCATCACTTCAAAAATACCAATACGTCCTTTGTATTCTGGTTCAGTAGCCGGTCGCTTAGAACTCGCACGAAAAAGAGTGATTTGATCGGGTTTTTTTCCTTTTTCCTTGCACCAGCGATCAAAATGCACACCTAAAGCTTTTTTAATGTTTTCAATTACTACCGGTTCTGGTTTATATTCCTCTTTATACTTTTCATTAATTTTTCTAACCACTCGCTGTCCTATAGCTAGAGTAATAGATGAAGCTAATAAAAATGGCTCGGCATCCATATCTAATAAGCGAGGAAGAGCTCCGGTGGCACTATTAGTATGTAGTGTAGAGAAAACCAAGTGACCGGTCAAAGAAGCTTGCAGTGCTAAATCGGCAGTTTCATTGTCACGAATTTCTCCAACCATAATAATATCTGGATCCTGACGCAAAAAAGAACGAAGTCCTGAAGCAAAAGTTAAACCCGCTTTAGGGTTGGTTTGCACCTGACTTACCCCTTGAATTTGGTATTCAACTGGATCTTCCAAAGTCATAATGTTGACCCCAATTTTATTAATCATATTTAGAATTGAATAAAGAGTGGTAGTTTTACCAGAACCAGTTGGACCAGTGATTAAAATAATGCCATAAGGCACCTTGATTGCTTCTTTAACTCTCTGCAAACCCAAGCCCGTCATGCCCAAATCTTCCAAAGAAGGAACGGCCATATCTTTTTGCAACAAACGCATCACCACTTTTTCACCATGCACTGTTGGCAAAGTAGAAGTACGCAAATCTACCTCAGCATTGTTGGCTTTATAATTAAAACGCCCATCCTGAGGCAATCTTTTTTCATCAATTTTTAAATTTGCCATGATTTTAATACGAGACACTACTGCCTCATGCACATTCAATGGCAAAATTAATTTTTCAGCCAAAATACCATCAATACGATAACGAACTCGAGTACGATTAATCTGAGGTTCAATGTGTACATCAGAAGCTTGTGATTTCATTGCAAAATCTAAAATGTTTTCTACAATGCGACTAATTGGCGCATCTCGTAAAATTGCCCCAGCTTGCTGATCCAATTGCACAGCTGAATCTTCATCAACTTGCTGACTAGTGCTTTTTAGGGCCTCTGTCACCTCGCTAGACAAACTTTGAGCATAATGTTCGTCAATCATTCTAATAATTTCACTGCCTTCACCATAATGTGCTTCAATATTAAAACCAGTTTTTTGCTTTAAAAATTCAATTGCTGCCAAATCAAGGGGGTTAATCATGGCAATTTTTAAGCTTTTTTTGTCTTTATCAACACCAAAAGGCAAAGCTTGATAACGCTTGGCAATTCCTTCATCAATCAAAGTCAGCGCTTCTGGATCAACTCCAATAGCTGACAATTTAATGTAGGGAAGATTACTGAATCCTGCTTTAGCTTGAACGACGTCACCTTCTGTCGCTAACTGTTTATTTAAAACCAGCTCTTCATAACTTTGACCAGTGCTTAAGTTTTCTTGACGCAGCTCTTCAGCTTGTTTGGGAGAAACAATCCCATTATTAACTAATATATCAAAAAAAGAATTGGTGACTGCCACGTTAAAACCAGAATTTGCTGGCTGGCTGATCGGCTCAACGAGCATTGGCACTTGCTCGGCCAGCTCTGTTGTTTCCTGAGCTATTTCTTGACTTGTTTCTTCAACAATATCAGTTTGAATAACTTGCGGAAGCGGTTGAGAGAAAACTGCTTCAGCAATCCCCAAATCATCTGAGCTTGCTACTGGGCTATTTGCAGCGATACTATCTTGAGCTGCAGTCTGATCAACACTAACACTAACTGGATCCAATCTAGGAACTTCAATGGCTGGTGCTGTAGAAGGTTTAACTTCTAAATCTTGAGTAATTTGATTAATGGTTTTTTGTAAATCAACATCAATTTCTACATTGCCATTTTCTGTCTGGTTTTGCTCTAACTCTTGTGAATCATTTGGTTCAGCCACAGGCTGACCCTGACCCACTTCATCTGGCTGATTGTTTTGGGCAGTTAACATAATCGCTTACTCCTTTTATAATGCCATAAAATGTCAAACTTTTACATAAGCGAAATTCTGTATTTAACTAATTTTGCTGAAACAAAGCAAAACAATAAGCTTAAATTAAGCAAAATTAAAGAATTGCTTTTAAAACATCTTAAAAGTAAAGATCATCAGCAATTTGCAGAAAAGAGCAATATACTTTGGTATAACAGTGAATTGCTTAATTTTAAAATTGATCTAGCTCGAGAAATTATTCAAGAAACACAATATGCGACTTGGGAGCAAAAGGGGGTGAGGGTTTTGGTTTTGCTAAATTTTGAAAGTGCTAGTCTGGCAGCACAAAATGCTTTATTAAAATTAATTGAAGAGCCGCCAGCTAATACTCTCATCATTTTACCCGTGATCAACACTCATCGTTTGTTAGAAACCATCGTTTCTCGTTGCTCACTCTGTCAAATTGACAACGATGATTTGAATGAAGAAGAGCCAAATACAAATGGCCCTGCTTGGCCAAGAAATTTAGCAGAGGTTTTTGCCCTTCTAAGTCAATATAAAGATCGAGAAACAGCTAAAAATTTTGTAAGAAATTTACTAGAAGAAAATAATCTAAATTATAAACAAAAAGGAGCTTTAAGCCAGGCTTATTTAGATCTAGAAAACAATCTTAATGTGCGCTTGGCTTTAGAACATTGCTTCTTTAGTTTTTTTCGATAAATTTATTTTTCTACAAATTAAAATTTTTCTAGAAACTAACATTTTTCTACAAACCGGCATTTTTTTAGAAATCACCAGATGATTTAGCCTGGAGTTTTTAAAAATAAAGCGTCTCAAAGGCTCAAAATCGGCTTTTTTCAAAGCTCCGTGAGCTTTTTTGTTCTTCCTTTTGTATAATAAATGTGTTACAAATGTAGTTCTTATGGCAAGTCAGAGCGAGGTTAATAGCTATCAAGCAAAACAAATCAAAGTCTTAGAAGGCCTAGAACCAGTGCGAAAACGGCCTGGTATGTATATTGGTTCTACAGACTCTAAGGGTTTGCACCATCTAGTAAAAGAAATTTTGGATAATTCAGTTGATGAAGCGATTGCTGGCTTTGGACAAACTATCCAACTTTTTCGTGATCCAAGTAGCGATTTTCATCGAGAATTATTCTTACAACACAAAGCTAATAAAAAACTAAAGGCTGAAGAAAAAGAAATAGCTGATCAGGTCATCACAGTAGTAGATAATGGTCGAGGAATCCCAGTTGAACGGCATGCTTCAGGTGTTTCCGCAATGGAAGTGGTTATGACTAAACTTCATGCGGGAGGCAAGTTTGAAAGTAAAGTTTACAAGGTTTCTGGCGGTCTACACGGCATTGGTTCAAGTGCAGTTAATGCCTTGTCTTGTTTAATGCAAGTCGCCGTTAAACGCAATAATAAATATTACTACCAGTATCATTCTCGAGGAGTGCCTAACGCTCCAGTTAGCGAAATTAGTGAAACGGAATTAATTGCTAAATTTCCTCAGCAAAGTCGAGATTTTGTTAAATATGAAAGTGGGACCATGGTGCAGTTTATCGCTGACCCGCTAATATTTAAGCAAGCTAGTTATCATCCAAAAAACATTGTTAATATTGTGAAAGATCGTGCCTATCTGATGGCTGGTATTTACTTTCAACTCTTCGATCAAATAGCTAATCTTGAACAACATTTTTATTTTGAAGGTGGCATTCGTTCTCTGGTCGAACACATCAACATGTCTAAAAAATCTTTACATGGAGTATTTTATCTCAACGATCAGTGGGTCGACGAAGAAGCTGATAAAGAAATTGGTGTTGAAATTGCTCTTCAATACAATGATTCTTACAAAGAACATGTTGAGAGTTATGTTAATGTTATCAGTACTCCAGATGGTGGAACTCACATTCAAGGTTTTCGTTTGGCTTTAAGCAGAGTCATTCGTGATTATGCAGATAAAAATGGACTCATCAAGGAAAAAGAAAATTTTGTCGCTGATGATCTTAGAGAAGGTTTAACCGCAGTTGTTTTCGTAAAAATGCCTTCCAACGATCTACAATTTGAATCTCAAACTAAAACCAAATTGAATAACGCTGAAGCTCAATCAGCAGTTTATCGAATCTTTAAAAAACATTTTGCCATTTATTTGGAAGAACACCCTAAAGTAGGTAAAATCATTGTTGAAAAAGTTTTGATTTCTGCTCGCGCTCGCCTGGCGGCTCGCGCTGCCAAAGACGCTGTCATCCGCAAGGGTTTACTAGAAGGCTTGTCTCTTCCAGGAAAATTAGCTGACTGTCAATCTAATAAACCAGAAGAAAGTGAAATTTATATCGTTGAGGGAGATAGTGCGGGTGGCAGTGCCAAACAGGGTCGTGATCGACGCTTTCAAGCTATTTTTCCTTTACGAGGAAAAATTCTCAATACCGAACGCGCGCGCTTGGACCGCATCGTGGCCAGCGATGAACTAAAAAACCTCGTAATTGCACTAGGTTGTGGCATTGGTGAAAGTTTTGATGAAGAAAAATTGCGCTATCATCGCATCATTTTGATGAACGATGCTGATGTCGATGGTGAACATATTACTACTCTTGGCTTAACTTTTTTCTTCCGCCACTTACCGGAGTTAGTAGAACGCGGCTTTCTTTATGTGGCCATGCCACCATTATTTAAAATCACCAACAACAAAGATGAATTTTATGCCTATAGCGAAGAGGAGCGAGCGGAACACACTAAAAAGATTTTAGCTAACAATCCCAATGCCAAAATCAATATTCAACGCTATAAGGGTCTGGGTGAAATGAATCCTGAACAGCTCTGGAGCACAACCATGAATCCGGAAACTAGAATGTTGAAAAAAATTGATATTGAAGATGCCAATAGAGCTGACAACACTTTTGATGTTCTAATGGGCAGTGAGGTTGCTCCACGCAAAAAATTTATTCAAAGCCGAGCCAAAATGGCTAAACTTGATATATAAGAAGGAAATTTATGAAAACTTACGTCATTGGCCACCTTAAACCCGATACTGATTCTGTGGTTTCAGTTCTAGCACTGGCTGAGTTTTATCGTCAAAACCCTTCTTTTAACCGTCAAGAAGCAGAAGCAGTTATTACTGGTCCAATCAATAAGGAAACGAACTTTTTGTTAAAAAAGTTTGACACAGATATCCCAAAAATTTTAACAGTCGATGACATTCAAGCAAGTGATCAGATCGTTTTGGTCGATCACAATGAAGCAGATCAGCGCTTAGAAGGTATGAGGGCTGAGCAAATTGTTGAAATTGTTGATCATCACAAAGCTAATTTATCTCTTAGTCAGCCCATTTTCATGAACTTTAAAACGTGGGGAGCGTCAGCTACTATTATCTACTACTTGATGAAAAAACATCAGTTTGCGCCCAAGAAAAATCTAGCTGGCTTAATGTTGTCAGCCATTTTATCTGACACCGTAGGTTTTAAATCTAGTACTTGCACTAAGCAAGATATTAAAACTGCCAATGAATTGGCAGAAATTGCTGGTATTAGTGATATAGAAGCATTAACTTTAGAAATTTTTAAGACAAAATCTGATCTTAGTCAAATGACTTGTGAAGAAATGGTGAAAAATGACTACAAAATTTTCGAATTTTCTGGAAAAAGAGTAATGATAGATCAATTAGAAACAGTTGAACAACAAAAACTGATTGATGAAAATAAGGATTGTTTATTAAAGGCAATGGACAAAGTTAAAAAAGAACTAGAAATTGACTTAATTTTTGTCGTTGTTTCCGATATTCTCAAAGTTAACAGTAAAATTTTATTATCGAGTGATGCAGAAACAGAAATTGCTGAATTAGCCTTTGGCAGTCAAGCTTCAACTCAAGTTATTGACATTGGAGCAAAATTATCTAGAAAAAAAGAAATTGCTCCTGCTATTGAAAAAGTTATACAAAATAATATTTAAGGTATCAAAAGATTAAGTAACATGTCAGAAGAAACAGAAAAAACTAACACGGAAGAGCTAGCAAAAGAAAACACTGCTAACAGCAATGATAATCCTAGCGCTAAATTAGGCAATGATGATCCTAGCGCTAAATTTGGTACCACTGAAGAAACTAAATACGGCTTACTAAAACACACCGATATTGTTGATGAAATGGAAAAATCCTACTTGGATTACGCCATGAGTGTTATTGTTTCTCGAGCTTTACCTGACGTTAGAGATGGTCTAAAACCAGTACATCGCCGCATTTTGTATTCCATGTACAAATCTGGTATTAGCCACAGTGGTTCTTATAAAAAATCGGCTAGAATTGTCGGTGATGTTCTAGGTAAATATCATCCCCATGGCGATAGTGCTGTTTATATGGCCCTAGTACGTTTAGCCCAGGATTTTAATATGCGCTATCCCTTGGTTGACGGCCAAGGTAACTTTGGCTCCATTGATGGCGATAGTCCTGCTGCCATGCGTTACACGGAGGCTAGAACTGCCAAAATTACTCAAGAATTACTAGCTGATATTAATAAAGATACTGTTGATTTTACGGATAATTTTGATGGTTCACTCAAAGAGCCAGTAATACTCCCAACCCGTTTGCCAAATTTCTTGCTAATGGGTTCTGAAGGTATCGCGGTGGGTATGGCTACTAAAATTCCCCCTCATAACCTAGTTGAAACTTGTAATGCTGTGGCAGCAATGGTTAAAAAAGGCAAAGCACTTAGCGATATAAAAATTAATCTTGATGAGAAAAAACTTAATTCAAACTCCGAGTGTATTAATATTTTATTAGACAGTGAGGCCCGCCAGCTAGCTGGACGTTTTGAAAGTGACATCACTCACGATGATCTAATGAGCTTTATCAAAGGACCAGACTTTCCAACCGCCGGAGTTATTTATGACCAAAAAGCGATTAATGAGGCTTATCGAACTGGCAAGGGCAGGATTATCATACGTGGCAAAGCCAGTATTGAAGAAAATAAGCGCGGACAAATGGAGATTATCATCACCGAATTACCTTATCAAGTCAATAAAGCCAGACTATTGATGAAAGTTGCTGACTTGATTCGAGACAAAAAAATTAGTGGCATTAAAAACTTGCGCGATGATTCGGACCGCACCGGCATGCAAATTACCGTTGAACTAAAAAAGGATGCTCGTCCAAAAGTGGTTTTAAATAAACTTTTTAAGATGAGCGAGTTGCAAACTAGTTTTTCTTTAAATATGGTTGCCCTAAATAGTGATGGCACCCCACAACTAATGACTCTATCTCAAGTTTTAAAAGAATACGTTCTTCACCGTCAATTAGTTGTCACTCGTCGCTCTCAAGCTGAATTAAAAGAAGCCCGTGATCGAGCCCACATTTTGGAAGGCTTACTAATTGCTTTAGCTAATTTAGATGAAGTAATAGCGACTATTAGAAACAGCAATGATAGTGATATTGCTCATAGCGCCTTAATGAAAAAATTTGGCCTGAGCGATCCTCAAGCGACTGCAATTTTAGAAATGCAGCTTAAACGTTTGGCAGCTCTGGAGCGTCAAAAAATTGAAGATGAGCACAAGGCCATTCAGGGTATTGTGGTTAATCTAATTAATCTATTAAATGATCCAAATAAAATTTTAGAGTTCTTGCTTAAAGAAAACCAAGAAATGATCGATCTTTATGGAGATGAAAGACTGACTAAAGTAGTTAAAGGTAGGGTTGGGGAATTTAATGAAGAAGATCTAATTGCTGATGAAAGAACAGTCATCACTCTTACTGAAAGCGGTTATATTAAACGTTTGAGTCCAGACGCTTTCCGCTCTCAATCACGAGGCGGTAAGGGCGCCAAAGGTTTAAATATGAAAGCTGAAGATGTGTTGATGTCCATTGTGACTTGCACCACTCACGACCAACTCTTCTTATTTACCAATCAAGGACGAGTCTTTAACATGAAAGCTTTTGAAATTCCAGAAGCCAGCCGAATAGCCAAGGGCACCGCCATTGTTAATTTACTTAATCTTAAAGCTGATGAAAAAGTATTGTCTATTGTTATTGTAGATGAGGAAAAAGATCGAGATAAATATATTACTTTGGCCACTAAAAAAGGCCTGGTGAAAAAAACCGCTGTCAAGCTTTATGACAATATTCGTCAAAGTGGTATCGTTG
>Ga0172377_10008556_pt1 | contig 10496 bp, 11 predicted proteins | sample Pumphouse3metaG_FD_119749 | JGI IMG/M metagenome (GOLD analysis project Ga0172377, IMG submission 119749) | Leachate microbial communities from a municipal landfill in Southern Ontario, Canada - Pumphouse #3 metaG | ecosystem: Engineered > Solid waste > Landfill > Unclassified | place: Canada... | reverse complement strand
AATCCGTTGAAATCGGGATGCATGTGGCTTACATTATTCCGTTCACAAATTTGGGATTGGTATGGCTATGAAACTTGGAAAGTGTAATATGTCAGTGGCTGGGCAATTTTACCCGGCAACGGCTGAAGAACTGCATCGCAAAATTGAAAAAATCATTGCGGCGATTCGGTCTGAACGTAATATTGACCGGAAGCCGGTTCGAGCCTTGATTTTGCCTCATGCCGGATACGACTATTCTGCGATGACTGCGATCAAAGGGCTGATGTCAGTAAAAACTGAACTGATCAAGCGGGTAATGTTGATGGCACCGTCGCATCGATACGGATTCAGTGGCGCGGCTTATGCCGGATTTGATAGTTTTGAAACGCCGCTCCGGCCGGTTCGCTGCGATATTGAAGGTATTGCCAAATTAGCAGCGGCGAAAGACCGGCATTTTCTTGATCTTCCGAAAGTTTTTTCCGGCGAACATGCGCTCGAAGTGCAATTGCCGCTACTGCAATATTTTCTTGGTGATTTTGAGATGATTCCGCTGATTATCGGTCAAAACACTTCTCTGGTTAATTCCGCTGTCAGTCAAGCACTAAAGCAATTCTGGCTTCCGGACACGCTGTGGGTAGTCAGTTCTGATTTTACCCATTTCGGCCGTTCATTTGGATATTTACCATTCCAGGAGAATATTTCTGAACAGCTTCGCCGGCTTGATTTGGAGGCGATTGATAAAATTCTGGCACTTGATGCAGGAGGTTTTGCCGAATACATCCGCGATACCGGCGCGACCATCTGCGGTCATTGTCCGATTGAAATTATGCTTAGGGTTGCCGAGGCTGTGACTCCGGAGTTGATAGACTATGCAAATACCGGTGAAATGTTCAATGATTTTTCGCACAGTGTCAGTTACGCTTCGATTGCCTTTGTTGAAAAAGGTGAAGCATGAGCGATCAAACCGTAGTTATTACCGGGGTGTCAAGCGGTATCGGGCGGGCAATGGCGGTCAATTTCCGCAATCACGGATTCAAGATTGCCGGTGTCAGCCGTTCTCCAGCCGGCATTGATCTTGATTTATGGATTTGTGCTGATATAACGCTTGAGGAGGATCGAAGCCGAATTCGCAGTGAAGTTGAAAATAGTTTCGGTTCGGTCGACATCTTGATTAATAATGCCGGAAAGGGGTTGTATGCAACTTGGGAAGAAGCGGACGAGTCTGAATTACGGTCATTATTCGAGTTGAATTTTTTTGCGCTGACAGCAATGACCAGAGAGTTTCTGCCCATGCTGAAAAAATCGCGGGGAACGGTGATCAATATCTCCTCAATGGCTGCACAAATCTGGATCCCCTGCATGGGAGCATACTGTGCCAGTAAAGCTTCAGTCAGTATGTTCTCCCGGTCGTTGCGTCCCGAATTGAAGAAGTACGGTATTAATGTACTGGAGGTTTTGCCTGGACAGATTAATACCGGGTTTTCTGCGCGCGCAATGGGGGAGCGCAGGCCCCCTGATTCTCCCGGTCGTTCAGCCGGACCGGAACGCCTGGCCGAGTCCGTGTATCGGGCTTGGAAACATGGTGACAAAACGCTGTTTTATCCGGGGTGGATGCGCTGGGCTGTGATGATTGTTCGCGGACTTTTTTCGCGCTTTTATGACCGTAGAAGCATCAAAATATGGAATTTGGGGGAATGATCAGATGCGCTTCAAATTATTGTTAATCATGCTGTGCATGCTGTTGTCTTCGGCTGAGGCAAGAGTTTTTTCATTATGGCCGGGGAAAAAAAGCAACAGCCGTTATAATCCGCTTGAGGCCAGAGAGTTCAGTGTTGAGCCAGTGTTGGTTAATGGTGTCAGGCTGGAAATGCGGCTCGGTCTGATTGATCGCAATATCAATGATTTGATGGCAGATTTGAAGGAGAATTTCAGCGATGGCAAAGTCATTTATGGCGCGCAAAATATTGTTTTGACCAAAAAACTCGCTGACGGTTGGGAACAGCGTTATCTGCTGTTCCGAATTCGTGAAGGTATGCCGATGCTTCAAATTGCCATGAAGATTCCTCCTCAACTCCCCGAAAAATTCTCATGGCCGACGGTGTTGCCGATCACCGACGACGGTAAGCCGTTGCGCATAATGTACTTCCCGAATCGTGACGCTTGGTACGGTTCATACCGTATTCAGGGTAATCCAGTTGCTGCGTTGGAACAGATCAGTAATGAGATCAAGCAGAGCGGCTGGACTGCGGTTTCAAAAGAAAAAACAAATTTTGGAAATGCTCGAGGAGAGATATTTATTCGTACTAAGCCCGGTTCGGTGATGCTGGTTAATTTTTCTGATGACGGTGTCGGCACGGTTTATGTCAGACCTTTGGTTCAAAATCCCAAGTCCCGGCTTTGATTTGTATTGAGAAAAAAGTGTTGCGATAATATCGTAAAAACAATAGTGTGTTGATGATATGAATGAAAAAATTTGGAATGTCAGTGAAGTAAACTCGGTGGTCAGAGAGCTGCTTGAAAACAGTATTATGCCATTCTGGCTACGCGGCGAGATTGGAACTTTGAGTATTCAGCGATCCGGGCATGTTTATCTTACTTTGAAAGATCAAAACGCCCAGGTGCGGGCAGTTTTTTTCGGCGGCGCGACGGTGATGAATCGACTGCGTTTGGGAATCGGCGCGGAAGTAGAGGTTTACGGTCAGCTCACCGTTTATGAGGTGAGGGGGGAATATCAATTTAATGTGCGCTCAATCCGTCCGGTCGGGTTCGGTGATTTGCAGCGGCGTTTTGAAGAGCTTAAACGGCGCCTGGAAGCTGAAGGACTTTTTGAGGCTGAGCGTAAACGTTCGATTCCGGTACTTCCGGAAGTTATCGGTGTAGTTACATCGCCTGACGGTGCCGCTATCCGTGATTTTCTGCAGATTGTGCAACGACGTTTTTCGGGGTTGCCGGTACGGATTTATCCTGCTCCGGTTCAGGGAACGGAGGCTGCCGGCAGGCTGGTCAAGGGGATCGAGTTTTTTAATCGTACCGGCGAGGTTGATGTGATAGTCTTGACCCGTGGTGGTGGCAGTATGGAAGATCTGTGGCCGTTCAACGAGGAACCATTGGTTCGCGCGGTGGCTGCCAGTAAGATTCCGGTAATCAGCGCGGTCGGACATGAAATAGATTTTACCTTGTGCGACTTTGCTGCTGATTTGCGTGTGCCGACTCCTTCCGCCGCGGCGGAACTGGTTGCCGCCAATCGCGAGGAACTGGTGCAACAGCTTAAACGTACAGAAAAAGACTTGTTCGCTATTATTAACGATCAGCGCCGTGAACTTCAGCATCGCCTCGAAATGTCTGCCGGTAGTTTTGTATTTCGTGAACCGATTCATATGGTGCGGCAGAAACAGCAGCAAATAGATGAAATTGAGAGTAAATTACGGGAGACTTTGCGGACGGCGGTTTATGAATCCGGACGACGCTATCTTACCTTGGATACTCGTTTTAAAGTGCTGTCGCCACAAAATATGTTACGGGAAAAACTGGTCACAGTCAATCAGTACGGAGAACGGCTGGTATCTTATGCGCAACGTTCTTCAGCGGCGTTATCCGCCCGTCTGGAGCGTGCGCAATGCGGTCTGAGCAACCTTGATCCGTCGCGGGTTTTGCAACGTGGCTATGCTATTGTCAGCGTTCGTGAAGATGGACGAATCATAACCGGACCGGCTGGGCTGAAGTCCGATGAGATCATAGATATTAGTCTGGCTAATGGTAAAATCGGTGCCAGAAGAATTGATTGAAGTTTTCTGCCGCGCATAATCATGCTGAAAAAGCACTTGAAGCATGATTAAACCGCGTCAGCGTTCCTGCTTTGAGCTTGCCGCACGCAGAGTCATAACCACTATTTCGGGTGGACAAAGAAAACGGGCATTGATGATTGAGTTACCGGTACCAATTGTCACAAAAAGTTTGCGGTCGCCAAGATATGACCAGCCGCTGATGTGTTTTTTGCCATATTTTGAGGGTACCATTATTGCTCCGGTTATGGGTAAGGCAATTTGACCGCCATGAGTATGCCCGGAAAGCATCAACTCGCCGGGAAGCTGCAATTCCCGGAAGTAATCCGGATTATGTGAAAGGAGGATTGCCGGTTCACTGACTTTTCTCAACTTTTGCAAATCGAGTTTGTAGTTTCGGGTTTTTTTATCAGGCAACCCTGCTATGGAGAAGGTTTTTCCCAGAACGTCCACTTCGACAAACTCATTTTCAAGCACTCTGATACCGGCTTTTTCGAGTGCGTTGCGCATTAATCTGCCATTAAACCACCAATCATGATTCCCCAGCACTGCAAAAACACCGTAGCGGTTTTTTAATCTTGCCAGTGGTGCCGTGATTTCTTCCGGCTGAGTATGCTCATTCCAATCGCTTATGTGATGTCCCATGAAATCTCCGAGTAAAAAAATCAAATCTGGATTTTCACGATTTGCGAGCTCGATAATTTGTTCCAACCGTTTCAGGTGGCGTGGGGTTTTAAGTTGATGAATATCGCTGATAATGACCGCCTTTAAGCCGTCATGTTCCTGGTTCCAGCAATCAAGAAAAACTTCTTCATGCCTTATCGTAATCATATCAGGTTCGTAATGAAAGGCATACACATAAAACGACAACATAATAATGGCTGCGAGTATAAAGAGTACTCGGGGAATACGTTTTTTTCCTAATGCAGTTATTTTTCTTAAAGGCGTCATGGCGGTTCCAGAAATCAGGGATGTTTGGGTTGACAATGTGGAGTTATTGCTTTTTTAAAAAATACAGATGACCGCGACATTATCATCTGCTCCAGACTGTAAAGTTGAACGAACAAACGAATTTACGGCAGACTTTGGAGTCGGCGAATTTTTAATAATCTCAATTATTTGCGAGTCGGATAAATATCTGTTAAGTCCGTCTGAACAAAGCAGAAAACGCTGTCCCGGATGGCGGTGTTGAATTGAAGTCTCAATTTCAGCTTTCGGGGTGGTACCGATTGAACGCAGGATTATATGGGAATATGGATGCCCGATTATCTCTGAGGCCGTAATTTTTTTTTGTTTGGCAAGCTCTACTACCAGGCTATGATCGACAGTCAGGTATTCAATTGCAGAATCGGAAACAATGTAAAAACGGCTGTCACCGGCATAACCGGTGATAATATGTTCTGGAGTAAAAATTGCCATTACCATAGTGGTTCCCATGGGTTTTTGGGGATTTTTATTCCGGTTCATTTGATAGATAAAACGGTTGCACTGTTCAGTTCCATCCAGCAATGTCTGCCGTATAAGTTCAGGATCAGTTTCATTTCCAATTCCGCATTTGTGCCAGACTTTCAGCATGAATTGACAGCACAGGCGGCTGGCAAGAGCGCCATCGGGATGACCGCCGATACCGTCGGCAATCATTGCCATTTTATTGGTTTCGCCATGCCGGTTGGTATAACAGAAATTATCCTCATTAATTACCCGGTGCAGTCCGATGTGAGTCTCACCGGCCATGTTCAAAATGTGATGGTCAGTATTGTGCATAATGTTTTTTGAGATTACGTTCTGAAGTGTCAGCTCACAGGAAAGGCTTCAGCGTTAAATTTTCAGCGTCCTGCCGGGATAATGTGCGTCTTCGAGTTCACCGGTTTTTACATCGGTTAGCTTGAGGCTTTCTGTTAGATCAGCGATAAAATCTTTAGCGATTTGGTCGAGATCAGCTTGAATAGTTCCGAGGATCACAAACCCTTCTATTTGTTCAGTGCCATCATCAGTGTCACAGCAATGACCGTGAAAATATACATGGTGTTTTTCTACTATCCTGGAAAATTCGTCAGTAAAATTTTCCCAGTTTTCCGCCTTGAATCGGGCAAAAAAATCAAATCCTGCTTCCTGAAATTCTCCGACAAATTTTTTCTTACGCAGTCGTTTGTTCATTTTATTCTCCAGTGAATGTTTTATTAAATGCAGAATAAAGAATTTAGTTTGTCAAACGTTTTTTTCAATCATGTAGCGGGAGACGTTCTTAGCGCTGTGCATCTGAACTGTACTGATTTTCTCTGAATTCAAGATTTTTTTATTTTTTTGATTTGTAATATTATTTTTCCGGACTTTATTAAAAAACTGTTTAAAAAAACGGAATATTACACAATGAACATTCTTCTTAACAACAATTTGTGGTGGCAGACGCGGCTCAGTCCGTAGGTTCTGTTGTGTATTGATTTCACGTAGTAACAAGCGGGTTGAGCGTAAGTTCAACCCGCTTTTTTTATTTTTAAATTTAAACCGGAAAACCTAAAAAGGAAAGAAAAAAATGTACAAACCGAATTTCGATGAATTCAAAGAATTGGCGCAGCGCGGCAATGTAGTCCCGGTTTATCAGGACATGCTGGCTGACCTGGAAACGCCGGTATCAGTTTTGAACCGGTTCATGGATCATGAACATGTAGCGTTGTTTGAGAGTGTGGAGGGCGGCGAACGCTGGGGGCGTTATTCGGTTATCGGCCTGAATCCATTCGGAATTTTTCAGGTTAATGACGGAATTCCGAGTTATACGGAAAACGGCAAAACGGAGGTGCTGGACGCTTCAGAAGGTGCCTTTTTTGCACTGCGGCAGGTGCTGAAGCGTTATCGCGTGGTACAGGTTCCCGGAATGCCACGTTTTTTCGCTGGTGCGCTGGGCTATCTCGGCTACAATGCGATCGGCGAATTTGAGAAAATGCCTGCGCCGAAACGACGGCTGACCGAACCGACGGCATATTTTATGCTGTTGAATCAGGCGGTGGTGTTTGACAATGTCCGACACATCATGCGCCTGGTTTCATGCGCGCATATCAATGATGGCGATGATTTGCGTAAAATTTACGATCAGGCTTGCGCGCAGATTGCGGCATTGAAAATTGAACTTGAAAAGCCGCACCCGATTGCAAAAAGTTCCGGCAGTTTCGAATTTTCACAGATAAAGTCGAACATGACGCCGGAATATTTCAAGGAAATATCCGCAAAAGCCAAGTCATATATTACTGCCGGAGATATTATTCAGGTAGTCTTATCGCAACGTTTTACCGCCGCGCTTGAAGCGTCACCGATTCAGCTTTACCGTGCGCTTCGCCTGATCAATCCGTCGCCATATATGATTTTTCTAAAAACTGCTCATGACAAATATTTAGTGGGGTCATCGCCTGAAGTCATGGTGCGTTTGAATAATGGTAAGGCTGAACTTCGACCGATCGCCGGAACCCGTCCGCGCGGTGAAAATGAATCTGTCGATCGCAAAAATGCCAACGATCTGCTCGGCGATGAAAAAGAACGTGCCGAACATCTGATGCTGGTAGATTTGGGCAGGAATGACCTGAGCAGAGTGGCGCAGCCCGGCAGCGTGCAAGTACGCGAGTTGATGGTGGTCGAACGCTACTCGCATGTCATGCATCTGGTATCCAATGTCGAATGTGTGATAAACCCGGACAAAGACGCGTTTGATTTGATCAAGGCAACGTTTCCCGCGGGAACGCTCAGCGGTGCACCCAAAATCCGTGCTATGGAAATTATCAGCGAATTGGAACCTGAACCGCGCGAAATTTACGGCGGCGCCATTGGTTATATCGGGTTCGACGGCAATACGGACATGGCAATTACTATTCGTACCATGGAAATTCGCAACGGCGAGATTGCTGTTCAGGCCGGCGGCGGTCACGTTTATGATTCGGATCCGGAATATGAATTCAAGGAAACCCAACACAAAGCGCGGGCGTTATTCAAAGCGGTTGAATTGGCGGTAAAAAATCTGGAAATATGAAATCTAAATTTGCGCGCGCATTATGCGCGCGCTAATTTTAAAACAGGAGTTACGACTTATGATTCTGATGATAGACAACTATGATTCGTTCACCTATAATCTGGTACAGTATTTTTATATGCTCGAACAGCAGGTTAAGGTGTTTCGCAATGATGCGCTGAGCGTTGAAGATGCTATGGCGTTGAAACCGCAGGCGATTGTGATTTCACCGGGACCGGGGCGTCCGGAAAATGCCGGTATTTCAGTTCCGCTGATTCTTGCCGCGGCCGGGAAAATTCCCTTGCTTGGCGTGTGCCTTGGACATCAGGCGATCGGTCAGGCGTTCGGCGGCAAAATTGTGCAGGCCAAACAGATCATGCACGGCAAGCTTTCGGAAGTTGTTCATGACGGCAAAACATTGTTTAAAGAAGTTCCCAATCCGTTCAAAGCGGTACGTTATCATTCGCTGGCAGTAGAACGTGAGTCGTTGCCGGAATGTTTTGAAGTCTCCGCCAAGACGACGGATGGCGAAATAATGGGAATCCGGCATCGTGAAATGCTGCTTGAAGGAATTCAGTATCATCCGGAATCAATAATGACTTCCACGGGACGACGGCAACTGGCGAATTTTATGGCACTGGCGGGAGGGAAGCGAAATGTTTAAACAATATTTTGAAACATTATTGAGCGGGAAACATTTAAGCGCGTCCGAAATGGAGCAGGCCATGGATTTGCTTATGGACGGTAAGTTGACCGGGGAACAGATTGCAGCTTTGATTACCGCATTGAGAATGAATGGAGAAGATGTTCATGAAATTACCGGTGCGGCACGTTCGATGCGACGTCATGCCCGGTTTATTGATGCCGGCGTTGGCGAGGTTCTGGACATTGTCGGTACCGGAGGCGACTGTACCGGAACTTTCAATATCTCGACTACTTCGGCGTTTGTAATTGCCGGCGCTGGAATCAAAGTTGCCAAACATGGGAATCGGAGCGTATCCAGTAAATGCGGTTCTGCCGATGTGCTGGAAGCTTGCGGCTTTGACCTGGCGACCAGCGCGCTGTCAATGGAATGCTGCATACAGGATCACGGGATAGGTTTTTTATTTGCTCAGTCGATGCATCCGGCGATGAAAGCGGCGGCGCCGGTGCGCCGTGAACTGAAAGTGCGAACTATTTTTAATATTCTCGGCCCTTTGGCAAATCCGGCAGGCGCGCGTTATGGCGTTTTCGGCGTATATGACCCGATGCTGACAGAAGTATATGCGGAAGTGTTCCGTGAACTTGGCATGCTACGGGCGATGGTGGTGCATGGTCATGACGGACTGGATGAGATTTCAGTTTCAGCGCCAACCAGGATTTCAGAACTGCGTGATGGGAAAATTACCACTTTTGATCTACAGCCGGAACGTTATGTGGAAACTTATCCGCTGAGTGCGCTGGAAGGCGGCAATGCCATTATGAATGCCGCGATACTTACAGACGTGCTGACGGGACGTGAACAGGGCGCTCCTCGGGCGGTTGTGCTTTTGAACTCAGGAGCTGCGATTTATACTGCGGGCAAAGCCGATTCCATCGAAGACGGGATTCGCGCCGCCGCTGACTCCATTGACTCGGGCGCGGCTTTGGAAAAGTTTCAGACGTTGATCAGGTGTAGCAAAGAATGAAAACTATTTTAGATGAGATTGTTGAAAAAAATCGTACGCATCTGGATACTTCGGCGAGCCGCAGGGAATATATCGCCGGACTTGCTTCAGTGCGGAATGCCAGACGTTCGTTTGCCAAGGCACTGCGACGTGACGGATTTAACGTTATCGCAGAATTGAAAAAAGCTTCGCCGTCAAAAGGTTTGATCCGGGGCGATTTTCAACCGGCAGTTTTGGCCAAAACCCTTGGGGTGAATGGCGCGGCGGCATTATCGGTGTTGACTGAACCATTTTATTTTCAGGGGGCGCTCGATTATTTGCCGATTGTCGCGGCAGCAACTGACATTCCGATTTTGCGCAAAGATTTTATTTTTGACGAAATTCAGATAGCTGAAGCTGAAGCCTATGGTGCTGATGCGGTTCTGCTGATTGCCGCGATGCTGGATTCAGCGCGTTTTAAAGATTTGTTGCAGTTTGCCGCCGATAAACGGCTGGATGCGCTTTGCGAGGTGCATAATCAGGCAGAATTGGAAATGGTTTTGAACGCCGGTGCGGAAATTATCGGTATCAACTGCCGGGATCTTAAGACTTTTCAGATTGACCGTGCGTTGACGCTGAAAATGATGGGCGAAATTCCTTCGAACAAAATCAGAGTGGCAGAAAGCGGAATTGCCGATGGCTATGAAATGGCGGAGTTGCGCCGTGCCGGAGCTGACGCATTTCTGATCGGCGAAACCTTAATGCGACAAAACGAGCCGGGAATTATGCTCAAAAAGCTGATTACCGAGGCAAATGAGGCATCAGATTGACCATGAAGTTTAAACTGAAGATTTGCGGGTTGACCAATGCCAGGGATGTTGCGACGGCAATAGATTGCGGCGCCGATTATCTCGGCTTTATTTTTGCGCCGAAATCTCCCCGCTACATCGAACCGCAAACGGCGGCAGCTCTGACTGCCGGGATTAAGGTTGCCAAGGTCGGCGTATTTGTCGATGAAGATCCGGAGCGGGTGATTGAAATTATGCAGATGTGCAATCTTGATATCGCGCAGCTGCATGGTCGGGAAACCGCTGAGATGATGGAAAAAATCGGTTT
>Ga0172377_10008550_pt1 | contig 10502 bp, 6 predicted proteins | sample Pumphouse3metaG_FD_119749 | JGI IMG/M metagenome (GOLD analysis project Ga0172377, IMG submission 119749) | Leachate microbial communities from a municipal landfill in Southern Ontario, Canada - Pumphouse #3 metaG | ecosystem: Engineered > Solid waste > Landfill > Unclassified | place: Canada... | reverse complement strand
TTTTTTCCTGGGATATTTCCTGTTCCTGAAAATCTGCTGTCTCTCAGTCTGAATTTCGAGATATTTCGGCTGGCCGGAAAACTAAGGCTAAGAAGTAAAACGTTTATTTGTATTGAGGTAAAAAAAAGCCGTTCCTGAAAACAGGAACGGCTTTTTAGATATAAACGACAAAGATCAGGCGAGTTCTTCACCGACTTCCCAGCGCACAAAACGAGTTATTTTGGCGTTCGGGAACAATTTTTTGAATGAAGTTTTATCATCACGAATCCAAGGCTGATTTACCAGGCATACTTCGCTCAACCATTTATTGATTTTGCCATCAATAATTTTTTCGATAATATTGGCAGGTTTTCCGGTCAGCTGAGCAGCCGCGATTTCACGTTCGTGCTTAACGGTATCTTCACTAATGCATTTTTCGCAAATATAAGCAGGATTGAAAGCTGCGATATGCATACAGAGATCATTAAGAGCGTTTTCATCATCCAGGCCTTCAACTTCGGCCATAACTCCGATTCTGCCGCCGCCATGGAGATATGAAGCGACTTTGCCGGAGAGTTTCCAGCTGACCGCGCGGCGGATTTGCATATTTTCACCGATAACAGCAATCATTCCGGTAAGGCTGTCTTTTTCCTGTTCATTAAGTTTTTCACTTACGCAGCCATTACAATCAATACCGGCAGCTTTTTCGGCGACAGATTTGACGAAGTCCTGAAATTTATCAGTTTTGGATACGAAGTCAGTTTCGCAAAGGATTTCGACCATTGCCGCGGAATCACCGGAGATCACAGCCATGACTTTACCTTCTTTAGTGGCGCGGGAAGCTTTTTTTTCCGCTTTAAGAACACCGGATTTCCGCAAGTTGTCAATGGCAAGCTCGGGGTCGCCATTGGCGCCTTCGAGTGCTCTTTTGCATTCCATCATGCCTGCGCCGGTTTTGTCACGCAGGTTTTTGACCATTTCGGCAGTAATATTCATCTTTTCTTTCCTCTAAAATTTAAAACTAATGCTTATTATTCTGATTTTGCTGCTTCTACTTTTTCTTTAGTGCTTTCTTCTTTTTTATCAGAAACTGGTGTTTCAGCCGGAGCTGCTTTTTCAGCCGGAGCTACTTTATCGGTGGCAACATCTTGATGGTCACCTGTTTTGCGTGCAGGGCGTCGTTTGGCGCGTCCGTCATCATTATGGGCAGCGCGGCGACGCGGGGCTTTGGAAGAATTTTCAGCGCCTTGCTCGCCTTCCTTTTCTTTGCGTGCCTGACGTTCAGCTTCTTTCGCGATACGATCTTCTTCGAGGCGTTTTTTATTGATTTCAGCAGCCACTTTGATGGAGTCAATGATAATGTCCATAATCAATTTGATGGACTTTACCGCGTCATCATTGGCGGCAATCGGATAATCGACCAAAGACGGGTCTGCGTTGGTATCAACGATTGCGACAACCGGAATATTAAGTTTGCGAGCTTCGCGAATAGCAATGTCGTCATTGCAGATATCGACCACGATCATCGCGGCAGGAAGCTTCTTCATATCAAAAATACCATCCAGATCGCGATGGAGTTTTTCAGTTCTGCGAGTAAGTTGAGAAAGTTCTTTTTTCTTCATTTTGCCGGCTTCATCATCGGACAGCAGTTTGTCGATTTCAGTCATTTTGGCAATGCTTTTGCGGATAGTAACATTATTGGTAAGAGTACCGCCGAGCCAGCGTTCAGAAACATAAAACATACCGGTTGCTTCTGCTGATTCGCGAATGACTTCCTGCGCCTGACGTTTGGTGCCAACGAAAAGCAGATCGCCACCGCGTGAAACAACGTGCTGGAGGAAATTGCAGGCATCGTTAATCTGGAACATAGTTTTGGTCAAGTCGATTATAGAAATACCGTTTTTAACACCATAGACGTAATGTTTCATTTTGGGGTTCCAGCGTTTGGTCTGGTGTCCGAAATGACATCCTGCTTCGAGCAGATCCTGAATTGTGATTTTAGCCATGACAATCTCCTTTAGTCGTTGCGGCGTCTTTTCCTGAATTAAGGAAGACTCCTTGGGTTTGTTTGTTCTGTCATATCCCGGCTTAATCAATTAGGAATAGACAGTAATAAACTAATAATCTAGCTTGAGAGTTGTTTTTTTCAAGCAGAAAATCAAGCTAAAATAAAGATTTATGAAAATAATTTGCATTGTCAACGTCCCACGATTATTTTCTAACCATTATTTTTGAATTTTGCTTGGAGGAGCGTTGGCATTTATGGATAATAGAGAAAAGGTGGCTTCCCGTTTGTGCATGATCAAAGATCTTGGCAAATACGGCAACTTGTTTGGTGGCAACATGATGGCATGGATTGACGAGGCTGCGGCAATTTTTGCGATTAAAACGAGTGGCGAGAAAAACATGGTTACTTTGCATTATTCTGAAATGACATTCAGGCATCCGGTAAAAGAGGGGGATATCGTTGATTTTTTTTGTGGCAAGGTGCGCCGTGGAGTGACCAGTATTACCTTTGAAATCGAAGCGATATGCGCAGGCAGAACCGTTTTCTGCGCGGACTGTGTATTTGTGGCGGTAGACGACGATGGTCAAAAAAAGGCTATTGATTGGAATACTCCGGAAAAAGAATAAATATTTTAAATTATATAAATAAAGAAACAATTTTATGGCAAATAAACTGGTAATAGTAGAATCGCCGACCAAGGCAAGAACGATCAGCAAAATGTTGGGCAAAGACTTCAATATTATGGCTTCAATGGGTCATATTCGTGATCTGCCGGAGCGGACATTGGGGGTTGATGTCGCGAAGAATTTTGAGCCATCGTATGTTGAAAGTGAACGCGGGGCAAAAGTAATCAAAGATTTACGCAACGCGGCCAAAAAAGTCGATGCTATATATTTAGCTCCCGACCCTGACCGTGAAGGAGAAGCCATCGCGTGGCATTTAAAAGAAGTATTAAGTAAGCAAGCCGGGAAAAATAAATTTCACCGGGTAACTTTTCATGAAATAACCAAAACCGCGGTTGATAAAGCATTCAAAATGGCTTCTGATATCAATATGAATCTCGTGGATGCTCAGCAGGCGCGTCGCGTGATCGACCGGCTGGTCGGTTATAAAGTCAGCCCGATGGTGAAGCGCAATGTTTCCGGAGGCAGCAGCGCGGGCAGGGTACAGTCGGTGGCTTTGCTGCTGATTTGTGATCGTGAAGAAAAAATCCGTAATTTCATACCTGAAGAATATTGGGATTTTAACGGAACATTCATAAGTTCTGAAGGTGATTCTTTCGATGCTAAAATGTTCAAAATTGCCGGTGGTAAAGCGGTTGTAGCCAATAGCGCACAGGCCGATGCCATTCTGTCGGCACTCAATCAAAACCGCGATATTAAAATCAGTGCAATTGAAACCAAACCTAAATTGCGCAACCCGGGTCCGCCATATATTACCAGTACTTTGCAGCAAAGCGCCAACTCGCATTTGAAAATGTCCGCAACCAGAACCATGCAGATTGCGCAACAGCTTTATGAAGGGATTGACCTTGGCGGAGATTCCGCAGGTTTAATTACCTATATGCGTACTGATTCGGTAAATATCGCTGCCGAGGCACGTGATTCCTGCCGGGAGTTCATTCGTAAAACATACGGAAATGAGTATCTGCCGGCCAAACCTAATTTTTATAAAAGCGGCAAAACTGCTCAGGAAGCTCATGAAGCGATTCGTCCGACGGATGTTTCCAGAACTCCGGAAATGATGGCAAAGTATCTTGATCATAATCAGTTACGGTTATATACGATGATTTGGAAACGCTTTGTCGCCAGTCAGATGAAGCCATGCCGTCAGAGCCAAACCACAGTCACGATCAGTGTTATTGGCGGGGACGGAGTATTATACGATTTCCGGACTTCGGCGTTAGTGACCGTTTTTGCCGGTTTCATGAAACTGAGCGATACAACGAAAACTGATGATGATGTCAAGCTGGAAATTTTGGGACGATTAAAGCAGAATCAACAGTGTGCGTTGAGCAAGTTGGAACCGGTTCAGAAATTTACTGAACCGCCGTCGCGCTACTCCGAAGCGACACTGATCAAAGAACTCGAAGCCTGCGGTGTCGGGCGTCCATCAACATATGCCACGATTATAAGGACAATTCAGCTCCGGGAATATGTCAATCAGGAAAAAGGAATGTTGATTCCTACCGAGCCCGGTCTCAAAGTTAATGATTATTTAAAGCAGACCTTGCCGGAACTGATAAATGTCGATTATACCTCGCAGATGGAGAAAAAACTTGACCAGGTCGAAGAAGGGGAAATTCGTTGGACTGAGATGTTGCAGGAATTTTATGAAAAGTTTTTAACTTTACTCGATAATGCTAAGAAGAACAATAATGTCGACCATAAAAAAGTTCAGGTATTGATTGATGTGTTCGGCGATAAAAAAATTCAATGGGACTCTCCTCGAAAAGTCGGAAAACGTACCTATGATGACCAGAAGTTTTTTAATTCTTTAGTTGAAGATTTTAAGAAGACCGGCCAATGTTCGAAACGCCAATGGGAGACTCTTTTAGGTTTGGCGGTTCGTTATGCCGCTCAGCTCAATGATATCAAGTCTGGACTTTTGAAGGTTGGGATTCCAGCAAACGAAATTGAAAATATGCTGATAGTCCACAACGAACGCGAGGAACGTCGTCAGGCATCAATGGCCAGTGATGATGAAATAGCCCGCAATCGCCGAATTTTTGAAATGTTGGCGGGCATTCCGCTGGACAAGGAACGTCCCGGCGCACGCGGCAGAAAGGGTTTTGACGAGGGGAAATTTTTTAATTCGCTGAAAGAGCAGGCGATGTCCGGAAAGGTGCTCAGTCCCAAGCAGACTTCTGTTCTGGTTTCCTTCGCCAAGCGGCATCGTGACGCTATTGCTGATTTTGAGGAAATTTGCGCATTGTTGGGTATGGATGTCGGTGAAGCTGAGCGTGAGGTAGCAGAAAAATCTCAGCAAGTCGCACAATACAAGAAAATTTTCACATTGTTCGACGAGGTAAAATGGGCTGAACCTAGCGGGCGTTCACGCAAAAACGACGCGGCTTTTTTCAAATCATTAAAAACGCAGGCATTGAACGGCAAAATTTTGTCTGACAAACAAAAGTCAGCACTAATCAAATTGGCTAACCAATATCAGCAATCAATGTCCGATTATCCGGAGTTCTGCAAGCTTATGGGATGCGAGCCGGGCGTTCCGGCAGGTGCCGATGAAGCCAAATCTTCGGGCGTTCCCAGGGAAGACCTGACCGAAATATTTAAAAAAATGGACTCTGTTACTGAATGGGGAAAACCCGTCAAGCGGGGAAAAAAAACCTACAGTGATGAAGATTTTTATGGCTCTTTGAAGAAACAGTATGAATCTGGTAAAGAATTGAGTCAGAAACAGGTTGCCTGTTTGAAAAAAATGCTGGAAAAATACTCCGATACTGCCACCGCAATTTAGCGATTGTTTTCTACTCAGGATGGACTTGCGTTTTAAACCGTAAGCCATCTTCTTTATCGGGTCTTAAACTTTGCGCGCGCATAATGCGCGCGCGAAGTTTAAAACTCATGTTTTCGCCAGATTTTGCATCTTTACGATTTACTGGCGTTTTATCCAATGGCAATGTGGCGTATTGAATTTTTGGATTACTGCGTTACTGGTAATTATTGTTTTGGGCATTAAATTGCATATGCGCGGTATGAAATTTAAAATATATAAGACCAGATAAACCATGAATGATGAAAAAATACTTTATCCGCTTTGTTTCAAGCCGGTATACAAATCGGTGATATGGGGCGGGAATCAGTTGTCAACTGTACTTGGACGCAGTCTTCCGGATACCGAAGATCCTATTGGCGAGTCATGGGAAATTGTGGACCGTGATGATGCTCAGAGTGAAGTTATTAATGGTACATTACAAGGAAAGAGCATCCGCGAACTTATTGCTGAGTACGGTAGTCAGCTGTTGGGCAGGAACTTCGGTAAGGGAAGTCGATTTCCGCTTCTGATAAAACTTATCGATGCCGGTCAGCGTTTGTCTCTCCAAGTCCACCCTGATGCGGCAGCATGTAGGAATATCGGCAATGGAGCAGAACCAAAAACCGAAATGTGGTATATTGTTGCCGCCAAGCCCGGAGCTAAAATTATTGCCGGATTGAACACTAAAGCCACACGCCAGCAACTGATCAGCAGCCTGGATACAGATGAAATTGAAAATCATCTTCAAGTTTTTAATTCTGAACCGGGCGATGCATTTTTTATCTATTCCGGAACTATTCATGCCATTGGTGCGGGTAATCTGCTGTTGGAAATACAGCAAAATAGTGATACGACATACCGGGTCAGTGATTGGGGCAGAAAGGATCGCAACGGTCAGCCTCGTGAACTTCATCTTGAACAGGCGATGGAGGCGATTGATTTTATGAATCGAACTTCTCCACGTATCGCCGGAGTGAGTGGAAGTGCCGTTCACAACCGTAAATTTCCGGTTATTAATCATTGCCCCTTTTTCAAAGTTGATGACCTGCGTTTGACCGGGTCCTGGTTGGATTCGACTGCTCATAGCGGTTCTTTTCATTTAATCAGTGCGATTAACGGTCCGGTTGAAGTCGGCAGTGAAGACTGTTTTGTTTCGCTTGAACCGGGTGCTACTTGTCTGGTTCCAGCCGTTTTTGGCAGTTATTGGGTTAATCCAAAGCGATCTGGTGAAACCACAGTTCTCAAGACCACTCTTTAACCTTAAGCCTATCCGTGATAAATAGAAATTTTTTATTTTTTAATATGTTAAATTATAACGAGTTACCGGAATATTTCGCAACTGAGTCATCGTTCAGGACGGAAATATTCTTTAAAATTTACCTTGCGGGTAAATCCATTACTCCACATCTGGCGGGTATGACAATACAGCTGTCCCGGAATGTCTTAAATCTGCGCTACGCTGAATTTCTCACAAACCTAATATTTTAATTTTCAGGAATTGATAACATGATTATTTTTGATTTTGCATCTGATCTCGCGAAGCATCTTAAAACGGTTTTTCCTAAGGCGGATACCCCGGATGACTGGGCAATTATTCCAGAATTATGCCCCGAAAATATGGAAGGTGATCTCACGGTAAACTGTTTTCGTTTCGCCAAAAATATGAAAGCTGCCCCAGAACAGGTTTCCAGTGCTACCGTTGAATTTTTGAGAACTCATTCGGATGTTTCAGCGGTTGAAAAGGTGAAGGCCTTTGTTAATATTACGCTGACACCTGCGGCTGCGCACCGGCATACTTTAGCCAATATCGCAGGCCTGTTTGAGGATAGTTTTATTCCGGTCGAATCGCGTCGGCGAATTTTAATCGAATATTCTGCGCCGAACACTAATAAACCGCAACATCTCGGGCATGTCCGCAATAATACAATCGGAATGTCGCTGGCCGCGCTTCTTAAACGCGTCGGGCATGACGTCATTGAAATAAACTTAGTCAATGACCGGGGAATACATATCTGTAAATCAATGATTGCGTATCAGCGTTGGGGTAACGATGCAACTCCGGAATCAACCGGAATCAAAGGTGATCATCTGGTCGGCAGTTTTTATGTCAAATTTAATGATGAGCTTAAAAAAGAACTTGATATTCTTAAATCCAATCAGCCTGAACTGAGTTCACGCGATGATGATGAACTTTTTCTGGAAACGGAATTGGGCAAGGCTACTCAGCAGATGCTGCAAGACTGGGAAGCCGGTGAGCCTGGTGTTCGCGCGCTGTGGGAAATGATGAATGGCTGGGTATTCAAAGGTTTTGATGAAACTTACCGCCGTCTGGGAATTACTTTTAATCATACATATCTTGAAAGTCAGACTTATATGCTCGGTAAGGGTTTGATTGCGGCAGGTTTGGAAAAAGGCGTGTTTCAGAAGCGCGATGACGGGGCGATTTTTATCGATCTCGACCAGCTTGGTTCAAAGGTGGTACTCCGCTCAGATGGAACCAGTGTATATATCACGCAGGATATTGGAACAACACTCAAAAAATTTGAAGATTATCACCCCGATTCACAGATCTGGGTTGTAGGAGATGAGCAGATTCTTCATTTTAAAATGCTTTTTGCAATACTGAAAAAAATGGGTTGCGAATGGGCCGATAACCTTCATCACCTCGCATACGGAATGGTCAATTTACCGACAGGAAAAATGAAGAGCCGCGAAGGCACCGTTGTTGACGCTGATGATCTTTTTGACGAGATGGTTGAACTGGCCGAAAATGCGATCAAAGAACGTGTTGACGATAATATTTCTGAAGAAGAACTGCAGAAACGCGCAGAAATCATCGGTATTGGCGCACTTAAGTTTATGCTGCTGAAGTTCAACCCCAAAACATCTGTGATGTTCGATCCTCAGGCATCGGTGAAATTTGAAGGCGATACCGGACCTTACGTTCAATACGCGTGTGCCAGAATTAATTCGATTGAACGCAAAGCTGCTGAACGCGGCATAAACTTGACTCCCGGCACTGAAAATTGGAATCTGGCAGTAACCAAAGAAGAAAAAATGGTTTCACTTCAGTTATGGCTGTATCCCCAGATTATTCGCCTTGCCGCTGAAAAACAGGATTGTTCGATGCTGGTTGAATATCTGTTGAATACGGCGAAAGCTTTCAACCGCTTCTATCGTGAATGTCCGGTTCTGAATGCTGAAAATGATGATCTTGCCAAAGTTCGTTTGTCAATTTGTCTGGCGGTTCGCGAAGTTCTCCGCGATGGCTTAGACGCCTTGACAATAGGTGTCCCGGAGGCGATGTAAACAATTTTTCTCAGATTCCGCGCTGACGGTTTATGTTTGCGAAATTTTCGAAAAATGGCATAAATTTCTTGTACATATTACTTGTATTTTATCATCCGCCGGGAATATTCTGCAACTGCTCGTTTTTTCATTTTGCCAATGGACGATACGGATAAAAACTGTTACGTCTTCGTCAATCTGATGAATTTATAGAATTGCACTCATCTGAGATTCAAGATATGGAACATATATGCGCCTGAAATTGGTTTTTCCGCCTCCTGCCGGTCCGACTTATCTGCCACTGGGAATTGCCTATCTTAACGCGGTCGCTTTGCGTAATGGCGTGGAAATCGGAGTGTTCGATGCCAATATCGAATTGTGGAATCATATCTGCAGTAATGATGGAGTATTTAATGCGTTGCGCAATTTCTGTCACGCGCCATCGGAAATATTTTTTCGTCAGGATATCTACAGCCGACATTTTCAGCATATGCCCGAAGTGCGGCAGCAACTGGAAAAACTGGAAGACATGGCGAAAATATACCTGGAAAAAGACGAGCTGTCACCGGAACTGGAACAGCTCTTGTTCCGGCATGGGATGAGGATTAATTTCGGTATTCCTGAAACAGTGGCTTTTTCCGTGATGTATCCGGCCCAGCTGACGTTTGTGCTCGCTCAAGCAAAATATTTATCGCGTTCTGGTGCCGATTTCAAGATGATAATTGGCGGTGCCGCCATGAGCGCGTTTGAACCGCTTGAACTGCTTGAGACATTTTCGTTTATCGACGCGATTTTTACCGGCGAAGGCGAAATCCCGTTTGAACTCTATCTCAAAGGTGTCGAGTATTCGGATATTCCCGGATGTTTTTATCGTGATGGTCAAGGCCCCGTACAATGTTCAGGAAGATCGCAGTATGTCAAACAGTTAAGCGAGGTCGCTGTACCTGATTTCAGTTGTTTTGAAATGTATCTGTATTTTAATCCTGTCCCGGTGATGCCGATGCTGGGCAATCGCGGTTGCCAATGGCGCAGATGCAGTTTTTGCGTACATAATAATTCATTTGGACCGCACCGTGCGCGTCAACCAGCGGATGTGGTTAGGGAGATGCAGGAATTGCGTGAAGTTTACGGCTGCCGTCATTTTTATTTTGCCGATCAATATGTCGCTCCCGCATTTCTCGACGCGTTATCGGATGCGATAATTTCCGCAAAATTTGATTGTGCTTTTCAAATCATGGCCAGAACGATTCGCGAATACACTCCGGCATTGCTGGAAAAAGCTTCTGCCGCCGGTTGCCGCTGGATCAGCTGGGGATTGGAAAGCGGCTCCGCAAAACTTCTTGAGATTATGAACAAAGGAACCCGCCCGGCAGAATCTTTTGAGGTAATAAAATCAGCACATGCTGCGGGAATATCCAATCTGTTGATGATGATTTTCGGTGCTCCCGGTTCAAATCAGAGCTGTCTTGAAGATACGCTGTCGTTTTTGAGTAAAATTTATCCTTACGCGGACAGTATGACCGCCAGCGCGTTTGTGCTTTTCGAAAATACCGCTTTCAGTCGCAACGCCGCCGGCTACGGACTGGAAATTCTTGGCCGTCATGTCGCTTATGAAGTCAACGGTCATAAAATCCATTCCAACAAGCTGCGCTTCAAAAGGGCAGGCGAATACGGTAACGGTGAATCATCACTTGCCATCGAAGAAATTGCACAATGGGAGCGTCGCAAAGTCTGG
>Ga0172377_10008542_pt1 | contig 10506 bp, 8 predicted proteins | sample Pumphouse3metaG_FD_119749 | JGI IMG/M metagenome (GOLD analysis project Ga0172377, IMG submission 119749) | Leachate microbial communities from a municipal landfill in Southern Ontario, Canada - Pumphouse #3 metaG | ecosystem: Engineered > Solid waste > Landfill > Unclassified | place: Canada... | reverse complement strand
GGGTGGCGGGGGTCGTAGGTTCAAATCCTACTGTCCCGACCAAATTTACCTCAAGCTATTATTCTGCTTTCTTCTCGTTCAACACACCTTCTTTAATGCACACCAAGACACCCTCATTATGATTAAATTGCCTAAGCGCCAAACCGGCTCACCAAAAATCAAGCTCTCGACCCTAAACGGCACCTATCAACAGGTTCATATTGACGGATTAACGCATGAAGGCCAAGGCGTTGGACGTATCAACGGCAAGGCGGTGTTCGTTGAAAATGCTTTACCCGATGAAATCGTTGATATTGCCATTCTGCAAGATCATCCACAGTATGCACAAGCTCGCGTAATCCAGTTCCACCAAACCAGCACACAACGCACCACGCCATTTTGCACCTATTTCGGTCAATGTGGCGGCTGTCAACTACAGCACCTTGCACCGGAAGCGCAATATCACTGGAAACAACGTAATTTTTTCAGTCAACTTGAACAACAACTCGACACCCGCAAACTGCAACACTACACACCAACACAAAAAAGCGCGCAAACCTACCGTCGCCGAGCTAAATTCGTGCTGGTAAAAGACCCAAAAACCAAACAAACGCGCCTTGGCTTTCGACAAATACACAGCCATCAAGTGATTGATATCGAATCCTGCCCCATTTTAATTCCGCCACTTAACCAAGCGTATCAAACGCTGCGCTTCGATTTATGCCCCCAAGCCAGCCGTCAGGCCAAAGAATACAAACTACTCGCCACCGAGCAAGGTGTCTGGCTGAATGACGAAGCCATCAACCACACGACCCAACAACCAAGCTACACCATAGACGGACTACAACTCCACTTCGAACCGACCGGATTTATCCAGGTCAACGAATCCGTAAATCTTGATTTAATTCACACCGCTATCGACTGGCTTACCCCCCAACAAAATGGACAGCTACTAGACCTTTTCTGCGGTATCGGCAATTTCAGTCTCCCCCTTGCGACAAAGTTTAAACAGGTTATCGGAGTCGATTTAGATGCAACCGCCATTGCCTTCGCCGAACGCAACGCAAAAACAAACAACTTAAACAATACCGCTTTTTTCAGCGCAGACTTATTCCAACCTTTCGACCACCAGGCCTGGTGGCAACAAACCTATGATGCCATCCTACTCGACCCGGGTCGCCAAGGCGCACAACATGTTTGCCAGCAACTTAGCCAACAAACCAACACCCTACTCTATGTTTCATGCAACAGCAGTACACTGATTCGCGATCTCAAAATTCTTGAACAACACGGATTTCGACTCAAAAAAGCCGCCGTATTTGACATGTTCCCACACACCAGCCACTACGAAAGTATGGTGCTGCTCGAACGCAAAACACATTAAACCGCTCTGCGTTGTCAGGCGCTAATAACGCCTGACAGATTCACTGTACCCCTTTAGCTCCGGCAAAACATTTCCCTCTCAATAAACGCCCTCCCACACCTCAAACAAACCATGTTCTAGTCCAATTTAAAGGTAATGCTCAGTTCGAGCACTTAACTCAACCAGCATTAAAAAGCTCACCCTTTACAATAGTTAATTAAAAATCAATCACTTGCCTGCAGGCCTTTAAAAACAAGGGAATTAACGTTAAATTTTTTTAAAAAAAGTGTTGCAAAGGTTCGGAATCTCTCTATAATACGCCACATCAAGCAACGACGCTTGAACGACTAATCCCGATTAGTTCAGTTGGTAGAACACCGGACTGTTAATCCGTATGTCGCTGGTTCGAGTCCAGCATCGGGAGCCAAATTCAAAAGCCGGATTTAAACAAGCAAATTGCTTGATTAAATCCGGCTTTTTTATTCATCGTTTTCTATTTTTTTGCCTCCCTTGCTTACTTCACCCGTAAAGACATTTCAACTCTACTTTAACGCCCTCGCCGTTTGCCCCGCTTTCTAAATGAAATTTTCAACACCTCGTCACTCAAACCCTAGCAAAGGCTTTTCAACCCGTTTCCAATAATGAAAGAAACGTTTTAACGGTGGCGCTTGCTCTAAATTTAGCAGGCCTGCTATCGGTTGCAGCCTCAAGTTCGGCCAAGCCAAACAAACCCGATTTATCAATACCTGTAAAATCGGGTCTTGTGCCGCGTAGGTAACCAGCTCAGTTTTCTCGTCTAGTAAATCGGCTAGTCCCACAACGGTATCCGCGGCATAAACCTCGCAACCCTGCTGCGCTAATTCACACAGGGTTTCATAGATAAACACTTGGCGCTTTAGCGACCAGGCCTGCTGATGAATATAGTCCACATCCCAAATATACACCCAGCGATCCCCCACCCTTAAATCCAATGGTCGTTGTAAACAGGCATCATGTAACCAAAACACCCGCCTCATCTGCCCCTCGCATCGGTTAAGTGTGGAAATAAACGCGCCGATAGCTCATCATATGACGCATCAAAAATACGATGACTCTGATGTTCGCAATCCAGCTGGCCGTCGGCGTAGTGACGCAAATTATCGAGATTAAAAAAATAGGGTTTCGCGCTAAACGTTGAAGCGACCCATTGCCAAGAGTAATTATTACAAATGATGTCGCCATCAATTAAGTGCTGTAAAAACCAACGTGCGCCCGCCTGCCATTGTATACGCCGCCAATGCACCACATACGCCGCCAGATACAAGCGCGCGTGATTATGCAGATAACCACGCATAAGTAGCGTGTCTATCATCTGATCAATCACACGTACTCCGGTTTCTCCATTGGCAATATCATCTGGCAAGCTTGGAGCATAATCCGCTGCGCTAAAACCGGTTTTATACGGCTCATAATCCTGCCAAATACGCTCAGGTTGCGCCTGATGGACTCGGTGAAAATAGTCTCGCCATGCCAGTTGCTGTACAAAACCTGCGCGTTGCGACGGCGGATAACGCTCAGCCAGTTGATCTGCCAGCGCTTTGGGCGAGATAACGCCATGACGAATATAGGGGGATAACACCGACACCGAGCCGGTGAAGAAATTACGTTCACGCTGATAGGCGATAGGATTGAGCGCGGCAGATTTTTGGCAGGCCTGAGTGAGACCACCTTGAATATCGCTCACCGGCTCCATCGCAGCGCCGGATAGCTGACGAACGTAGTCAATTAACGCCGCGCGATTAGCAAACTCGGTAGTTAATCTAAGCATCTTTAACGATGCTTATATTGTGTTGGGCAATACGCGCGCATCACCGCGGCACTGCGTAACGCCAGATGCTTGGTTTTGCGCCCACTAACTCGAGCGCGCCAACGCCGAAAACTCGCCAGTTTTAATTCGCGTCGCATCAGATGAATCACTTGGCTTTGCTTTAAGCCATAATTTGTTTCAATCGCCTCAAATGGCGTGCGATCTTCCCACGCCATTTCAATAATGCGACTGATATCTGCTATCGCCAACATCCTATTCAAATCCTATACAAAATTTACATTCTAATCATACAACACAATCTTGAATAGGATTTTTGTGCGCGAATAGCGAAAAAAGCCTCACTTAACCGAGGTGCCGCGCTGTCAAACCCAGCGCATCTTGTTTGATCGCAACCTCCCGGTTCGACCGTCTTTAACACCAGCTTGCGCGCATTCCCACCTCTAACCAACCCGATACCGGAGCAAGTAGATTTTGACCAAATAATATCTCGCCCGCGCGTTTACGATAACGACTCAAACTACGCGTTGGCTCAGGCCCGCGCGTGGCGTGAATTAAATCAATACTTGGAATTGAGCAACGTGCACAAGGCTTAACGATTGGAAAAACCGTATCACCGATTTGAATCGCACTATGACCATCTTCTTCAAACGCGCAACAGCCGCTAATCACCACATTCGGCCGAAAGCGCGCCATTTCGATCGCTGACTCAAGGCGAGCATTTAAATCCTCTAACGAAGCGTGTGAAATTAATAACAAGGGAAAACCATCGGCAAACGCCACCTGCTCACCGGGGCTGGCATACGCCAAGTCCACTTGGCGCTCAGCGTTCGGCGGACACCAGACTAAACGCACTTCGCGCTGTAAAAATCGGCTAAACCAATCGTGTACACTCGACTCAGCCAAGCAGGCCTGCAAAACATCATGCCAAACCTGCACCGCGATTGTGTGATCACAGCGCGGTGTCGAAAACCATAACGGATTCATCCCGGGCGCCATAATTTGCAGGCCTGCTAAATGTTGGTTGACCTGAATCAGCGTCATACGCGGGCATTCTCGCTGTGTCACCATGTGCCCACGCTGATCAACCAACATCCAGCGCCGATCACCCACTAGACCAAACTTATCCAGCTGCGCGTGTGGCAGCGCAATACCCGCGCAAGATTTAATCGGATAACACCAAATTTCGCTTACATACATCGACATACTCGACCTTATTGTTGGTTTTACTCGAAGCACTCAGCGCGGCTAAAAGCGTTCGTTTTTCAACCAACAAGCACACGCAAAAAACATTAAACAAAACAGGCTTGACGTAAAGCTTGCATTTGCGCCAAGCCCTTTTCGCGCGCCAGTTTGATATTAGTATACGGAATCGATTCCGGGTCAGGATGATGCTGTAACGCACGCTCTAGGCTCGCTTCCCGAATCAAGTGCATCATTGGGTAAGGTGAACGATTGGTATAGTTGGCAGGATCCTGTTCATCGGCGTCAGCGAAACAATAGTCTGGGTGGAAACTGGCGACTTGATACACACCCTCATACCCCTCTGCAACCATTAATCTTTCGGCCAAATCCATTAAATCCAGATAATCCAAAAACCCTTCAAACCCGTTCGGCAAAATCAACAAACTGGTTTCAATGTCATCGTTTTCATCTAAGCGCTGACACTCGTCTAATAACCATTGCAACAGTGTTTCGGTATCTTGACTGACGTTCACCGCATAAAACACCCGCCCGCTATCCACTTCGCGCTTAGCAAACGGGCAAAAGTTTAATCCGACCACCACCGTTTCAACCCATCTTCGCGTGGGGATGATCCATTGTTCAAAATCTTGCGTATGATCCTGCTGCGATGTCATGATGTTATTCTCCGTGAAAATGATCATAAATACGTTGTGCGATGTTAGCGCTCACGCCCGGTACCTTAGCCAGTTCGCAAGCAGCAGCATTTTTAACCTGCTCCAAACCACCAAAATGCGTTAATAAATTTTTGCGTGTTTTTGGCCCCACACCCTCAATGCTTTCTAAAGCCGATTTAGTTTGCGCTTTTTGACGACGAGCACGATGCCCGGTAATAGCAAAACGATGCGCCTCATCACGAATATAATTAATCAAATGCAATGCAATATCATCCGCCTCTAAATCAATACCCTCATCATTATCCGGCGTATACAGGATTTCCAACCCCGCTTTACGGCCCTCGCCCTTAGCGACCGACACCAGCGGAATCGACTCTAACTCTAGGGCTTTTAACACTGCAATCGCTTGATTAAGCTGGCCTTTTCCGCCATCAACAATAATTAAATCCGGCAACACTGCCGCTTCTTTTTTAAGCCGCTGATAACGCCGTGTCAGTGCTTGGTGCATTGCCGCATAATCATCGCCGCCGGTAATGCCCTCGATATTAAACTTACGGTACTGCTGGGTTAGCGGCACCCCATCGACAAACACCACACAACTCGCCACCGTTTGCTGGCCTTGAGTATGGCTTATATCAAAACACTCCATGCGACTGGGCGCTTGCGCCAACATCAACGCCTCCTGCAGCGCTAACAACCGCGCCTGCTGACTGGATTTTTGCGTCACATACTGTTTTAGCGCCGTTTGCGCATTAGTCAACGCCAGCTGAACCAAGCCTTTTGCCGTTGCCTGCGTGCCTTGTTTAATCTGCACCGCTTGGCCTTTTTTATCGCTCAACCATTCCACCAACCAAGCCTGATCATCCGGTTTTTCATGGGTTAATAAAGTTTTAGGAATCGGATGGTTCTCATAATGCTGGCTAATAAACGCCGCCAGCACCTCCGACAAATCCACCTGCGCACTGAATTTAGGAAAATAGTTTTCACTACCCCATAAATGTCCACCGCGATACAACATCAAAGTGACACACACCTGTGCATTCTGCGTCAGCGCCACCACCACATCTAAATCTTGCGAACCGGGCTGATTAATCAAATGCTGGCTTTGAACCGCTCGTAATGCCGAAATCTTGTCACGAAATTGCGCCGCTTTTTCAAACTCCAACCCCTGAGAAGCCTGCTCCATCTGCTGCCCGAGCTCCTCAATTACCTCAAAACTTTTACCTTCCAAAAACATCAACGTATGGCGCACATCCTCGGCGTATTCCTTAGCGCTAATCAACCCGACACACGGCCCGGAACAGCGCTTAATCTGATATTGCAAACAAGGACGTGAGCGATGATTAAACACACTATCAGCACACTGACGCACCGGAAAAATTTTCTGCAACGCTTGTAACGTTTGATGTACCGCGCCCGAATTCGGAAACGGGCCAAAATAACGCCCAACCCTGCGTTTCGCGCCGCGGTGAAAACCCAGTGCCGGAAAAGGTTTGGCAGTAGAGACATACACATACGGATAGGATTTATCGTCACGAAACAACACGTTATAGCGCGGATTAAGTCGTTTAATTAAGGTGTTCTCAAGGATTAACGCCTCCGACTCGGTATCCGTAACCGTCACCTCTATGCGCGCAACCTGCTCTACCATCGCTTGCGTTTTAATCGCCTGCTGCTGTTTAACAAAATAACTCGATACCCGCCGTTTCAGATTTTTTGCCTTACCGACATAAATCACCTCATCGGCGGCATTTAGCATTTGATACACCCCCGGTCGCTCGGTCAAATGCGCTAAAAAGGCTTTTATATCGAATTCAAAATCCTGCGACATCGCTTTTCCAAAACAGTTAAAATTAGGGCTTCAAATTATACCTTCGACAGGAAGCCAGCATGGAACAAAACCAAGCCCCCGACAACAATCCGTGGATTAATCATCAAGCCGCGCCCGCTAGCGCGAACAAACCAATCCATAAAGCCCCGCTTGATCGCTTGGCCGACGCCGCCGATGCCTATATTGAGCAAGAACGCTGGTCAAAGCGCTGGACTAATGTGCTTAAAATCATGGTCGTGTTATATATCGCCGCTTCGCTGATCATGTTCGCTGGTCTGTTCTCCGCCGGTCCGACAAGCGAAACGACAAACGGCCATGTCGCCGTCATTAAAATCAATGGCGCAATTATGCCCGATAGCCGCACTAGCGCCGAAGCGATTAACCCGCTATTACGTGACGCCTTCGAAAGCCCTGATGCACAAGCGGTCATCTTATATATGAATTCCCCCGGCGGCAGCCCGGTCCAATCAGCACTGATTAACGACGAAATCACCCGCCTAAAAAAACGCCACAACAAACCGGTATATGCCGTTGCAGAAGATGTGTGCGCTTCGGGCTGTTACTACATCGCCGCCGCCGCTGATGAAATCTACGCCGATAAGGGCTCCATTATTGGTTCCATCGGTGTACGTTTTGACAGTTTCGGCTTTACCGAACTCATGGAAAAAATCGGCGTAGAAAATCGCTCAATGACCGCCGGAGAACACAAAACCTTTATCAACCCATTTGGAGAAGAAGACAAACAAGCGAAGCAATTTTTCCAGCAACACATCTTAGAACGCACCCATCAACAATTTATTGAAGTGGTAAAGCGTGGTCGGGGCGCGCGTCTACAAACCGACCAAGACGTGTTTAGCGGATTAGTCTGGCTAGGCGATGAAGCCGTTGAATTGGGATTAATTGACGGTTTGGGCGACATCGGCTTGGTGGCACGCGATATTATCGGCCAAAGCGAATTACGCCTGTACGAACAAGAAAAGTCGCTAATGGAAGATTTAATGGGCGATTTAGTCAGTGAAACCGCGTTTCGTATCAGCCAACAATTTAGCAGCGGATTGCGCTAAACGCCCGCTTTCTTTCAGTCCGATGCCGCCACACGCTTGGGCCTATCGGACTGATTTGACCCAATCGTCGGCTCGATTAACGCATACTCCCAAGCGCAATCCTCACGCGGCACCTCCTGCAACTCAATCATATTTTTACTGGTCTTAAAAAAATGAATATGACGCCCTAGCGCCTGTACCTGATGACGCATCGTACCTGCCTGCTCACTGGCTTGATCAAACAAATGCCGCGTTTCACTCATACGCTGATGCACTTGCGCAACCAGCGCCTGAATCTGCGCGACATCACCCGCCTGATTTTTTGTGTTAAGCGCCAAATGTCCGGCTAACTTGGCAACATATTCGCTATTTTGTGCCAAGGGTTTAAGCACATCCATCGACTGGTTCACCACCTGCATCGCCTGCAAAGCGCGGGTCACGCTTTCGTGAACGGTCAACTTAATATCCTTAGCGATTTCTGCCGATTTTTGCGCTAAGCTGCGCACTTCCGCTGCGACATTGGCAAACGCCGGTGTCTTGCCTTCAGCGCGCCCGGCCTCAACCGTCGCATTCAACGCCAACACCTGCGTTTGAAACGACATCACATCTAATAACGTCATCATTTCATTGAGTTTTTGCGCCGATAGCTGCACCTCCTGCACAACCGTCACCGCTTGATGCGCTAACGAATGACTTTGCTTGCTTTTATCCTCAACCTGCTTAGCCAATTTATACGCCTTTAGGCTTTGCGCAAAGTTACGCTGCATTCCTTGCGACAAACTTTCTAGGCTTCGGGGTGCATCGGCAAATAACGCCCATTTTTGTTGCACACGCGCCTGCGTTAAGCGCGTATGATCTGCTAAGCGATCGGCCTGCTCAACTAAATGTCCGCCCTGCACCATCATTGATGAAATCACCTGATCCAAGTTATCCAAATTATTATTTAACGCCTCTACCAATTGGCTCAGTTCGCCTTCATACTCTCCTTCAATAAAGCCCGACAACTCACCTTGCGCTTGCGTACTGACAACACGAGACGCCTCCATCACCACCTGCTCCAAACGATCCAGCGCTTGATGTAATGCCGCTTTTAATAACGCAAAACGTCCCTGTAAAGGCGCTGATACCCGATAACCTAAATGACCTAATGCCACCTTTTCCATCACCGCCTGCATTTGCACCAAGCCCAGATTCACCGCCTGTAAATCACGCTGTAAGCGCTCGCTCACCCCCTGATAATAGGGTGCATTATCCAACTTATCAACGGCAATGGTTTCCCCTTCTAAGCAGGCCTGCGACAACGCATCTAGCTGTCGGCAAAAGTGCGCCAAGTTCGCTGCGTTGGCATTCAACGCCACTACCGACCGATGTATCGCGCCCGCCGAATCCAGTCTAATACGATGCGAAAACTCCCCTTGGGGCCAAGCCGTTAGCATTCGCTCGGCCTCACTAAAAAACGAACGCAACCGCTCAAACAACTGCGCCAATCGACGCTGTGCCTGCCCAAGTTCATCCGCGTTTGTTATCGCCGACACAGGCACAAATTCGCCTTCATCGCGCGCACGCTTTAGCGCCAAACTCAATGTAGTTAATGGCTGAAAAATCCGAAATACACCCAACCAAGCCAACCAAAGAGCCAAGCCCGCCACCACAAACCAAGCCAGCCACTGCATTAAACGCGGGCTTTGGCTTAACGCCAGCGCCTGCATCGCCGTATGTTGTTCGGCCTGCTGCAAAGCAAACGCCGTTTCAGCCAAGGCGTGCTGATAAGAAGAGGCCGCCGCCAACACTGGCTCCAAGACGATAGAGGGGTCAGCCAAAGCCTGCTTAAGCGCGCTAAAATAAGCGTGTCGTGAACGCTGTAACGGCGCAAGAACCTCACTCTCTGCCAGCAAATCCTGTAATGTTTTCCAATGTTTATCCTCTTGCGCGCGTGCAATGTGCGCCAATAATGCAGCCTGTTCGACTCGGTACTCCGACGCGTTCGGCCGCCTCTGCGTAAACGCAAAGAGACGTTGCTCAAGCTCATAACGCTGCTCGCTCATCGCCTGCAGCGAAGTCTGAGTTGGCCAATGCAGTTGATGCAACTGAGAAAAGATATGCTGAAATTGAGCGCTTTGCAGCTGAGTCGCCAGCGCTGACGCACCCGCGACCAACACGATTAACACTAACCCAGCCAACCATTGAAACTTTAATGACATAACAGCCTATACTTGGTTAAATCTACTAAACATAAAGTTAGCTTAAGCAAGAAACAGGCCTAATTAACACGCAAACTACAATCCATTGGTTAGCGGTAAGTGATGGGCAAATCGACGGGTGTTAAAAATGAAGTGGAGGGTAAAGCAACGACTTAACGCTTAATGTGACCTTATGCCCTCAACAACAGCAAAATATAACCGAATATCTGCTGATAATTCATTTTTGAACCATGAAGGTCACGAAGAACACGAAATTTTATTAATGCGCCGACCGCTTTGTTTTAAACGTTTTCGTGTCTTGGTGGTTTCTATGATGAGTTAAAACGAATGCTTTAACCGATTCTTTACCTACTAACAAGCAGCACTTAACTACTGAAGTGTCTAAATTATTTGCATTAAAATTTTTAGCTTAAGAGCAAGCCAACT
>Ga0172377_10008541_pt1 | contig 10506 bp, 10 predicted proteins | sample Pumphouse3metaG_FD_119749 | JGI IMG/M metagenome (GOLD analysis project Ga0172377, IMG submission 119749) | Leachate microbial communities from a municipal landfill in Southern Ontario, Canada - Pumphouse #3 metaG | ecosystem: Engineered > Solid waste > Landfill > Unclassified | place: Canada... | reverse complement strand
GCTTTTGAGGCTGTGCAACGAAAACGATTAATAAAGGCTTGGTTGTCTTGTATTATTTTTTGTTGGTTTTCATAAGCATGAAGCTGTTGCTCTTTTCTTTCTTGGCGAAGTTCTAAGTATTTGGAATAATTTACTTTGTAATCGTGAATTTGTCCTAATGATATTTCAATTGTTCGATTAGTTACCGAATCAATAAAAATCTTATCATGGGAAACTAATAATATTGCACTTGAAGTGTATGCAAGGAAGTTTTCTAACCATTGTATTGACTCTATATCTAAATGGTTTGTTGGTTCATCTAATAATATTACATCAGGGCATTGTAGAAGAATTTTTGCTAATTCAACTCTCATTCTCCACCCTCCACTAAACTCAGAACATTGTCTATCAAAATCGCTCCTAAGGAATCCTAATCCCAATAAGGTTTTTTCCATCTCTGCTTGAAAGTTACCACTGTCAATTATTTGCATATGTTCATAACAGCGACTTAGTTTATCAATAATCTCAGAGTATTCGTCGGATTCGTAATCTTCTCTTTCCGACATTTCTTTTGTTAAGCTGTCAATTTCTAATTGTAGTTGATTGATACGGTCGAATGCTTTCTGAGTTTCTTGCATTACTGTTGTACCTTCGTTATGAATCATGTGTTGAGGTAAATAACCCACAGTTAAGTCGGGAGAAAAAACAATTTTCCCACTTGTTGCTTGTTCGTGTCCTGCTATTAATTTTAAAAGAGTAGATTTCCCTGCTCCGTTTCTTCCTACTAATCCAATTTTATCTTTCTGATTTACAAGAAATGTTATATTATCTAATAATCTTCTGCTGTCAAACTCGACGGTAATTTGTTCTATTGAAATCATTTTTTCTTTTAAGTATCTATTATTTTTATCTTTTTTGAGTCTTTCTTTGCTTTATCTTTTGAGATTATTTTTTCTTTTTTGTTTTTAAATTTTTGCTATAAATAGGGTTTAAGCTATTTACATTCCATAACTGAATGCTGTGATAGTTTCATGAACTATACTTGCAATTTCTAATCCAATTATTCCAATAAGGCAAATTGCTAAACTTATTTTAGTATAGGTATCTGATTAATTGGGCTATCTTTTTTATTTATATACATCGCTTTTACAGTTAATCCTTCTTTAATTTCACTCAAGTGCTATATTGTGAGATATAAAAAAAACAAATCATAATTCAAATAAAGAATATTTAAATGAATTATGATTTGTAGTTGTTATAATAATTAAGTCCTATTTATTTCTATGTGAAGAAAGGGCTAATTTATTATATACAATTATTTTTTACTTTCGTCTTTGTAAGGGAAAAATTTATCAATTCCAACAATTACAAAGTAAAAAACTGCCATAAAGATAAATACAGTTGCTATTCCTATACCAGAAATCTGTAATGCTTTATTTAAAATATCTATATTCATAGTATTAGTTTTTAAGGGTTAACCAAATAATGGCACTAACATTAATAATAAACCTCCAACAATTACAGAACCAATTTGACCTCCCACGTTAGTACTAATTGCTGGCATTAATAAATAATTAGTTGGATCTTCTTTTAGTCCCATTCCGTGAATAACACGTGCTGACATAGGGAATGCTGAAATTCCACAAGCTCCAACCATTGGATTAATCTTATTTTCAGGCTTCAAAAACTTATTCATAAGTTTAGCAAACAACACACCACCAGCGGTATCAAAAACGAAAGCAAAAATACCAAGTCCAAGAATCATTAATGTATCTAATTGAACAAAACGTTCTGCAGTCATTGTACTTGCAATTGTAATACCAAGCAAAATGGTTACTAAGTTTCCTAATTCTTTTTGAGCAGTTTGAGATAATGAATTTAAAACACCACACTCACGAATTAAATTACCAAACATCAAAAATCCAATTAATGCTAAAGATGAAGGAGCAATTAGCCCTGCCATTACAGTAATTATTATAGGGAATAAAACAAGAGTAGTACGTGATACTTTCTTATTAGCATCAGTTTTCATTCTAATTTTTCTCTCACTTTTTGAAGTTAATAATTTAATTACTGGAGGTTGAATAATTGGAACAAGAGCCATATAAGAATAAGCTGCAACAGAAATTGCAGGGAGTAAGTCTTTCGCAAATTGATTAGCAACAATAATAGAAGTAGGGCCATCAGCAGCACCAATAATACCAATTGAAGCAGCTTCTTTTAAGCTAAATCCAAAGAAGGTTGCTAATACCATTGTCATGAAAATTCCAAATTGCGCCGCTGCTCCAAACAGTAATAAGCTTGGACGTTGAAACAATGGAGAAAAATCAATCATTGCACCGATTGCAATAAAAATCAACAATGGAAATAACTCTGTTGCAATACCCGCATCAAATAATACATTCAATGCTCCTACTACTGTTTCTCCTCCTTGTACTTGAGTAAGAACAGCAGAAAAAGGAAAGTTTACAAGTATCGCACCAAAGCCCATAGGTAATAATAGGGTTGGTTCATATTGTTTTTTTACAGCTAAATAAATTAGCGTACATCCCACAGCAATCATAACCAAATGCTGCCATGTCATTCCTGCAATAGCAGGCATTATTTCTTGAAATGTAAATCCCATATCTTAATTATTTTTTATCTGATTCGTCTAATTTTGCTTGTAAAGATTCTTCTTCTTTAACTTCTTCAGAAATAACTTTTGAAAGTATGATTGAGAACAATAATGTACATACAATTACTGCCAAAGATACCCAAGAGTATTGGTGGAAGAAATGAGAAATAGGTTCATACCAACCTAAAAGCATTTTTGCTCCAATAAAGAATAAAATAATACATACTCCATGTTTTAAGAAACGGAACATTCCCATAATTCCTTTAAGTGCAAAGAATAGTGAAACCAATCCCATAACAGCAAAAACATTAGAGCTGATTGCCAAAAAGTTTTCTTCATCCACTGTCAATATACCTTTTGCTCCTTCATTAATAACTCCTATTATTGCAGGAATTGAATCAATTGCAAACAAAACGTCTGTTGAACCAATAACTAATAAACAAAGGAAAATAACAGTAATATGTCTCTTCCCATTTATTTTTGTGAAGAATTTTGAAGAATGAGTATCAGGGTCAACAGGGAATAGTTTTGAAGCAGTTTTATATAAGATATTTGAAGAAGGGTCAACATTATCTTCTCCATGAGAGAATAACATTTTGTATGCAGTCCAAACAAGGATAGCTCCAAAAATGTAAATTACCCATTCAAATCTTTGAACCAATGACATTCCCACTAAAATAAACAAAATACGAAGGATAATAGATATTAAAATCCCAAGTTTTAGAAGTTTAGGTTGATTATCTGAACTTATCGCCATCATAGAGAAAATCATAATAAATACAAAGAGATTATCAACTGAAAGAGAGTATTCAGTTAAATAACCTGCAATAAACTTTATCCCCATAATGGTTGATGTTTTAGCAACTTCAGGAGGAATTCCCTCATTTTGAGGGAAAAAGAAAAAGATAGCGACTCCAAAAAGCAATGCAATACTAATCCATAATCCAGTCCAACGCAAAGATGTTTTAACAGAGATTTCTCCATGACGATGTCCTGTTGCGTACATGTCAATAAAATAAACGATAAGGAAAATTACAATAAATGCAATCCACCAATAAGTCATAGCACTCATAATCATTATAATTTTAACCGATTACTACTAAGGCTGCACCTTCCAATACAGTCTCTCCCTTTGTAACTTTAATCTCTTTGATTACTCCATCACGGTCAGCATTAATAGCATTTTCCATTTTCATGGCTTCCAATACCATTATTTGCTGTCCTTTATTAACAGAATCTCCAACACCGCAAGTAATATCTAAAATTATTCCTGGAAGTGGAGATTTAACTGTTGAAGCAGCTCCACCTTGAGAAGATGCAGAAGCAGTTACTTGAGTTGCTTGAGCTCCTCTTTTAACTGGTTTTGAAACTTGTTGTTCTGTCTGTTCAATTATAACATCATAAGCAATGCCATTAACTTCAACTTTGGCATTAGTGTCATCAATACTATCTATTGCAACTTCGTAAACGTTGCCATTAATTTTATATTTAAAATTTTTCATTTCTTATTTTCTTATAGGTAATTCTTTTAATGCGTATATTTTAGAATTCCAAGGCGAATATGTATTCGCTGTTCTTTGTATGGTTAAAATTCCACTTTCTTCATCGTGATATTCAGTTGAAGAAAAAATAGCCATTGCTATTGCAGCATAGATTTCATCAGATACTTTTGTCTGAGATTGATTAGATGAATCAACCTCAACATTTTCTTTCTTTCTTTTCCAAAAACTCATAGCAATTATTTTATAGTGGAATATTATCGTGCTTTTTAGCAGGATTAGATAATTTCTTAGTTGATAGTTGTTGAAGAGCACGAATTACTCTAAAACGAGTATTTCTTGGTTCAATAATATCATCTATATAACCATATTTTGCTGCATCATAAGGATTAGCAAACTTTTCAGTATATTCTTTTTCTTTTTCAGCAATGAATTTTGCTTTTGCTTCTGGATCTTCAATCTTCTTCAATTCAGAACCATAAAGAATTGCTACAGCTCCACTTGCTCCCATAACTGCAATTTCTGCACTTGGCCAAGCATAGTTGATATCTCCACGTAATTGTTTACATGACATAACATCGTGAGCTCCACCATAACTCTTTCTTAAAGTAACAGTTACTTTTGGAACAGTTGCCTCACCATAAGCATATAAGAATTTAGCTCCGTGAATAATAATTCCGTTGTATTCTTGAGCAGTTCCAGGAAGGAATCCAGGTACGTCAACAAGAGTAACGATTGGAATATTGAAAGCATCGCAGAAACGAACAAAACGAGCTCCTTTTCTTGAAGCATTAATGTCTAAAACACCAGCCATACAATTAGGTTGGTTAGCAACAATACCAACAGAAGCTCCGTTGAAACGAGCAAAACCTACAACTAAATTTTTAGCAAAATGTTCGTGTACTTCCAAAAACTCTCCATTATCAACGATTCCGTTAATTACATCCTTAACATCATAAGGTTTGTTTGGATTTTCAGGGATTATTGTATTTAGATAGTCATCTAATCTATTGATTGGATCATTGCATGGAACTACCGGAGCATCTTCCATATTGTTTGCAGGAAGATATGCCATTAACTTACGAATCATAAGTAAGCCTTCAGTTTCATTATCAGCAACAAAATGAGTTACTCCTGATTTAGATGCGTGAACCATTGCACCACCCAAATCAACATCTGTTACATCTTCACCAGTTACAGTTTTAACAACTTTTGGTCCAGTAACAAACATATAACTATTTTCTTTTGACATCATAATAAAGTCAGTAAGAGCTGGAGAATAAACTGCTCCACCTGCACAAGGTCCAAAAATAGCAGATATTTGAGGAATAACACCTGAAGCTAAAATATTACGTTGGAATATTTCTGCATATCCTGCTAATGAATTAACACCTTCTTGAATACGTGCTCCACCTGAATCGTTAAGCCCAATAACTGGTGCTCCCACCTTCATTGCTTGATCCATAACTTTGCATATTTTCTTTGCAAAGTATTCAGAAAGTGAACCTCCAAATATTGTGAAATCTTGAGAAAATACATAAACTAAACGTCCATCAATTGTTCCATATCCTGTAACAACACCATCTGTCATAAATACGCTGTCTTGCATTCCGAAATCTGTGCAACGATGAGTTACGAACATATCAAATTCTTCAAAGGAACCTTCGTCTAATAGTATATCAATACGTTCACGAGCTGTTAATTTTCCTTTTGCATGTTGAGAATCAATTCTTTTTTGTCCTCCACCTAATTTTGCTTCTACTCTCTTATCGAGTAGTTGCTTTATTTGTTTTTCAAAAGTCATTTGTTTTATATGTTTTTGTGTAAATAGATTTTCTATTCTGAACAGAATTCTGTTAAAATTCCCATAGTTGATTTTGGATGTAAAAATCCAATTTTCAAACATTCAGCTCCCTGACGTGCTTGTTTGTCAATTAATTTTACTCCAGCTTTTTCAACCTCTTCCAATGCTTGGTCTGTATTGTCAACGGCGAAAGCAATATGATGAACCCCTTGACCTTTTTTCTCGATGAAAGATGCTATTGAACTTTCTTCAGAAGTTGCTTCCAACAATTCAATTTTAACATCTCCTATTTTAAAGAAAGCTGTTTTTACTTTTTGATCAACAACTTCTTCAACGTTATAGCATTTTAATCCCATAACCTCTTCCCAATATTTTATTGCTTCTTCAAGATTTGAAACAGCAATACCAATATGTTCAATCTTTTTAAGTTTCATATTCTATAAATATTTTATGATTAATTATTCTAAATTCAACAAGTCTGCAAAGATAGAACAGTTTTTTTGTTTAAAGAAATAAATCTTAATTAATCTAATTTCAAACTATATACAATTGACTCCAACTGCATAAGTTCATCTCTCTTTGTTTGGTTTGGAGCATATAAAAAACAATCTATCATAACAAACTGATTAGTCTTTTCATCATGAAAGCAATAGTTTACAAATGGACCACCCATAAAATCATTATACAAACGCCACAATCCCCTTGTTTCAACAGCTGGTTTTCCATTGAGACTTATAGTATTTCTATAGAATGGGAATCTTTCTTCTGTACCCATATATGAACCCCTTGTTGGTCCAGGAATATTTGCCTTAGAAATCTTATTTCTTAACTCGATAATCTTTTCCTCATTAAACATTCCATTTCCTAAAAAAGGAGTTTTATAAATCATTATATTTAATGTTTTTTGCTCATTGTTTACCTTAAAATCCTTTCTAAACCATGCAAAATCATCTTCAAATTTTGAAATCAAATATTCTTTTGAAAACGCTAATGAAAACTTGAATGTAGTTTTAAGTTTTTTTGTTATCTCAATATTTTCATAATTTCTGAATGCTGCAGCAACTCTTCTGTGCTCATTATTATAGAACTGATGAATTATGCTTGGAGAATATTTAGTAATTAGAGAGTATAAGCTATCTCTATTATTAGCTATAATTTGGAAATATGCTTGAGGGTAAGATTTATAATCTATTTTCTGAAAAATTGTATTTTCTTTATTTGTTGATTTAAAATCAATAATGAAAACATTCCTATGTTTTTGAAACATCTCTGATTTAAAGAAAGCATTTGGATTCATTTGAACAACATCAAACAAAGGCTCTGGTTGAGAAAGTCCTTCACAGGCTTTCATAAAATATCCTCCAATAGAATCTTTTAACTCTCCTTTATATATTTCGTCAGGAATAACCAATATCATTTCCAGAGTTTTCCCTCCTGAAGAAGGTAAATTCTTAGGATTTTCTGCTGTTGAGGTTTTAATCTCTCCATTTTTATTATCATTTTTTGAGCAACCAAGCACAAAAATAACTGATAATATCATGAAAAATAACGATATAATAAAATTTCTTCTTTTCATAAACACGAAAAATTAATTTGCAAATATCCAAAATTTTATTGAGAAAAGACCTATAAAAGTTCTAAAAACAAAGATTTATTGTATTTTTGCACCTCAAAAATATGATATGTTAGATAAATTAGAAGCAATTTATTCAAAATTTTTAGCAATTGAAGAGCAAATGAGTCAGCCAGATGTTATGTCTGACATGAAACGCTTTGTTAAATTGAATAAAGACCATAAAGACCTTGAGCCTATTATTGCTGCTTACAAGGAATATAAAAACACAATTGAAAACATCAACAATGCCAAACAAGTTCTTAATACCGAAAAAGATGAGGACTTCAGAGAAATGGCAAAAGAAGAATTAAACATCCTTTCAGATAAGAAAGAAAAAATGGAAGATGATATTCGTTTGATGTTAGTGCCTTCCGATCCACAAGATAGTAAGAATGCCGTTTTTGAAATTAGAGCAGGAACTGGAGGTGATGAAGCAAGTATTTTTGCAGGAGACCTTTACAGGATGTATCTTAAATTCTTTGAAAAGAAAGGCTGGAAAGTTGAATTGGTGGATTCTACTGAAGGAACAGTTGGAGGATTTAAGGAAATTGTGTTGAATGTTAGCGGTGAAGGTGTTTATGGACAAATGAAATACGAATCAGGGGTTCATAGAGTTCAAAGAGTTCCTCAAACTGAAACTCAAGGAAGAGTTCATACTTCTGCAGCATCTGTTGTTGTTCTTCCAGAAGCAGAGGAATTTGATGTTGACCTAAAACAATCTGATATTAGAAAAGATACTTTTTGCTCTTCTGGACCAGGGGGACAATCAGTAAACACAACATATTCTGCAATTCGTTTAACTCACATACCAACAGGAATTGTTGTTTCATGCCAAGATCAAAAATCTCAAATCAAAAATCTTGAAAAAGCTATGGTTGTTTTAAGAACAAGACTTTTTGAATTGGAATATAATAAATACTTAGAAGAGATTTCTTCAAAGAGAAAAACAATGGTTTCTTCCGGAGATAGAAGTGCAAAGATTAGAACATATAATTATCCTCAATCGAGAGTAACTGATCATAGAATAAATTACACTATGTATAATCTACCTGTTTTTATGGATGGAGATCTTCAAGATATTTTGGATGCACTTCAATTGGCGGAAAACGCTGAAAGACTTAAAGAAGCTGTAAGTCAATAATATCCTTATATTATACTGTAAATATAGAATAGCGCTATTGACAACAATAGCGTTATTAATGTGGTTATTATTCCTATTTTAAAGAATTCCCAAAAGCTTATTTTTACATTTTCTTTTTCGGAGGATTCAATAACTATTAAATTTGCCATAGCTCCAATAATTGTTGCATTTCCAGCAAGAGTTGCAGAAGAAGCAAGGGCTAACCAAAGATTTTCATTATTTACAACCTCCATTAATGGAGTCATTAAAACTGTATATGGAACATTACTTAGGATTTGAGACATAACCAAACTTAGAGAGTGTAATCCAATAATACTACTTAGGTTTTCATTTAGCTCTATATTTATAAATCTATCTAAAAGTCCCAAAGATTGGATAGAGGAAACAAGTATAAAAAGACAAGCAAAGAAAAGCAATAATACCCAATCTACATCCTTAATAACTGATGAAGGTTTTGCTTTTCCAAAGAGAAGAATTAAACTTGCTCCCATTAGTGCGATAATAGGTATGGATAATGAAAGGATTTTCCCTAAAAAGAAACCAATAATTACTAAAAGAAAAATAAGAACAGATATTCTCATCTTTTTAAAGTCATATTTATAGTCGGTTTGAAATTCAAGTTTACTTTTATCTTGAAAATGTTTTCTATAAAAAAGTTTTACAACGAATACAATTATTATCATTCCTATTATTGAAATAGGAAGTAGTTTTATAAGAAAATCCAAATAAGTAATATTTGAACTAATGCCTATAAGCATATTTTGAGGATTACCAGTAATGGTCATTGTTGAACCAATATTGGAGGAAAGGATTTCAGCGATTAAATAAGGTATTGGATTAAGGTTAGTTTTACGACAAATTGATATAATTATTGGAGTAAATAATAAAACAACAGCATCATTTACCAAGAATGCTGAAGCTATTCCAGTTATAAAAACAATTATTATTAATAGTTTATTTCTTGAGTGAGAATAAGAAATTGTTTTAGATGCAATTAGTGAAAAGAAACCTTCTATCTTTAATGTAGAAACTATTATCATCATTCCCAACAACAAGGTAATTGTATTGAAGTCTATTGATTTAATTGCATCTTCAAAACTTATTACTCCAAATACAATCATTGCAACAGCTCCAGTGAAAGCTGCTGAAGGACGGTCAATATTTACCTTTGGCAATCGAGTAAATATTATTCCTATATAAGTGATAATAAATATTATTAATCCAAGAGTTTCAATACTCATAATTCAATCTAGTGTTAGATTTTCTTTACTAAGCAATAGTTATTAATACCTTTTATGAAAAGTAATCTTGAGCAAAACAAGATTAAAATTCCTTTGGCAAATTTACAAATTTATTTTGGTTGAAGTCTTTTGAATTAGGTTTAATTCTATTTACACAATAAAGCGATAAGATTTTTCTTTGCAATTTCTTTGCTCAATAATACTCTACTTCCGATTAAAAACATTTGAATTTCTTGGAAAGTTTAGAGCAATAATTCTTTAACCCTGGGGTTGAATCAACATTAAGTCTTTGAATAATTGGAGGGAGTTCCTCTTTAAGCCAAGGAAAATCATCAACATAATTTAATAGTATATCTATTGACCAAACAATAGTTGCAACTGGAAACTTTGGAGTAAGTATCCACTTAAAGCATCCTTCGATAATTATTTCAGGATTTGATTTCTCCAAAATAATCTTTAATTCCTCTGGTAAAGCGTTCTTTCGTCTTAAGTAAAAAACATGAAGGAGTATTTTATTATAATGCCTTGCTAATGATGGATTATGTATTTTATTGAAGCGATTTAACATATCCGCAAATACTGGAGTAATGTAATTTATATCCTTAAAAGC
>Ga0172377_10008539_pt1 | contig 10508 bp, 3 predicted proteins | sample Pumphouse3metaG_FD_119749 | JGI IMG/M metagenome (GOLD analysis project Ga0172377, IMG submission 119749) | Leachate microbial communities from a municipal landfill in Southern Ontario, Canada - Pumphouse #3 metaG | ecosystem: Engineered > Solid waste > Landfill > Unclassified | place: Canada... | reverse complement strand
GTCACGGTGCCCGGTTTTCCAATGGCGAGATCGGGCTTGCCGTCGCCATTGATATCTCCGATGTTCGCGATGCTCGCGGCAGTGAAATCCGCAACCTTGGTTTTGCGTTCCCTGTCGCCAACCATCACTCCTACATTGCCCTTGTAATCCAGACCGTTGAAGGCATACTGCATCTGCCCGTTGGTCGAGATTCTTCCGAGCATCGCAATAGCAGAGCCATACGTACTGAAATCATGCCCTATGCTCACATTCTGATCCGATACTGCATTCATGGATTTCGGCGTGCCATCTTGATTGAGCGCGATGGACCAGATCGTTCCTCTGTTACCATACGTGGTATTAGTCGTTATGCTTCCCGCAACCAGATCGGGAATGCCATCATTGTCGATGTCCCCTCCGTAGGCAACAGACCGCCCGAATGAGAGATTAGAAACCGGGAGGCCATACGGTCCCGTCTCCGTACTGACCGGCGGCACAATGCGCACCGTCCCACGTTCCCCGATCTCGCAGCGCGCATTGCCGCACACGGCCGGAGGCGCCACCTGGGCGCGCCACCACGGACCGCTGGCCATATTGCCGAGCGCGATACCCGTCGCAACGAGTGCGAGAATCGTGAGGAACCGCCGTGAACGGAGGAGGGAAAAGAGCATGCACTTCACGGAGTACTGCGCCAGCGTGCGCAGCGGGCCATTCCGCCCGGACAGCGACACGTATGCACATTGCAGGTCGCCGTTCCCTCGCAGGGCAGTTGCGGAGTCGTGATACCATCCTCGCAATCCTCGCCGGCCTCGATGCGGTAGTTGCCGCACGTGGAAGCCTGCTCAGGCACCTGACCCAGAGGAGTGCACGCGCACGTGCGCGTGTCGCAGCTGAAACCGTTGTGGCAGCACACCCCGAGCTCACACTCTTCCGTTCCTTCGATCGCGGCATTGCCACACACGGCGGGTACCTGTGAAGAGGACGAACTGGAGGAAGAGCTGGAGGAAATACCCGTGGCGGATGTGGAAGAGGACGAACCGGGCATGAAACACCGGCATGTTTCATAATTGCATTGGAATTGCGTGCAGGGAGCGACAAAACAGTCGATCGCGGCACAGGCAATCCCCTGTTCACACTGCTCGGACCCTTCTTTGATGCCGTTCCCGCAGGAGGCCACCTGCGAAGAAGAGGAGCCTGCGCAGTCAGCGGCGCAGTTACAGCGGTTCTCGCCGGATCCGCACTGACCGTCACCGAGAGGGGCAGCGCCGCACCGGGTACAGACGAAGGTTCCGGCCTGACTCTCACACGTGTTCTGTGCACTCACGTTCCTCTGACTGAGCTGCGTGAGTCCCGCGCAACACCCGGCTGCGCCGCCCGTGACACCGGTCTGCCCTTCCGCGATGCATGCGACAGTCGTGCACTGATTGGTCACCTGCACCATGCCGGCATCGCCCGCACCCTTGTATAGACGGATGTAGGACAGAGGAGTGAGGAATGTTCCTGCGGGAGCATCGTGCCGACTCACCGTGCCATCCGGCGCAACATCCATCCGGAGGAACCCCGTATAATCTTCCATTCCGTAGAGATCTCCATGAACATCCACATAGAATCTGCCCGCCGCAATTGCCGGGATGGAACTCATTGCCGAGCCAAAAGAAAAACTACTGAGTGCAACGGGGGTCCCGATAGTCAATGCATTGCCGTTCACCGTGACGGGAGTCACCTTCCACTGCCCCTGCCCAATCGTGAAGACCTGGTACGAGTTCCCGCCGACGGGAATGATTTTTCCTCCGAAAAACGGCACCGGAAATTGTTTGCACGATGCGCTGCCGCCGGCGCACTCACAGCTGCCCGAATTGCCTGCGTTGCAGATGCCGATGCGAAAGTCGCTCAGTGTCCTAGCAAGCAATCGTGCGAGGAATGGCCAGCGTTGGGTCATTGGCGCCGCCGCGGCCGACAGGCGCAGGTCCTTGCCCGCTCCAATGGATACACTGTCGTAGGTACTATTCAGGAAGAGATCTTCTTCCGAAAACCGCCAGCTGATTTGATTGCCCGTGATCGTGGGAACGGCCTTCTCAATCACGCGATCGTTATAGCGCCGCGTGAGCGTGGTGCCGTCGAACGCAATGCCGCAGCCGCCGAGGCGATTGAAGAGCGCCGTCGGCGAAGAGACACTCACGGTGTTCCCGGTGACTGTTGCGAGTACTGCCTTGCACGTATTGGAGGTTGTGAAGGCGATGATGGAATGTGTGGAATCCACAGGAAAAACGATGAGCGGGGTCACGCGGGCGAGTGTCGTGGGCGCTTCTCCCGTGAACTGCACTGCGGGTCCAAGGGTGACCGAACTTCCGTTGATCTCCGCCACCCTGACCATCCCCATGCTCATGAGTGAGGACTTGTCATAGTACGCCACGAGCGCATGCGTGCCGTCGAGTTTGACGACGTCCGGAATGGAAGCTTGGGTCCAGCCTAGTTTTGTCCCGAATGTAACAGGCGTACCTGTGGGCGTGCAGTCGATGCAGGAACACGCTCCCGAGCACATTTTCCCGCTCCCGCAGGTATCGGCTCCCGCGTAGTCGCACGCCTCTCCATCGTTCACCTGCGCGTTGCCGCAGGTCAGACCGGCCGAGACGGAGGAAGAGCTGGAAGAACTGACTGGGGCAACGGATGGCGCGGCGCAGTTGCACGTGTTCGAACAAACATTCGGACTCGTGCAGGAGGGCAGATAGACGGCAATGAGGCTCGGCGTCGCAGCACCCCCATAACGATTCTCCATGCTCAGGATATCGGTGTTTCCATCGCCATTCAGATCTGCAACGAGCGTTTTCGGACTGTTCATTGCATTATATGGCAGACGAACGTAAGCCGAAGCACTCGTGTAATTCTGCGATCCGTTTCCATAATAGATGGCTTGTGACAGCACTCCAGCGTAGAAGTCCTGTTTGCCATCCCCGTTGAAATCGCCGACATCGGTGAAGTATGAGGCGTTGCCGCTCGTGAATGAGAGCTTGGACTGCACATAGGTGCGATTCTGCTGGGCAAGGAGAATATCCACACCGAGGCCGCCGGGGAAATTACCGTCATACACGTAGAAATCCAGTTTCCCGTCATCCGCTATGTCATGGACGGACTTGGGGTGCCCTGTTGTCATAGGAAAAGACTTCTGCGTGAATGTCCCGTCACCGTTGCCGTAGTAGATCTGCAATGTATTGGTTGCCGTTGAACCCCCACCGGTATGAAGCACCAGAGCTACATCCTGTCGTCCATCACCGTCGAAATCGGCCGAATGAAAGTAGCTCCAGGACGAGCCGACCGAAGCAGATGCAATTTTCGTCGGACTTTGGAATGTCATACCCGCCTCACCCCGGTAGATCCAAAATTCCATGGGCGTGTCTGCTGTCGGCTCCGTGAGCAACACAAGAGAGGGATGGCCGCTTGTATCAAAATTCCCCACAGCAAATCTTTTGATTTTTCCTGTGATCGCGGAGAGTGAGAGATCCTGGATATTGAACGTGCCGTTTCCATTTCCTTTCGCAAAAGCAATGGCATCGTCTGTCGCAAAGACGAGATCAAGTTTGGCATCACCATCCATGTCATGAGCATACATATCCGGGGTCAAGCTGAGCGGCAACAGCATGGATCCGACTACTGGAGTGCTGATATACGCATCAAATGTTCCGTCTCCTTTGCCGGGAAGAACCCCCAGCGATTCCGTATTCAATACGGCGATATCGAGCGCACTATCTCCAACAAAATCACCCAAAACCATATTCCTTGCAGCACCGCCTGCCTCATATGCGACCGCCATCGTTTCACACTGTTCGCCCGTTTCAAGATTGCCATTGCCGCAGACAGATGCGCACTGACAGATCTCTGTGCAGGACTGTCCTGAGCAGCTGGTCGGCGATCCGTCGCACTGTTCACCTGCATCAATGGTGTTGTTCCCGCAGGTCCAATCCCACTGTGCAACGGAGCCGATCACGCCATCACCCACAAATTTCTTCGATTCCGCCCTGATGGTGAACGGTGCCGGTTTCGGAGAGGTTTCGAAATCGATGCGAAATGTTTTCGATTCTCCCGGATTTAAGGGGATGGCATGCGAAGAACTGTCCACGTATGCGCAACCGTAGATGATGGTGTTGGAAGGTGTATAAGCCTTTTTGCAGTTCTTATCGGAGGAGTTGGGGCGCAGCGAAAGTGTTTTGGGAGTCGTCACCTCAATGACTGCCGAGGCGGCAACCGTGCTGCTGACGTTCTTGATGGTCACCAGAGCCGAATACACGAATTTTGGACTCTCCATGCTGGTTTGGACGATGATGGAAGTCTGGAATTGACCGACCGCCGTCGGCTCGGAGGAGCTGCTGACAGGCGGCTTGATGCTGGAAGACGAACTGCTGCTCGACTCGACGGAACACGTGCAAACCGTGTAACCGGCCAACGGCGAAACCAGACACTCGTCGTCACCCGTGTCATTCCAGATCGCGCAAAGACGCCCATTGGCGGCACAGGTCTGGCACCCCCCTCCGGTCATGCACGGACTGCAGTTCACTGATTGCTGACTGGACGAGGAGGCAACATCGGCAGCAGGCACGGAAGAGGAACTGTTCCCCGCAGAGCCCCCGATCGCGCAACCGTGGGTCAAACCCACTGCAAGATCCGAGAATGTTCCTGAAGGGGGGGTCGCCATGCCGGCGACATTCATCCCCCAACACACGATCGTTCCATCCTTCCGGAGACCGCACGCATGTTGCGTTCCCAGCTCGACATCAGAGAATGTCCCCGTTGGTGCTGCAGTTTGCCCTTCGCCGCCATAGCCCCAGCACTTGAGTGTCTCATCCGTCTTGATACCGCACGTATAGGAATATCCCGCATCGATAAAACGGAATGTGCCTGCCGGAGGAGTCGTGGACCCGCTGGTATTCTTCCCCCAGCACAAGACCGTTCCATCAGCTTTCAGGGCGCATCCATGGGATCCTTCCGCCGTCAGCTGGACGAACGTTCCGGCAGGCGGATTCAATTGTCCATTCGCATTGTCTCCCCAACAGACGATCGTTCCATCTTCTTTGATGCCACAGGAGTACTGGAGGGCGGCAGCAATGTCGATGAAGCGCCCCGCGGGAGGAGTCGACTCTCCTTTGCTGTTCGTGCCCCAGCAGGCCACCGAGCCATCTTCTTTGATGCCGCAGACATGCATCGTTCCGGAATCAATCTTCAGGAATCGTCCGGCAGGCGGATTCGCTCGGCCGTAGTCATTATCTCCCCAACAGGCCACGGTGCGATCCGTGGCGCGTATGGCGCACGCTGCCCCCCCGAAACTGGCCGTCACATCAGTCCAACTGCCAGCCGGCGGAATATACCCGTAGTCATCCCCCCAGCAGGTCAGTGCACCCGGCGTTGCCGTCTGCGCCCGCAGATACTCCGGGCTCCGCACGTCCTGCTGCAGCGCCCACGTGAGAGCCACCAACCCCAAGAGGCCGAAACCGCCCTTGAGGAACGTCGCCATGAAAGGAGAACGCAGCATCTGGAACATGGACTTTGCGCCACTGTATCACGTTCGGGTCTCCTCCTCCGTCGCGACTTCTTGCACGGACGAAAAAATGTTTGTTGATACGAAAAGACGCCGTCCCCCGCAAGCGGACAGCTCTGCGTGCGCCTCACAGATCCACCACTTCCTCCCGTTCAGGTTTCAGCATCCTGATTGCCGGACGGATGTGCGCGATGCGCTGCGCAAAGGGATCGATCTGCGCGACCTCCCCGTGCACGAAGATGAGAGTCGACAACTGCTCCGTCGCAAGGACGAATCGATCCAGGTCCGCCATGTCGGCATGGCCGGAATAGGCGGCAATACTCGTCACCTCGGCTTTCTTCGCAAACATCCGATCAAAGATCTTCACCTGCTGCACGGTCGGATCAATGAGGAGACGCCCGAGCGTGTTTTCGGCCATGTAGCCCACGGCAACCACCGCGTTGCGCGCATCTTCAATCCCGTTGCGCAGATGGTGGCGGATGCGCCCCGCCTCACACATGCCGGAACCCGCAAGAATCACCATCGGGCCGGGGGTGGCGTTGAGCGCTTTGCTCTCTTCCGGCGTCTCGGTGAACCGCACGAGGGAGAACTGAAATGGGTTCTTCGCCTTGGAGAGAAACTGGTCGTACATCTCCCGGTCATAGCATTCCGGATGCTTCATGAAGACCTCTGTCACTTTGGCCGTGAGCGGGGAATCGACGATCACCGGCAGCGCGGGAATCTCCTTCTGATTCCAGAGCAGGTGCAAATCGAAGAGGATTTCCTGCGCGCGCTCGAGCGAGAAAGCAGGAATGAATACCTTGCCGCCGCGCTTCGCGGCGCGCGTGATGACATCGCGCAGGGCATGGCGGGCTGTCTCGATATCCTCGTGCGCACGATTGCCGTAGGTACTCTCGCAAATGAGCGTCTCCACCGGCGGCATGGGAGCCGGATCACGGATTATGGGAAGCGTGTTCCTGCCCAGATCGCCGCTGTATCCCACGTGCCGCGTCCTCCCCTGCTCCGTGACCTCCAGAACGACCATCACCGCCCCCACGATGTGCCCCGCCTCGATGAATTTGGCCCGGATGCCGTCGCAGACCGGAAACCACTCATTCAGGTTCTCGCCGCGGAAGAGCACCAGACAGGCCTTGGCATCCGCCTGCGTGTAGAGCGGACCTTCGGTAGGCAGCCGCTTGGCCACGTGCTTGCGAAAGTACTCTTCGTCTTTTTCCTGAATGTAGCCGCCATCCTGCAGCATCACCTCGGCCAGATCTCTGGTGGCGTACGTGCAGAAAACCGGCCCCACGTATCCGCGCTTGAAGAGCACGGGAACGCGCCCCACGTGATCCATGTGCGCATGCGTGACGATCACGGCATCAATATCCGCTTTGGGATCGAAAGAGAATGTGGAGTTCTTGCGCGCCGATTCCGCGCGCCTGCCCTGAAAGAGGCCGCAATCGAGCAGGATGCGACGCACCCCTTTGGGGGTTTCCACCTGGATTTCGTGACAGCTGCCCGTCACTTCTCTGGCCGCTCCGTGGTGAATGAATTTCATGAGGGAGTAGTTGGTAGCTGGTAGTTCGGGAAAGTAACATCGAGCTTCCAAAATTATAGCCCAACCGAAGCCAGCAGTCCTGTTTTCTCCTCCGCCGTGAGCGGCCGAAGTTCGCCTGGCTTCAGTGCCGGATCACGGATGGTCATGATGCGCGTGCGCCTGAGCGTCACGACGGGATTCCCCACCCTCTCGCACATCCGGCGGATCTGGCGGTTTTTGCCTTCGGTGAGGGCAATCGTGAACGTCTTTGCTCCGGTCTTGTGTACCATGGCTGGCTTCGTCTTCTCGCCGAGGATCATCATGCCCTTCCGCATTTTGTCGAGGGCCCCTTCCATGATCGGCTGTTCCACCGTCACGGCATATTCCTTCTCATGGTCGAACTTGGGATGTGTGAGACGGTATGCCAGCACCCCATCATTGCTGAGGAGCAACAAGCCTTCGCTCTCTTTGTCGAGCCGCCCGATGGGGAATATCTTGCCCCGAAGGTTCTGTGGCAGAAGATCGCGCGTCGTCTTATCTCTGAGTGTCGATTTCCCTTCTCGTCGTCGCTCGATATTGCTCGTGACCACACCTCGTGGCTTGTAGAAGAGGTAGTAGAGCATCTCCTTCCTCGCCTGGAGCACTCTGCCATCCACTTCGATGATATCAACATCCGGATCGGCCTTCTGCCCGAGAATGGCCGCCGTGCCGTTCACCTTCACCAGACCCTGCAGAATGTACTCCTCAGCCTTGCGCCGCGAGGCGATACCGCTCGCGGAGAGAATCTTCTGCAAACGCTCAAGCATGTTTCCAGTGTAGCGACGCTCTGAGCGAAGGCGAAGGGCGTCACGAGGTTATCCCCTCCTCCGCCTGCGAATCCATGCCCATCCCAGTGCGGCACCTGCGGAAATAAGGGCAACCATCTCGGGCCCCGTAGGCGCGATCGGCATCTGCGTCACGCTGTACGGGAGCATTGTGGGAACAACACGTGCCTGTTCACTCTGCCCAAGCGTGCTCAGGGCGAACGTCGGAAATGGAATCGTCACGGCAGCCAACGGCGATACGCCGCGGTCGGCCACGGGGGAGGACCGTGCAGGCAAAGCCGACGGCTGCGAACCGGCGGATACACCTACCTCGAATGACGGCGCTCTCTCCGGCGCTGCAAACCGATCGTCAGCAGGACCGGGGGCCACCGCACCATACATGGATGTATCGCTTGGCGTGGTGATGGCGGCGTTCCTGTCGAACAAGCAGAAGGCCGAGCATCCATCGTTCGGGAAGAGATTGCCGTCATCACACTGCTCACCCTGTTCCACGATACCATTGCCGCACAACGATCCTGCGCCCACAACGGAGTACAGGCTTTCGCGTTTGCACGACCGCGAGCAACCATCGTCACTGACCGTGTTGGCATCGTCACATTCCTCCCCCGGGTCACGGGTGCCGTTGCCACATTCATAGACGCGACTCATGCACCGGCACCGGGAGAAATCGCAGACCTGTTGGGCTCCCCCGCACGCCGTATTGATCTCGCACAATTCGCCGGGATCGAGGAGGCCATTGCCACACACGGGTTGTTGCATGCAGAGACACCGCGGGAAATCGCAGGACCAGCCGAACGGACAGGGAACGCCCACCTCGCAATTCTCTCCCGGAGTGATGAAGCCGTTGCCGCAGCGCCCAGTGGGCTCGGGAGCCGCACACTGGCAAGAGGCGATGTCGCACACCTCCCCGGCTGTTGCACACTGAACGCCGATCTCGCACTGTTCCGACCCTGCCAGTTTGCCATCGCCGCACCGGTCAACGACGCTGGTACAGTGACAGTTCGAGAAGGAGCAGAGCATGTCATCCGGACAGGGGGTTCCGATGTCGCAATCCTCGCCGGGATCGAGGATGGCGTCTCCGCAGGAAACGGTGGCAGGCTGCTTCGAGCATTGGCAGGTGCGGAGATCGCAGTTCTGTTCATCCTCCATGCAGGGGGCGTTCATTTCGCACTCTTCGCCGGCATTCAGTATGGCATCGCCGCAGTACTCCTGCGCTTCCCCCTCGCACCGGCAGATGTTTCGATTGCAGGTTTGACCACGCAGACAGTGTGCGGTGCTCTCGCACTGTTCATTGGTTTCGAGCGTACCATTTCCGCAGACGCTCATTCCGTGACAAATACAGTTCACGCACGCCTGATCCCGCCCGCAGTCGTTGTCCCGTTCGCATTCCTCCAGAAATTCCACGGCACCGTTTCCGCAGACCGGCAGATCGGAGCAAAGGCAGTTGTTGCAGATCTTGCCCGCAGCGCACGACTGTCCGCTCTCACACTGTTCTGAACCCTCCAGCGCGCCGTTGCCGCAGATGCCCTGCGTTTCGACGCATTGGCAGAGCATCGAACAGACGGATCCCGACGGACAGTCCCCATTCTGTTCGCATTGCTCCAAACGCTGCGGATGGACGATGCCATCACCACAGAATCCGGCTGTGATGCAGGAGCAATTGTTGCACGTGTTGCCGTTTGCACAGGCAATGCCGGCTTCGCACTGCTCCGAACCTTCCAGTAAACCATTGCCGCAGATCGTAACAGGGAAGGAACTCGCGGAAGACGCACTGCTGGAGGAGAGGGAAGAATAAGAGGAATGAGAGGAGGAGGACGTGGTGAACAGGATGCCAGTCGACGAGGAACTCTGTGCCTGCGTGACAGATGAGGAAGAACTCCACCCGGCGGATTCCGGAACGCAGTGGCACGATTGGTCACACGTCTGCCCACTGGGGCAACACACACCAATTTCGCATGTCTCGTCGCCGTCTAGAATACCGTTGGGGCAGGAAGCGCCACCCACAACGCTCATGACCGAAGAACTCGAAATGGCTTCACTGCTGGAGGAGGCGCCGGCCTCGGAAGAGGAAGAAGTGGCAATCGCGCCGACGGAGGAGCTGCCGGGGAAATCGGAAGACGCACTCGACAGAGAGGATGAAGATGGTCCCTGCCAGCTCCACTGCTGCGATTCCCCCTGTGTCCCGCTCACAGGGCCGGTGGTGGCGGTGAGCGTGAAGGGCGCGGGCGTGGACGTGGAGAAGACATACTGAAAAGTTCGCGTTTCTCCGGGATGGAGCAGGATCCACTGGGAGCCGCTGTCGAGATAATCGCAACGGTACTGCGTCGCATCATCCGCATTCTGCCTGGCACAGTTCGCATCCGTCTTCCATGCCCCCGTGTCATCCAGATTAAGCATGGTCGCGGGATCGGTTACAACAGTCGACCGTACGGAGGCATCCGTATCGCCATTGTTGAGTGCCGTTACGAGAACCCGGAAAAACTGTGTCTGGTTGTCCGTACCGCCCATGTACGGGATAACTTCGAGCGTTGTGAGGTAATCATTGCCCGAAGACGGAGTGGAGGATGACGAGGAGAGAGCGGAGAAACTGGAAGAGGAAACGCCAATATGAGGACTGCTGGAAGAACTGCTCTGAGCAATGCATGTAGGTATATAGGTGATC
>Ga0172377_10008538_pt1 | contig 10508 bp, 11 predicted proteins | sample Pumphouse3metaG_FD_119749 | JGI IMG/M metagenome (GOLD analysis project Ga0172377, IMG submission 119749) | Leachate microbial communities from a municipal landfill in Southern Ontario, Canada - Pumphouse #3 metaG | ecosystem: Engineered > Solid waste > Landfill > Unclassified | place: Canada... | reverse complement strand
TTGAAATAAAGGTGATGCTCATTTTCGGACAAATGTTTGCAGAAGTCACCATATCCTGCAGCCGTGTTACTAGATATAACAGCAATTCTCTGAGTGAACATAGGAATATCCAGTTCCTTATTAAGTTCAAAAAGACCGTTCTCTTTGAGCTTAATTATTATATACTTCCTTCGCTTCGCCATATCCCCAAGTGTATAAGTCGGGTCAATATCACTGACTGTATATGAAAAACCATATGCAGGATGGAAGGTTGGATATAATTTTAGCATAACCTTCATTCCTGAATGAAGACTTTCACCTGCTACTCTTTCGAAATATGGTTTAATAATATTCCAAGTGTTCCTCCATACCATAGCCCTTGCTTTTGCAATAGGCGTGTTGCTATTTTCATCCTTTTCTATGAGTTCAATATAGCAATGCCCTCCATTTTCATGAGCTTCTGATAATTCAGCTTCCACCCAATATTCGTTAGACATTGTGGTCTCGATAACTTCCTTGACAAGAGAGTTCAGTTCGTATAGGCTAATAGCATTATGCATTATTTTCAATCTGTTTTTTTTGAATTATTCAAATTAATGCCATAATTATAAGCTTTCCAAAAATCGGGAATGCCATAACCGAATATGTTATTGGGGGTTTTGTAATTGTTTCCACTTTTTCTAACAATGTCGATAATCTGCAATGCGGTTTTGTCTCTAAGTGCTTGCCATAAGCAAGCTACAAGTCCTGCTACAATTGGTGCAGAAAATGAAGTTCCCATATCGCTTATTATTGTGCCTCTTCCTGATATTACTTGTGCAGGACTTCCTAATGCCATTACGTCTGGTTTTACTCTTCCGTCTTGAGTTGGCCCGATTGAACTGAATGGAGCATTGATGCCATTCGGACTTACTGCACCAACAGTGATTATATCTTTTGCATCTGCCGGGAAATTTATTTTTTTCCAGGTTCCCATACCATCATTACCCGCACTATTTATTAGAACCATTCCTTTTCCAGCAACCATAGATGCTGTACGAGATATAAGTGCCGTTATTCCATTTAACTCCTCATATGTATGGCTGCTGCTTTCATCGTCAAAGTTCTGATATCCTAAAGAACTGTTTATTACGTCTACGCCAACTGAATCGGCAAATTCTACAGCTTCAGCCCAATAGTCTTCTTCTGCAGTACTTTCAGACTGAAAATCTTCACATCTTAGTAGCCAAAATGACGCAGCAGGTGCCGTACCTATATATATATAAGGATGTCTTGCTCCCATTATTGATAAAACAGCAGTTCCGTGTTCCTGTTCTCCGTAGAATTTTTCTGATTTAGGATACACAAAGTCCCTTGTTCCTAGTATATTGATATCTTTAATGCAAGGGATAGTATTTGCATTCATAAATCCGCCATCAAGAACCGCAATGCTCATTCCACGACCTTTATATCCAGCTTCGTGAAGGGGTATGCCGTTTAGCATTCTAATCTGTTCTTCTGCTGCTCCATATTTATGTCCAGAAATAGAATCCCAAGGATTAAATTCATCACGAACATGATCTGCTTTATAATTGATCGTAACAGAATCAGGTGAAGTCCATGCTTTTATTATTCCCTTTACAAAAGGTAGCTTGACAAGTCCCTCTAGCAATTTTTTGTTCTGTGAGCGAACTAATAATGAATTGTTCCATTTACTGTGGCTTACAATTTTGATTCCTCTGTCTTCTATTTCACTTATATATATAGGAGAAATAGGCAGATCTGTAGAATCTATTGCAATATTTTGTCTTTTGCGCCTTTCTATGGATTTTTCTGATAAATACTTCTGTGGTCTTTCCAGTGAAAATGGGGTGCCGTATTTATCCTTAAGCATAATTCTGTACATATAGCATTTCCCACCTGGATAAGACACTGTACGCATTGCTTGCTCGTGAGAGAACGAAGGCAATACGCATAATATCATCATTAATATTATGACAATGTATTTATTCATCAGGTTGAAATTCATTTTGTGGATGCAAACTTACATCTATTTATGTAAATATCCAAGAAAACATTCGAAAAATGATGTTATACTATCAAAAATCACATTATCAAAAGGTTATTTTGTATAATATAAAAAAGTTACCGGTTAAAGTCGAATATACCTTTACACTTGTGATACTTTTATGTTTTTCTTGTTTTATATAACTCTAAATAATTACGAAATACGAATTACTATTCGATATTTTTTTGTAATTTTGCACCTTATAAATGAAAGATTAATGGAAAACAAAAAAGCTACTATTGCATTAGGTACTGAACCTGTTGGTAAACTGCTCATGCAATATGCTATTCCTGCTATTATAGCAATGACTGCTTCGTCATTGTACAATATGGTGGATAGTATTTTTATCGGACAGGGTGTTGGTGCTCTTGCAATATCTGGACTTGCTGTTACATTTCCCCTAATGAACCTTTCTGCAGCATTTGGAGCTGCTGTAGGCGTTGGCGCATCAACTTATATTTCTGTGAAATTAGGACAGAAAGACTATAAGACAGCTGAAATAATTCTTGGTAATACCTTGGTGCTAAATCTTATTATAGGAATTTCGTTCAGTGTAATAGCATTGGTATTCCTTGACCAAATACTCTATTTTTTTGGTGCAAGCGTGAATACCATAAAATATGCCCGTGATTATATGGTCGTTATTCTTTTTGGAAACGTTTTTTCACATATGTATTTTGGATTGAATGCTGTATTAAGGGCTGCCAGTAAGCCAAAACAGGCTATGTATGCTACTATGTTTACAGTGGCTTTGAATACAATTCTAGACCCAATATTTATTTGGCCTCTTCATTTGGGTATAAGGGGCGCTGCGTATGCAACAGTCTTATCTCAGATGGTAGCCCTTGCGTGGCAATTATGGATATTTAGTGACAAACGGGAATTGATGCATTTTAAGAAAGGAATATTTCGTCTTAATAGGGATACCGTAACTAATATTATAGGTATTGGCATGTCTCCATTCTCAATGAATGTATGTGCTTGTATCGTGGTGATATTTATAAATACGGGACTTTCACATTATGGAGGTGATCTTGCTGTTGGTGCGTATGGTATAAGTAACAAACTTGCATTTATATTTGTGATGATTACGATGGGAGTCAACCAGGGAATGCAACCTATTGCAGGATATAATTATGGTTCACAACAGTTGGATCGTCTTGTAAAAGTTCTAAAATATGCTATGATAACTGGAACTGCAATTACTACTACGGGTTTTATAATTGGCGAATTTTTTCCACATGAGTGTGCACGTCTCTTCACAAGTGATAAGACATTAATAGAGATGAGTGTAAGGGGCATTAGAATTAATATGATGATGTTCCCTATAATAGGTTTCCAGATGGTTACAACTAATTTTTTTCAGAGTATAGGAAAGGCAAAGATAAGCATGTTCTTATCTCTCTCAAGGCAATTAATATTCCTATTACCATTACTTATAATATTACCTTCTATATTCGGAGTTGATGGGGTGTGGGCTTCACTTCCTTCTTCTGATGCTTTAGCTTCTATTGTAACTGGAATTATAATGTTTTTGCATATGAGAAAATTTAAGAAACAACATAATGCTAACATAAATGGAGAACGATATGAAAATAATAATTAATGTGGGCCGCCAACTAGGTAGTGGAGGACATATAATAGCCAAGATGCTTGCAAGTGACTTTGGTTGTAAATTATACGATCGTGAGTTATTAAATTTGGCAGCAAAGGAGAGTGGATTTAGCAAGGGAGTATTTGAACAGAATGATGAGCGTAAAGGATTTTTAAAATCGTTGTTTCATATACATGCTCCATATGTAAGCGACAATAGCTTCTATAACAATAATCTTAGTCAGGAAAGTCTATTTCAGTTTCAAAGTGATGCGATACGCAAAGCTGCTGAAAAAGGTTCTTGCGTTTTTGTCGGTAGGTGTGCCGATTATATATTGCGTGACTATGACAATACTGTAAATGTTTTTGTTACTGCTAATATTGAAGATAGAATAAAAAATATATGCAAACGTAGAAATTGTGATGTTGATACTGCGAGTAAGTTTATATGTTCGCATGAAGCAGACAGAGCATCATATTATAATTATTATACAGGGAAGAAATGGGGGCATAGCTCTTCTTATGATATTTGTGTCAATTCAAGTGTTTTAGGACTTGAAGGTACAGAAGCTTTTATAAGAGAATTTATAAATAAGAGATTTAATTTAGAATGAAAAGAATCGGAATAATAAGCGATACCCATAGTTATTGGGATGATAAGTATCTGAAATATTTTGAAGAGTGTGACGAAATATGGCATGCCGGAGATATCGGATCTATGGAAGTCGCTGAGAAATTAGCAGCTTTTCGTACATTCAGAGCCGTATGTGGAAATTGTGATGGAGGTGATTTACGCACAATATATAAAGAAATCTTACGTTGGAAGTGTGAGGATGTAGATGTGCTAATGAAACATATAGGTGGTTATCCTGGAAATTATGACCAAAGTGTAAGAGGCATGATATATGCCAGTCCTCCTCAGCTATTCATAAGTGGTCACTCTCATATATTAAAGGTTAAATATGATAAGACGCTTAACTTATTGCATATAAACCCGGGAGCTGCCGGATTACAAGGATGGCATAAGGAGAGAACAATAATACGGTTGACTATTGACGGGAAAAATTTTAAGGACATGGAAGTCGTAACTCTTGCTGATCCAAGAAAAGAAATATAATACAAAAATATATTGCAGTATGAAAACCTATTTGGTAACTGGTGCAGCAGGTTTCATCGGTTCAAATTACATAAAATATCTGCTTAAGAAAAAGTACAAAGACGATGGTATAAAAATAATTGTGCTTGATCTGCTTACTTATGCCGGTAACCTTGGTACAATTAAAGATTACCAGAAGTATTACAATCAAATGTACGGAAACAGATAATGGATATAATATCACAAGAATTGCAAGAATTCCTTATACGTTTGGGTAAAGATCCTGAATGTGTGGATGAGAAGACTGTACATTATGTAAAACATATATTGCACCTTCTTTCAACAGACGATGAGTTTGCTATTGAGATGTATTACGGTCTATTCGGAATAGAAACACATCCATTGGATGATATAGCATCAAGACGAAGTTTGTCTACAGCTCAAATGATGTCTGTTATAGAGGCAGCGTTAAGAAAACTAGCCATTACACCAGAGTGGCAGATGGTGAAACAATTGATAAATAAAAAATAATATGAAGAAGATTTTGTTATTAGGTTCTGGAGAACTAGGTAAGGAATTCGTAATTGCGGCAAAACGTGCAGGACAATATGTGATTGCATGTGACCGTTATGCAGACGCACCTGCTATGCAAGTAGCAGATGAGGCTGAAGTTTTCAGTATGTTAGATGGTGATGCTTTGGATGCTGTTGTAAAGAAACACAATCCGGATATCATAGTACCTGAGATAGAGGCTATACGCACAGAACGCCTATTCGACTTTGAAAAGCAAGGGGTTCAAGTAGTTCCTAGTGCAAGAGCTGTCAATTTCACTATGAACCGTAAGGCAATACGTGATTTGGCATCTAAAGAGTTAGGCTTGAAAACAGCTAAATACTTCTATGCTAAGACTTTTGATGAACTAAAAACAGCTGCTGATACCATTGGTTTCCCTTGTGTGATCAAACCACTGATGTCTTCATCAGGCCACGGACAGAGCATCGTTAAATCTGATGCAGAACTTCACCAGGCTTTTAAGGAGGCTATGGAAGGCAGTAGGGGAGATGTAAAAGAGGTAATAATAGAAGAATTTATACATTTTGAGAGTGAATTTACTCTTCTTACTGTAACACAGAAAAATGGAGAGACACTGTTCTGCAGTCCTATAGGTCATGTTCAGAAGAGTGGCGATTATCGTGAGAGTTGGCAACCTTATGCTATCTCAGATAAAGATCTTAAGGATGCTCAACATATGGCAGCTGCTGTAACAAAAGCATTGACAGGTGCAGGAATATGGGGCGTGGAATTTTTCTTGAGTAAAGATAAAGGTGTGGTATTTTCAGAGCTTTCACCACGTCCACATGATACAGGTATGGTAACATTGGGACATACACAAAATCTTAATGAATTTGAACTACATTTCCGTGCGATAATGGGATTGCCTATTCCTGCAATACATCAGGAACATGCAGGAGCTAGTGCCGTAGTTCTGGCTAAAGAAGAAGCAAATCATCAACCTGAATTCAATATGCTGGATGTTTTGAAAGAAGACTATACTCGTTTGCGCTTATTTGGTAAGCCAACACAGAGGGTGAACCGTCGTATGGGTGTCGTTTTATGTTATGGTGATGTAAATTCAGATATAGATGCATTGCGTGACAAGGCCAAACGACTTGCTGCTACTGTAATCAAATAGTATAGATGGATGAATCAAAAGGTAAAATAATTGATTTACATAAAATAATAGATCCGAGGGGCAATCTCACTTTTGTTGAAGAATGTAGAGATGTGCCCTTCAATGTATCTCGTGTCTATTGGGTTTATGATGTGCCTGCCGGTGAAAGTAGAGGAGGGCACTCTCATAAACATTGTAAGGAATTGCTTATTGCTATTAGTGGTAGTTTTACTGTTTCGCTTGATGACGGTAAAACACTTGATAAGATACTTTTGAATCATCCTTATCAAGGACTTCTTATTGAAAATGGAGTGTGGAGAACGCTTGATGATTTTTCTTCCGGAGCAGTATGCCTCGTTTTGGCTTCCGACTATTTTGAAGAGGATGATTACATTAGGGAATATGATGAATTCTTAAAAGATCAAGAATGTTTGTAATAAATAGATACACAGAAGAAAAGCAACGAGAGTGGAATCTGTTTGTCGCTAAGTCAAAAAATGGTACTTTCCTTTTTGACCGTAACTATATGGATTATCATAAAGTTAGGTTCTGTGATTATTCCTTGATGATATATAAGGATGATAAATTGTACGCTTTGTTTCCTGCTAATGAAGATAATGGTACACTCGTGACACACGGTGGACTTACTTATGGAGGCCTCATTACAAACATTTATTCTAGAGCAGATGACATCTTGATATTGTTTAAAGAACTAAATATTTATCTCAAGCAAAACAATATACATAACGTTATTTATAAGGCAATACCATGGATATACCATCGTATACCTTCAGAAGAAGACTTGTATGCTTTGTTCAAAGAGTGTTCGGCTAATCTCATTAAGCGTGATATATCATCAGTAATTATACCGCGTAGACCTTTAAAATGGAGCCGTGACCGTAAATATGGTGTAAAAAAGGCTAATGCAAATAACATAATTGTAGGTCAAAGTGATGATTTTAAATCATTCTGGAGAGTTTTAACAGATAATCTGCAAGACAAATACGGCGTAGCGCCAGTGCACAGTTTCGAAGAAATCCTTTTACTTAAGTCCAGATTTCCGCATAACATATTATTATATACAGCTACTATAGATGATGAAGTATTAGGAGGAACAGTTCTTTATGTTACTCCTCAGGTTATTCATTCTCAGTATATTTCTGCGAGTAAGATGGGGAAAAAACTGAGAGTTATAGATGCTGTGTATGATAGGATCCTTAATTATGATTTTGTTGATTATCCTTATTTTGATTTCGGAAAGTCTACTGAGTGTGGAGGGCACATACTTAATGAGTCTCTCATCTATCAGAAAGAAGGTTTCGGTGGGCGTGGAGTTTGTTATGATACTTATGAATGGAAATTATGATAAAGTATCTGGAATTACAAAAGATTACAGCGTTGCATAGTGAAGAGATTCATAATGCAGTTGATAATGTTATTAATAGAGGCTGGTATCTTCAAGGATTGGAAAATAATATTTTTGAGTCTGATTATGCCTCTTATATCGGTAGCCAATATTGTGTTGGTTGCGCGAATGGATTAGATGCGCTTACATTAATACTACGTTCGTATATTGAACTGGGCATTATTAACCTAGGTGATGAGGTCATAATACCTGCTAACACATATATTGCATCTATATTGGCAATAACAGAAAATGGACTTAAGCCTGTACTAGTTGAACCACGTATTGACACATTTCAAATAGATGATCAATTAATTGAAAAAGCAATAAGCCCGAATACAAAAGCAATAATGCTTGTACATCTGTATGGAAGATGTGCTTATACAGAATACATAGGTTATATCTGCAAAAAGTATCATCTTAAATTGATAGAAGATAATGCCCAAGCGCATGGCTGTCTTTATAATAGCAAGCATACCGGTTCTCTTGGAGATGCTGCCGGACATAGTTTTTATCCAGGTAAGAACTTGGGCGCATTAGGGGATGCGGGTGCTGTTACAACAGATGATAAACAACTTGCAGAAACCGTTCGTGAAATTGCCAATTACGGTTCTTCCGAAAAGTATGTATTCAAATACCGTGGTCGCAACAGTAGATTAGATGAGATTCAGGCTGCAGTACTTGACGTTAAATTGAGATACCTAGAAGAAGAAAATGCAATGCGACGGAAGATTGCTTTAAGGTATATTTCTGAGATAAAGAATCCGTCACTAATATTACCAGATAAGAATTACTACAGCAAAAGTGTATTTCATATTTTCCCGTTGCTATGTGATAAAAGGGATGATTTGCAACAATACCTGTTGGCAAATGGCGTGGAGACTATGATACATTATCCAATACCACCTCATATGCAAAATTGTTATTCAGGTGAATTTGATAATTTACAACTGCCTATAACAGAAAAAATACATCGTCAAGAGTTAAGCATACCCTTGAATCCGGTTCTATCCGAGAAAGAAGTAGATCGTGTTATAACTCTACTCAATAGATTCTAATAATAATGATTGAAGTTGCAATCAATCAGTAATAACAATTGTTACACCCTTTGCAGCCTGTGCACCCATAACAAGAGCTTGCTCAATATCAGCAGTCTTTGATGGTCCACTGATAAAACATCCGTATCCATAATCAGTCATCTTGATTTGAGCATAAGCCTCATGCATATTATTTACTATGTTCTTACGGCTTACTATTATTACTAATTCTTCTGATATGAAACACACTGCTTTCTCTTTCATAGTCTGTGGAATCCATACGCATGCGTTTTCTGCTACACCAAGTTCTCCTTTTAGTATGGCAACATCTGTACCGTTAAGGTCCTGTGCTTCTTCTACAGTATCAGGATTGATGTTTGCTATTGTGATATTTGGCAGATTGCTTGCTATAACTTTCGCTTCAGGATACAAGCCTGCAATCAAATGGTTTAAGTCATCACCATTTTTAAGTTCAACCACTTTGCATCCTGCTATTTTACTTGATTCGATGAAAACTGCTATTTTATCTTTGTATTGTATACCCTTAATATCTATATCAGGCATGTCATAATCCCTTTTTATATTATGACGGATTTTTTCCAGTATATCTTCTTTACTACTCATACCTTACCTTTTTTAAACATTGATTGAAACGATTCTTTGGCGAATGTCGGTAATTCGCGTCCTTTTCCCCAAGCATTTAATCCATTATAGATTAGGAATCTTGGCATGTGGTTTACTATAGGTGCGAACTTCAGACTTGTATTATATAGAGCCGGATGATCATAAACGATGCTCATGCCTATTGACATCAGCTTTTTCATCGGGTCGGCCTTGCCGTCAGCATCCAGTCCCTGTCTCCAAAGATATATCTGTTCAGAGAGATTGATCTTTGCAGGACAAACATTATCGCAAGAGCAACATAGAGAGCATGCACTTACGTTATCCGAATATTTCTTCTTGTCGTGTAACATCCCCAGATTGATACCTATCGGACCTGGAATAAAATATGTATATGAATATCCACCAGAACGGCGATATACAGGGCATGTGTTCATACATGCACCGCACCTCATGCATTTTAGTGTTTCCCAATGTTCCTCGTTTGCAATTATGTCACTCCGACCATTGTCAACTAGTATTATATGCATTTCAGCACCCGGACGCGCTTTTCTGAAATGAGAAGTGAAAGCTGTTGTTGGTTGACCTGTAGCAGAACGGCATAGTAGACGCTGGAATACAGCTAAGGACTTATAGTCAGGTATGATCTTTTCCAGTCCCATTGCTACGATATGTAGTTTAGGCATAGACGTACTCATATCAGCATTACCTTCATTAGTGCATACCACAACGTCGCCTGTTGCAGCAACTCCAAAGTTACACCCGGTCATCCCCGCACCTGCCTTCATAAATTCGTCACGAAGACTCATACGTGCACAGTTGGTAAGATAAGTAGGATCATAATTACCCTTTTCACTATGTAACTTTTCCTCAAAGAGTTTTCCAACCTCTTCACGCTTTATGTGAATGGCAGGCACCACTATATGACTTGGTTTCTGACCCAAAAGTTGTAGTATCCTTTCTCCCAGATCGGTCTCGACAACATCTATGCCTTTACTTATAAGATAGCCATTTAGTTCACATTCCTCTGTGAGCATAGATTTACTTTTTACCATTTT
>Ga0172377_10008537_pt1 | contig 10508 bp, 12 predicted proteins | sample Pumphouse3metaG_FD_119749 | JGI IMG/M metagenome (GOLD analysis project Ga0172377, IMG submission 119749) | Leachate microbial communities from a municipal landfill in Southern Ontario, Canada - Pumphouse #3 metaG | ecosystem: Engineered > Solid waste > Landfill > Unclassified | place: Canada... | reverse complement strand
GTCATCGTATTGTTTCCCGGTGTCAAAGGTTTCTCAGAAGTGAGTGTTACATGAGCGGCATTTGAGCTTGCCACCTTTTCAAAAGCCGCAGCGTGCAGTGTGCCCGCACCAAGAAGTGCTACAAATAAGAGTTTTGCCAATGTTTTCATTTTAGATCCTTTATTTTTTGTGATGTCAAAATTATAGGCATCCAATGTGAGGAGTTTGTGAGGTATAATCCTGCATGCATATTTTATTTTTAGAAGACGATACCGTACTAGCGAGCATACTTATAGATTTTTTGAGAGAAAGATATGAGGTCACGCACACATACAGCATGAAAGAGGCGCTGCGTTTGAGTGAAGAGTGCACTTTTGATTTGTATATCTTTGATATCAACCTTCCCGATGGAAGCGGCATCTCTCTCTTGCGTAAATTACGAGAGTTTCATGATACGACTCCCGCCATATTTATCACTGCGTTTCATGATGTCAAACATCTCAAAGAAGGCTTTGAAGCCGGTGCAAACGACTTTATCAGAAAACCTTTTGAACTAGAAGAGTTGTCACAGCGCATCGAAAACATCAAAAAACATTTTGGTCTGGGTACACTTGTAGAGATTGCTGCAACAATACATTTTGACACACAAAAACATACGCTCATGCAGCATAACACTACCCATAAACTCAGCGCCAAAGAGAGTAATGTTTTACACTATCTCTACAAAAACAGACATCGAGTCGTAAGTGCCGATGAGATGTTGCAAAATCTCTGGAACTATGACGAAATGCCCTCCGGCGATGCGGTACGTACACTCATAAAAGAACTTCGTAAATATGTGGGACATGAGCATATTAAAAATATACGAGGTGAGGGATACAAGTTTGAATAATCTAGAAAAAAAATCTTTTTACTCTTTTTTGGCGCTCTATCTTTTCTCCTCACTTTTTTTTGTACTTTTGTCCGGATATCTCTACTTTAGTGCCCAAAAAAGCTCTCTGGAAAACGCAACATACTACAAACTCCAGCATATGGCGGATGATATCGCAAGCCGTATCATCCATGCGCAGATGAGCGCAAGTGAGCTCAAACTGCCCGCAAGTGAAGAAAACTACAGCTACACCCTGATACAATCCTCACAAAAACAATCTTTTGCTCAGAACTATTTTGAAGAAAATGACTCTAAAATACTCGTCTCCAGCGCACCTCAAAAGCACTTAGGCATCCAATATGTCGTAGTCAAAACAGATCTCTATCACAAAGAACTCAAACGGCTGCAAAAACAAATCCTCTATGTCATGAGCATACTTTTTTTGGCGATAGTGCTTATATCGTGGCTTCTCTCCAAACTTTTTATGCGTCCTATCCACGAAAAGGTCAGCCAAATAGAGCAGTTTATACAAAACATATCGCATGAGCTCAATACGCCTATAACAGCCCTCCAAATGAGTGCAAAAAGAGCGATTCAAAAAAAAGTTTATGATGAAAAAATCCTCACCAATATCTCTATCAGCACCAAACAACTCTACAATATCTACCGCTCCCTCGCTTATCTAAGTTTTCATATCCAAGAGCAAAAAGCAAACCCTACAAATATCAAACCGATTTTGGAGCAAAGTATCGCGTACTACACAGAGTTGTCCGAAGCAAAAAATATCGCCATGCAAGTCGATTTGCAAGACGCACTCCTCACTATCACAAACACAAAAGCAGAACTTCTTTTTTCAAATCTCCTCTCAAACGCCATCAAATACTCTCTGCCTCATACAACTATCAAAATAATCCTACATGAGCACTTCTTGAGCATAGAAGATGAGGGTATCGGTATCGCACCGCAAAAGCTTGATGCAATATTTGAACTCTATCAAAGAGCTTCAGATCTCGCAGGCGGTTTTGGCGTAGGTCTTGGCATCGTCAAACAAATATGCGACGAACACAATATCTCCATAGAAGTCAACAGCACGCTTGGAGAATACAGCCGCTTTACTCTACGCTGGTAAAGACCTTCTCAATGCTAGAAATTAGTTCAACTCATAAAGCTTGAAAAAATATCATAGTTAGTTGTTTTGAATTGTAAATAATTGAAGATTTAAAATAAGAAAAATTTTGAAAAAAGTGGCTCCGGATACTGGATTCGAACCAGTGACCAAGTGATTAACAGTCACCTACTCTACCGCTGAGCTAATCCGGAATGTAAAAAAGCTACAAATAAATGGTGTCAGAGGGGGGACTCGAACCCCCGACCCCCGGCTTATGAGACCAGTGCTCTAACCAGCTGAGCTACCCTGACATCTTTTTTGTAGGTCGGAATTATATCTACGCAAAGCTTTTGTTTTCCTTTTGTCACAATAAAAAAGAACTTAAGGGCAAACAAACCACTATAATGATAGACTTCATTATTAAATTTTAATTTACCAACATTTGATACAGTTGCGTTTTTAAATAATTTATCGATAAAAAAAGGAGTATTATGAATTTTCAACCACTAGGTAAAAGAGTACTGGTAAAACGCGTAGAAGAGGCAAGTACAACTGCTTCTGGCATCATCATCCCTGATAATGCAAAAGAGAAACCTTCTCGCGGTGAGGTTGTAGCGGTGAGCAAAGAGGTAACAGAACTTGCATGTGGTGATAAAGTTCTTTTTGGTAAATACGCAGGGAATGAAGTTTCACTCGACGGCGACAAATTTGTAGTCATAGACACGGACGATATCTTCGGGATAATCGGCTAAATAATTACAGATTAATAGCTGTGAGATTCTGAATCAAGTTCAGAATGACAAATGTACCGTCATTCCAAACTTGATTTTGATAAAAATAAAATTAAGGAACAACAATAATGGCAAAAGAGATGATTTTTTCAGACAATGCGCGTAATGCATTGGCTCGCGGTGTTGCAAAACTAACAGATGCTGTAAAGGTAACAATGGGACCACGCGGTCGTAATGTACTTATCCAAAAAAGCTACGGCAATCCTATCATCACAAAAGACGGTGTATCCGTTGCACGTGAAGTAGAGCTCAAAGACAAACTTGAAGATATGGGCGCACAACTTGTAAAAGAAGTCGCTTCAAGAACTGCTGATGAGGCTGGTGATGGTACGACGACGGCTACAGTTTTGGCAAATGCAATACTCAGTGAAGGTCTTAGAAATATCACTGCAGGAGCAAACCCTATCGAAGTGAAACGCGGTATGGACAAAGCTTGTGCTTCAATACTTGAGCATTTAAAAGCATCTTCAAGAGCTGTAAACGGCAAAAAAGAGATCGCACAAGTTGCAACTATCTCTGCGAACTCTGACGCACAAATCGGCGAGATGATCGCTGAAGCAATGGACAGAGTCGGGCAAGACGGTGTTATTACGGTAGAAGAGGCAAAGGGTATCTCTGATGAGCTTGCCGTCGTTGAAGGTATGCAGTTTGACCGTGGATATCTCAGTCCTTATTTCATCACAAATACTGAAAAAATGGTAGCTGAAATCGAAAACCCTTGGATACTTCTTTGTGACCACAAAATCTCTTCACTCAAAGATATGCTTCCTGTTTTAGAGCAAGTTCAAAAAACTTCTCGTCCGCTTCTTATCATCGCTGAAGATGTAGAAGGTGAAGCACTTTCAACTTTGGTTGTGAACAAACTTCGCGGCGTTTTAAATATCTCTGCGGTAAAAGCTCCCGGCTTTGGTGACCGTCGTAAGGCGATGCTTCAAGATATCGCTATCCTCACAAGAGGCGTGGTCATCTCTGATGAAACAGGTTACACACTTGAGGGTGCAACTATCCAGATGCTAGGACAGGCTTCACGCGTCGTTATAGACAAAGACAATACGGTTATCGTCAACGGTGCAGGAGAAGAAGCGTCTGTAAAAGCAAGAATCGCTGAAATCAAAGTCCAAATCGATGCAACTTCAAGTGAATATGACAAAGAAAAACTTCAAGAGCGTTTAGCGAAACTCAGCGGCGGCGTGGCAGTTATCAAGGTAGGTGCTGCAACTGAAACTGAGATGAAAGAGAGAAAAGACCGTGTCGATGATGCGCTCTCAGCGACAAAAGCTGCTGTTGAAGAAGGTATCGTTATCGGTGGTGGAGCGGCACTTGTGCGTGCTGCTGCAAAAGTAAATCTTGAGCTTAGCGGCGATCAGAAAATCGGTTGTGAAATCATCCTTCGTGCTGTAAAAGCGCCGATGAAACAAATCGCAGCAAACGCAGGTTATGACACAGGTGTTGTAGTAAACGGCGTGGTAAACGCAGCAAATGAAAACATCGGTTTTGATGCTGCTACCGGCGAATATGTAGATATGTTTGAAGCAGGTATCATCGATCCGTTTAAAGTCGGTCGTGTAGCACTTACAAACGCAACATCCGTTGCGAGTCTCCTCCTCACAACTGAAGCAGCTATCTTCGAACTTCCAGAAGCAAGCTCTTCAAATGACAACATGAGCAACGCAATGCAAGGCATGCCGGGTATGATGTGAGACGCGTAAAAAACGACAAATTTATTGTCGTTTTTAGCGTCGGAACCACAGTCGATGTCCGAAGGACCGACGAGGACTAGCGCGCAAGAAAACGCCAACTGCTTGGCGTTTTTAGGTTCCCAACCGCAAGCGTTGTCACAAACACAATTTTCCAATCTAATAAAATCTTTTTTCTCACAATTATTCAAGTCGTTTATTTATATTTTTTTTATCTTATAGTTTATATAATGATGGTATATCATCAGAAGGATAGTGTAATGAAAAAATCAATATTGTTAATCGTAAGTCTGGCGTCTTTAGTTGTATCAAGTCTTGCGGCTTCTGCAGTAAAAGCAGAGTCAAATGCTGTATTTGAGTCTCGTTGTGCCAATTGTCACGGTGCTACAGCCAATGGCGTACCCATGATAAAGGAAAAATCTGGAGTAAAACCTGAGAGTGCAAACGCTGTAGGTGTTTCATCAGAGGAAAAAACAGACATCTACGGTCCTCCGCTAAATAATTTGAGTAAAGAAGAACTTGTAACAAAATTGAAAGATCTTCGTAATCAAGACTTTGATGCGAAATCTTACCACTCTGTAATGCAAAAAAATCTCAAAAAAATTGAAAAACGAGAAGGCAAAATCTCTGATGAAGATATGGCGGAGTATATCTCTACCACTTTTGGCTCTGCTAAGTAACCCTCGACTCTTCAATCTTTTTTGATTGGAGAGTTCATCTCTTTTAAAGTACTTTTGTTATCATAGTGCATATAAAAAATAGTAGAACAATAAAATGAAAAAAGAAATACTTGAACGTTATGAGCGCAATGAAGATGGTACGCTTATCATCGATGTTTCAACAGAAAAAATCGAAGATTTGTATAACGACTTTGACAAACAGGCACATTTTTTAAAAAAAGATTTAAATGAAGATTTGGTTTTATATCTCGTAGAGAGTGTAAGCGAGATAGGAAGTAGTGCCTTTATCATCAAGTTCAATTTTGAAGTAAACGCAGATGCAGCAGCTATCCTCAGAGTCCGAGAAAGTATCAAAAACTTTTTTATATATATGCAGGAACTTACGGGCAAAAAAGTAGCTTCGATGCTACGCTCATCTCTTATCTTTCTTCTTATCGGTCTCATCATGGCAACACTTTCTATCTTGCTTAATCAAAGTGATTTAGTAAAAGAGTACATTAGCGTAGCCGTTATTGCCGAAGGTTTGACGGTTGCTGCTTGGGTTTCACTTTGGGAAGCCTTAGCAACATTTTTGATAAAATGGATGCCTTTAAAGAAAAAAATAGCACTCTATCATGCCATCGCAAACGCAAAAATTGCCTTCAAATTTCATGAAAACTCTCAATTGTAAGTATCTTTTACTATAATTAAGGCAAAAAAAGAGTTCTCAATGCAAAATCCTTTTGAATCAGGTCATATCAAAAACTACCTCCTTTTATATGCCAGCGTGGTGGTTATTATGGTTCTCTTTTTTATCGCCAGCACGCTCTTTCATGATATTCCACAAATGCAACAGAAGCTTTTTGAGGTAAACGCAACACAGGAAAGTGCTCAAAATATATCCCAAGAAAGACAAACACCAATAGAAAAAAATTCTCAAATTAAACTTCTTGATAAAGCCTATTGAATAACAAATGAGTGAGAACTAATGAGCGAGAACAAAATAATCATAAACAAAATCAGTACTTATATGCACAACAAAAAAGAGCATATCTCTGCTTCTTGGATGAAAAGTCAGATGATGGTGGATATCTTCAACTATCACAAAGTAAGTCGAAAAAAATTTCATGAGTATTTTGCACAGCAGATTATCGCCTATTTTGCGGATGTACTTTTAGGCAAACAAAAAATAGGCAACTGTCCTATTATGAACAAGTTTATCGATTATATGGTTGAGCGTCACATAAGCGTACGAGAAATTTTTCTCATTTGTATGGAATTTCGCGCTTCTATGATAGCTGAACTCACTGCGGTGAAACTGATTACATCCGAAAACACCGACATTATTGATGCGCTTTCCCATGTTTTCAATCAAAATCTTGCGGGCGTTTTGGAGTATTATCAGAACAAATGTTTGAATATCTCAGATGCGATACATACCCCTGATTTTTCGGAACATGAGCTAGAATTTCAGGCATTTTTGGAACAACAAGAAAATCCTGCGATTACTTTTAGTAAAAAAAATCTCATCCATGCAAACATTGCTTTTTTAAATATCTTCCATGTAGAAAACATAGAAGAGTTCAATACAAAATATAAAACACCATGGGAAATATTTGACTCTTTTGAGTTTGTGGATAAAAAATTTAGAGACAAAGAATATGACAAGTGGCTCGAAGAAGTGCTCAATAATAAAGAGTCTGTCAATAAAATTTTTATACGCGAAACAACAAACAAAGAAAAAATCCCTTACAGAGTTTTGGTGAGTGAAGTGCCTTGCAAAATTTGTGAAGAATCGAACAAATATATAATGACTTTTTATCCAAATCTATCCAACGAAGAGATTGCGGTTCTAAATTACATCGATGCTCTCACTAATGTCCCAAATAAACTCAAATTTGACCAAGAGCTTGAAACAAAACTTACTCTATTTAACGAGAAAAAAGAGGCGGTCTCCATCATCGTAGCAAAAATAAAAGATTTGGAAAACATCAACCAAATCTATGGTGTTGAGATGGGGGATGTCGTTTTGCAAGAGTTTGCGGATCAGGTGGTTGATTCTTTTAGTGAGTTAGGATTGTTTGCTCGTATCGATGGAGATATGTTCGCGCTAGTGTGTGACAATACTACAAAAGAGTCCGTTAAACTTTATGCAAACTCTATTTTAGCTCTGGGTCGCTCTATCGTTTTTGATGAGACTATCGATTTACATCCAAAATTTTCTATCGCGATTGTCAGCTTTGTAGAAAATGAGACCAAAACAAGTGTACAACAGCGCATTAACGATCTTATCCGCGATATTGATGAGCATGGTAGCGATCATGTGCAAGATGATATGGAGATTTTGGAAAAAGAGTTCGAGAGAATCGAACTGCAAAAGAGATTTTTAAAAGATTGTCATACCATTCAAAATACAAAAAGCACGCTCAATACAGTCAATTTTTACAAAGAACTACCTATAGAATCTAAAGCGAAAATTTTAAGAGTTGGCAAAGACTCTCTTGTTCTTTTTCTGCGTTCTATTGCTGTACACTCTCTCAAAGTCGGCAGTGAAGTTTTCATCAAACGCGATGCCGCACAAAAAGATATCCGTTCCAATGTTTTAACTCTAGACCGCATAACAAACACGATTGAAATCGGAGAGTTTCAATTTGTCACTGCGTCTCCTCTCAAACGCAAAAGCGTCCATGTTCAAGTTGAAAAACACATCCCAGTAACGCTGAAACATGACAAAAAGCAGCAAGTAGCCTATCTCAAAAGTATCTCTATCGACACGATTAAACTTATATTGCCGAGTGTTTGTTCATTTTCTCTCAATCATGATATAAGTATGGATATGGTTCTTGAATGGAAGGGAAACAAAAGAACTCTTTCTTTGCCTGTGGAAGTGATCAAAGTAGGCAATGAATCTAAGGGTGTTTTTAATGTTATTTTTAAACTTTTAACTTCCCCAAAAGATGAGGAAAGTATCCAGTCTTATGTCTCATTTAGACAAAGAGAAATCGTCCAAGAACTACGCGCTCTGGACGTATAAAAATATTTACCCTACTCTTTTGTAATGATATAAAGTTGCTCATGTTTGAGGCGTTTGAGGATGTCCATCACACTTACAAAGTCTTGAAACTTGGACTCTTTGTCGCTTCTGAGTACGACTGTCTGCTCTTTTGAGATAGTTGAGAGTTTTTCTTCAAGCTGTTTCAGGTCAACCTGCTCTTTTTCAAAAAACATCTCACCCTTTGCGTTTACATAAACAGTGACCTCTTTTTCGACTTTTTCTTTCTCAGCCGCTTTTGCTTCAGGCAAATCTATCGGTATGATACCTTGTTTGATGAATGTTGCGGTTGTAAGAACCATAACAAGAAGTACAAGCATAATATCGATAAAAGGGATGACATTTATCTCATCAAATCTTTTACGCTGTTTTTTATATTTTGCCATTGTGTTTACTTTGTCTCGTATTTGACATCAAAACGCGTGAGTATTTTTTCTACTTTACGAAGGAGCATCGTATATACGACGATGGCAGGCATAGCTACGATAAGTCCCATCGCTGTAGCTTTGAGTGCAAGCGCCAAACCTAACATGATTTTTTTCGCGTCCACCGCTCCGGCATCACCCATCGTATAAAATGTAAGCATAATCCCGATAACCGTACCAAGAAGTCCGACATAAGGAGCGTTTGAGCCGATAGCGCTTATCACGCTGATATTGTCCGTCAAATCCATCTCCAAAGTATCTCTATGAGAATAATCTTCAATACGAACACTTTTATAAAACATCATTCTTTCGATAAAAAGCCATAAAGTGACGATACTCATAAGAATCAAAAGTCCCATAACTCCGTAATCAAGAGCGCCTTCGGCATATTGTAATAAATTTTCTGTTTGCATTAATTTTCCTTAAAATGTAGAAGTACGGTCGTACCCTCTTTTGGTTTTGATTTAAATACCAAATCTATTCTGTTGTTGTCGCAAAATCTTTTCACCATACTGAGTCCTATTCCAAAGCCTTTCATATTTTCATTGCTCTGATAATAGTTGTCAAAAATATGTAAGAGTTCTACCTCATCCATCCCACAACCGTAGTCCTGTATATGAAGCGTGGAATTATATATCTTTATCTCTATTTTTTTACTATTTGGCGAATATTTTACAGCATTTTCAATAATGTTGTCAATGACCTTACTCAAGCCTATCTTGTCGCTCAAAATAAAGTGCTCATGTAGCTCAGTCACAAAGGCGATCTGCGGATACAAAGAGTGAAAAAAATCAACTCTTTGTATCATCAACTCTTTGAGATCCAAATGCTCCTGAACACTTTTTTGCGACTGCGTTTTTATCATATAATCAAGTTCATTGTAACGCTGTTCTAACATACTGCAAGCACTTTCTATCCGTGCGATGCGTTTGAGAGATTTTATATCATCAAGATTTTTCTTGAGCATATGGGTATTTGTCATGATAGTGCTTATAGGCAGATTGAGCTCATGAAGTGTTTCTTTGGAAAGATTTTGGAGATTTTTCACATACTGTTCCAGCGGATCGATGGAGAGTTTGGAGATAAAAACTCCTGAGAGTGCAACGATAGAGAGCATCACACTTACTAGCAAAAAAAGATTTGTTACCGCTGCTACAACAAGAAGAAAATGCAGCACACCCAAAAACGCAGCCACTGTCAAAAAATAATAGACAAAGATATTCAAACGCAGGTTACGAAACAAGTTTGTATCCTATACCGCGTATATTTTCAATCTTTATCTGAGGCAGTAACTGTTTGATGCGGTTGATATAGACACGGATAGCCCCTTCGCTTCCGCTCTCCCCTGCACTCCACAACTCTTCCATGATCAGCTCTTTTGGCACAAGATTCTCCGCATGACACATCAATAACACAAGAAGCTGGTACTCTTTTTTTGAAAGCTCTAGCTCATGTGTATCATAAAAGATACGCTTATGCGTAGCATCATGTACAAGCAAACCGACACTCTCTACAACATCTTTTTTGATACGGCGCACGATGGAGTGCAAACGCAGCAAAAGCTCATCACTGTCAAAAGGTTTGGTGATATAATCATCCGCTCCGCTTAAAAAACCCTTTTTGAGCATCTCTTTGTCTTTGTGTGAAGTCAAAAAAACAGCAGGCGTATTGTCATCAGACCCGCGCAACTCTTCCAATAGCGTCACACCATTGATAAGAGGAACATTGATATCCAAAAGATAGATATCAAATTTTTGCGCATAAACAAAATCGAGCGCTTTTTGCCCATTTGGTGCATGAGCGACCTCGTAGCCATTTTCTTCGAGCAGATCACTCAGAGTCTCTGCAAAAAGCAAATCGTCTTCGAGAAGTAAAATCCTAATCAACACTCTCTATCGCCCATCCGATAGTCTCTCCGGCATACAT
>Ga0172377_10008531_pt1 | contig 10511 bp, 8 predicted proteins | sample Pumphouse3metaG_FD_119749 | JGI IMG/M metagenome (GOLD analysis project Ga0172377, IMG submission 119749) | Leachate microbial communities from a municipal landfill in Southern Ontario, Canada - Pumphouse #3 metaG | ecosystem: Engineered > Solid waste > Landfill > Unclassified | place: Canada... | reverse complement strand
CTTAAAGTAATTACGGAAAATCAGGATGAGGTCATCCGACGATTAGCCAAAAAAAATTTTGACGCAAAAGAGATTATCGGTGAGATAATCGAGTTAGATAAGACCCGTCGTACGGCACAACAAAGGTTAGATGCCAATCTGTCGGAACTCAAACAAATTTCTAAATCAATTGGGGCCCTTATGAAAGCTGGGAACCAAGAAGAGGCGAATATAGCTCGAGCTAAAGTCGGTGAAATGAAAGCAGGTAACAAGGAGTTGGAAGCATCAATGGTGAATGCCCAAGAACAAATCACCCAAAAGCTTTACACCATTCCTAACTTGCCTCATGAAAGTGTACCTGAAGGGCGCACAGCGAATGATAATGTAATAGAAAAAATAGGCGGTAAGCAAACCCAATTGATGGATAATCCATTACCTCACTGGGAATTGGCCAAGAAATATGATTTAATTGATTTCGACTTAGGGGTAAAGATTACAGGCGCAGGATTCCCTGTTTACAAAGGAAAAGGAGCTCGTATGCAACGTGCTTTAATCAATTTCTTTTTAGATGAAGCACGTGATGCCGGTTATACAGAAATCATGCCTCCTACCCTTGTAAACCAAGCCTCAGGATATGGAACAGGACAATTACCTGATAAAGAAGGTCAAATGTATCACTGCGAAGTGGATGATCTATACCTTATTCCTACGGCTGAAGTACCCGTAACCAATATTTATCGTGATGTAATCGTAGATAAGAAAGATCTACCCATTAAGAATTGTGCGTATACACAATGTTTCCGTCGTGAAGCGGGATCTTATGGTAAAGATGTGCGTGGATTAAATCGTTTACACGAGTTTTCTAAAATTGAAATCGTACGCATTGATACACCCGAGCATTCGTATGATTCTTTAAAGGAAATGATTAACCATGTAGAAGGCCTAGTCAATAAATTAGAATTACCTTATCGCATCTTACGTTTATGTGGAGGTGATATGAGCTTTACCTCGGCTCTTTGTTTCGACTTTGAAGTATATTCAGAAGCCCAAAAGCGATGGTTAGAAGTAAGTTCAGTATCCAACTTCGAGAGCTATCAAGCGAATCGTTTGAAATGTCGCTATCGGGATGACGATAAGAAAACAACGCTTTGCCATACTTTAAATGGTAGCGCTTTAGCTTTGCCTCGTATCTTAGCCGCTTTACTCGAAAACAACCAGACTCCTGAGGGTATTCGGGTTCCTAAAGCGTTGATTCCTTACACTGGATTCAATATGATAGATTAAGAAAAACTTCCTCTTGGGGATAAAAAATAAAAAAGATAGGGAATTGACCCTATCTTTTTTATTTTTTACAGGCCTTTGTGCCTTCTTCTTATTCTAAAATATGTTTTTAGGCTCCTTTGTTAAACGATTCTATCCCTAATAAAATTTAAAGTCAAGCATTTTTGACGACAAATAAGTTGGCTATGATCTTTAATCTCTTATATTTGTAATGTGTTTTTCATGGTATTAGATTTTAAGGTTAACTATAAAGATTGGCTGTCGTGAGACAGTCATTTCTTTTTTAGTCTTATTTCTTCGTCTAAAAAATAGATTCATTCGATTCTAAATACAAGAATCAAATGAATCTAAATCTATAAAATAGGAATAAACTTTTAACGACTAATCTTTATAAAATTTTCGAGCTAACAAACAAGCACGAACCAGTCTTTTGCCCGCAGCAGTTGCTTCTTTTAAAGCCAATTCATTCTTTTCTGCATCTCCTTTGACTACCATATCTACAAAAGATAACGAATCGGTCATTTTATAACCTATAGCCGTCAATGTTTCTTTGAGGGCCAAACTAGCAAAACCTAAATCGTTCTTACTCGCTTGTTCACCCATTACAATAGAAAGAGCAAACCGACAAATGCCATTACTCATGGCTCCCATCCATACGTGTCGATTCTTAGGATCAAAGACTTCATACGCATAAAGACGATCAAGAAAACATTTCGTAATCCCTGTTACATTATAAAAATAAGTGGGAGATCCTACAATAATAGCTTGCGCTTCCTCAAGTAAAGAATATACATTTTGCATATCATCTTTTAGTAAACATTTCATGTTCGCTGCACATTTATCACAAGCTTTACAATCCTTTATCTGTAACTTACTTAAATAAATGGTCGTAACTTCAGCCCCCATTGATTCGGCAGCCTTAGCCGCTTGCTTGACAAGCACGTCTGTATTTCCCTTTTTACGAGGACTTCCTACTACGGCTAGGATCTTAATCGGTTTTGAAAGACTTATCTTCTTCATTTATTTACAGTTCGTTTTAATTAGTTTCTCCGCTATTGTATCGCCCAGCTCCATCGCTTTGTGTAAAGCAACACAAGCTTCATCTTTCTTTTCTAAATGAATAAGACAAAAGCCTTTTAAACGATAGTAAGAAGCATCATCCGCATTTAAAAGAATCGCTTTTTGTATACGACTTAAAGCGGCTTCATAATTTTTTGTCAAAATATAGACGGAAGCCTGTTCGGCTAAATGATCTGCATCTGCTGGATTAAGAGAGATTACTTTTTCCAAATCTTGTAAGGCTGAATCATATTGAAGCAAACGTAACTTCCAACGATAACGCTCCATATAATATGGAATAGATTCCATAGAAGGATTTGGTCCAAAACGAGCAATAGCACTATCCATTAAAGCTATCATCTCACCAATATTTACGTTGGGGAGTTTTTGTTTTATCTGACTCAAACGATAAAAAGATGCAGGTGCTGCCGTCGATGAATGACAAACAAAAGTATAGGCTTTGTACGCTTCAGGATAATTTTCCTGCACAATATAGATATCTCCTAATAGTTGCTGATAAGCGACCTTCGGATCTTCTGCGATAGCTTTTGTCATCAACTCAGCAGCATTCGCAAACGTCCATCGCCCACCAGCTGTAGTATCACGCATCGCATAATTATAATACGTCTTCGCTTGTGAAAACAACGCTTCACTTTTTACATCACTTAAATCTAAAGCCTTATCAAAATCAGCTTCTGCTTTCGTCAACCAGTCTTTCTGCTTTTCCTTATCACGCAACGCTTTATCCGCATAGAAAGAAGCTCGTTGGCTGTAACCCGTAGCATCACTGGGAAAGGTGACAATAAAATCATCCAACGTTTGCATATAGGTGACATCATTCTGTTGTCCAGAAAGAAGTAATAACAACGTTTCAGCTTGCGAAGGATCAGCAGGCCAAGCTTTTTTTATCTTAAGCGACTTATACCAATCACTGAAAATATCTTTGGTCGTAAAACTTAAACTATTCACATAACGGGCAGAGACAGCATAAGAAGTCGTTTTTCCTCCCGAAGCATCCGTCTGTGCCAAGCCTAAGACTTTACCTTCGGCGGTCACAATAGGCAAATTCGCTTGCAACGGCGTAAGCGGAAAAGCTAAATGATAATAGTTATAATCTCCCTTTATCAAAGAGACATCAATGACTTTTCCCTCCACAAGCGTCTTATGTATTAAATAAGCCTTAGTCCCTGCTTCAACGGCATCTGATAAGGGAATGAATTTAATTTTAGAACCGTCCTTTACTTGAAAGCGTATGACATCATAAGTAGCATCAACTCCACAAATAACCTGTACTTCATAGGCTTTTCCTTTAGCATCTGTTACCGTAGCCCTAGATGCCCCGTCAAAATAACTAAAAGCGGAAAGTGCTTCGCCCTTCTCGTTAATAAAAAAAGCATTTCCTCGATGCAAAATGGCTCCTTTATCTGTATAGGTGGTTAGTTCTAGTACGGCTGAAGTACAATTCGCCATCCATTTGGGTGCTTTAGCCGATAGATCTATCATACCTAAACACATCAAAGCCAATAGGGCTATTTTTTTTATCATTTTCCTTCGTTTTTAATTGAATTCAATTGCATTATACGATTTTCCGTAAACTGTTTAATCAAGTCCATTGTTCCTGTAATACCCAGCACATCTACATTGACGGACAAATCATAAGACGTCACATCACCCCAAGATTTATTCGTATAATAATTATAATAAGAAGAACGGGTTTTATCGGCCTTATTCATTACCTCACGAGCTTTTTCTAAGGTTAAGTCATTGCGCTGCATAATACGGACTAATCGTTTTTCTTCGGAACTATGAAGAAAAACACTCACTCGATTAGGACATTCACGTAAGATATAGTCAGCACATCGACCAACAATAACACACCCTTCACCCTTCTTCGCCAATTTACGTATAGCTTCGCTTTGAAAACGAAATAGCCCCTCATTAGATAGATAGTCATTACTTGGCGCAAAATAGTTCATACCAAAGAATGCGATTGAATTAGCTCGAAAAAAACTGGTAGATTCTTTCTCGTCCATTTTCTTAAACATTTCTTCACAGATACCACTTTCTTTAGCCGCTTCAGTTAGTAATTCCTTATCATAATAAGCTATACCAAGCTTTTCTGACAATAACTTACCAATAGCACGTCCTCCACTACCATACTGCCTACCGATCGTTATGACGGCCTTTCTTTTATTCGTTTTCATGCTTTAGTTATTTTAGTAACATACAAACATACTTTATTTTTTGTTTTCAACCAAACGAAGAGAAACTAAAAACGTTCTAGCGCTGACGCAGCCACTCCGCCTTACGTCCTGTTACTTGATTATTCTCACAGGTTACGGCTTTACAACCCACTAAATCAAATAAAGGTACCAAGGGATTAAAAATAGGGAAATCAGCATTTAAGGTAATAACATTATCTCTAATTTCTAATCCATCTACATGTTCGGCCAATACGATACGATTGTCAAAAGACTCAATCTTATTATCTACAAAATGAATATCCTTATCTACTATTTGATTTTGATCAAAACTTTTATTTAGTTTAGGAGAAATATAAAGAACCGCTTGATCCCCTCCACCATAAGTACAGTTCACAAAAGTGTTATTCTTAATGGTTACATTTTCATTCGCCCCTGATTCATACCAATGGAAAGCTTCGGCACGAAGTAAGATAGAAGCCATCATCGATTCAAAGTAACAATTTTTAATCACATTGATCCCTGGTGTTTTTAATACGACATTACGAGCACGATGATGACGAACAATGCATCCATCCATTGTAAACGTAGCTGTATTCCATGTTTTATTCTCTACTAAGTCACCCTTCTTTAAGTTTTTAGGAAGCGGATTATCAAACTTTATTTGAACTTGCTTATCATTCAAAGGTTTATAAGCACAAACCACATTTTCATGACCACGAGTGATATCAGGCGTTATTTCAAACCAAGTTTTATCCCCTGCTTCAGCAAAAGCAAAGCCTTCTTGTTGAAAATGTTCAAAAGAAGCTTCTAACGTATGGTCATCCAATATTTTATCGATATACATATACGTACCATGTACATTGGTTCCATCGTCTAGCATATTCTCAAAGACACAATCCTGCATCAACACGTCTCCCTTACAATTACAATAATGCGTCGCATCAGCAGTAGCAGAAATTAAACGATTTGTTCCAGGAGAAGGCATTACTTTAAAACGATTGAGTGTAATATTAGAAGATTTTTCCGCCAAAAAGCCCATTCCTAAAGCATGGTAAACATGTACATCTTCTAGATAAATTTGATCAGTATTAATCACATGAAAAGCTGGAGCATAACGATTTTCTCCATTTTTACCTTTAAAGGTCATCCACAGACCTACCTTTGGACATCGACCTTTTGCAGCTTTAAGACGATAGACATCCTCTGATACTTTTTCGATGTTACCATCATCGGCAAACTTAAAGTCAAAATGACTTGATTTATAAGCAGGTGATCGACGATCCATATTCCAAAGTAAACGTTGTCCTAAACCTTTATAGTTTAATTCGGGTTGATTGGGAAACAAGATATCGCCATCTTGATATTTAAAATCATACCCCTTACGACTAAAACGAATATCACACGTTAAATTAACCGTATCCGTAGCTATAATTTCGCCTTGTATAAAATAAGGCTTTTCCCAATCGATATTAATGCCTTTTATCGTTACTCGATTACTCTTAGACACTCTAAAAGGCATAGCAGCGCCTTCAAAAAGTAGCGTAGTAGAATCACCCTCTACCGTTATACCATCGAAATCTTCTAAATTAAAGGCAATACGTCTATCACCATTATCATGATTAGTAATCTTTAGCGGCTTACTAAGCATCTCTGTAGAGAGTAATTTAAAAGTACCTTTAGGCAAAATTATTTTAGCGTCTTTTTTAGGTAAAGATGCTACGGTCTTGCGTATTACTTTTGTAATATCAGAGTCCTCCTTTATCTTTCCTCTCAAATCGACTACCGCTTGCTTTTGACAAGACATAAATAATAACCCAGCACTCAATACGAGTGTTAAATTTCTTACGTTCATTCTTTTTAATTTAATTAGTTGTTGTTCAAATTATGCAAATATATCAATAAAAATAGAATCTAACCTATTCTTATACACACAAAAAGCATTCATGTCTATTCCATCTATAGGAATACACACAAATGCTTAGTTTATCGCTTTATTTCCAATCAGAGGAAATAATCAGTATTCATTACTCTATTCCTTCTAGCGCCACCGTCTTGTTAATACGAGAAACTAAACCACGTAAAACTTTACCTGGGCCTATTTCTAAGAAGCTATCAGCACCATCTGCAATCATATTTTCAACACTTTGTTGCCACAATACAGGAGCCGTCAACTGTGCGGTCAAGTTTTTCTTTATCGATTCAGCATCCGTGTAAGGTTTAGCATCCACGTTTTGATAAATAGGACAAAGAGGTTTCTTAAATTCTGTACCTTCAATAGCCGCCGATAATTCCTGACGAGCTGATTCCATAAAGGAAGAATGGAAAGCACCACCCACTTTTAGTTTAAGCGCACGACGAGCACCTTTTTTTTGCATAATCTCACAAGCCCGATCTATACCTGCCAATGAACCTGAGATCACAATCTGACCGGGACAGTTATAATTGGCACAAATAACACATTCATTGTCATCCAAATTCATTTTATGAAGTAACGCTTCTACCTTGTCATTAGGAAGACCTATGACAGCCGCCATCGTAGAAGGAGCTTTTTCACAAGCCTTTTGCATAGCCAAAGCACGTTTAGATACCAAGCGTAAGCCATCCTCAAAAGAAAGAGCTCCAGCCACAACTAAAGCAGAAAATTCGCCCAATGAATGTCCAGCGACCATATCTGGTTTGAAAGCTTCACCCATTGTTTTTGCTAAAATAACAGAATGCAAAAAAACGGCAGGCTGAGTTACTTTCGTTTGTTTTAATTCGTCTGCTGTTCCAGCAAACATAATATCAGTGATACGGAAACCTAATATCTCATTAGCTTTCTCAAAATATTCTTTTGCAGCAGGGATTGTATCATACATTTCTTTTCCCATTCCTACAAATTGAGCCCCTTGACCAGGGAATACATAAGCTTTCATCTTGTTTAGTTTTTACTTTTTACTTTTAAGACCGCACAAAAATAATAATTTTACGCGAAACCCTTTACTATATCGTAGCAAATTGTATCTTTGTCGTTTAATAGAACCAACATTGTAGCTGGACTCTAAATATTAATGTATTAAAAACATACTATGATTATGACAGATTTATTATTTTTAGGAAACTTAGGCACAGGAGAGATAATTATTATCGCCATTGTAGTGTTATTACTCTTCGGTGGAAAGAAAATACCCGAATTGATGAAAGGTATTGGTAAAGGCGTAAAGAACTTTAAAGATGGCGTAAAAGGCTTAGAAGACGACATCAATTTAGACGATACGGACGATAATAAGAATAACAAGTAAATACGGATAACGGACTAATGGAACAACAAGAAATGTCCTTTTGGGACCACTTGGAAACACTTCGCTGGACTTTATTTCGTTCTATATTAGCACTTTTCGTATTCGCTATAGCAGGTTTTTCTGTTATGCCGTGGATTTTTGATCATGTGGTATTGGCTCCTTGTACGTCCGATTTTGTGACGTTTAAGGAGATGTGTAACATTGGCAAGTATTTGCCTTTCTTACCTGACTTCTGCAATCAAGACTATGATGTGAAAATATTTAACATTAAGTTAGCATCGCAGTTTTTCACTCACATGACTACTTCTTTTTGGCTAGCGCTGGTACTTACTTTCCCCTACCTTATGTTTGAGGTTTGGAAGTTTATCAGCCCAGCTCTTTATGAGAATGAAAAGAAAAGTGTGCGCTGGGTCTTTTTATTCGGAACAATTATGTTTTTTTTCGGCTGTGCTGTAGGTTATTTCCTTATCTTCCCTATGACACTCCGTTTCTTAGCCACTTATCAGTTAAGTGGACGTATCATTGACCAAGTGTCACTTGATTCGTACATGAGTAATTTCCTTACTCTTATCTTTGTAATGGGCATAGTTTTTGAGATGCCTCTCGTCTCTTGGCTATTATCTCAATTTGGTTTGCTTAATCGCTCATTCTTCCGTCAATATAGAAGCCATGCGATTGTATTACTTCTAGTAGCAGCTGCATTTATTACCCCTAGTGGAGATCCTTTCACATTAGGCTTGGTATTTTTCCCGCTCTATGGATTATTTGAGCTTAGTGCTTTCTTTGTAAAGCCTGCGCCAAAGAACGATGATGATGATGATGAAGAATTTGCCACAACGAAGAAAAAGACTAAAGAGGAATAAACCTTGTAAAAGGATTCTTTAAATAAAGAACGAACGATAAACACTTTAACGAGTGAAACGAACAAACAGAGGCGCAACATTTTTTTGTTGTGCCTCTGTATTTTTAGTTACAGACTATAAAAAACAGATGCCATATGGCTAAGACAAAAAAAGCTTATGTCTGCACAAATTGCGGATCCGATTCGCCTAAATGGGTGGGGAAATGTCCCGTCTGTGGTGAATGGAACACGTATGTAGAACAAATCATTAGCAAAGAGACTGCGGCTACAGCTCGTGCTGTACCTGGAATGAAACCATTCAAAGCAACGCCCCTATTACTTACCGATATCAATAGTAGCGAAGAAATTCGTATCGACTTAGGGGATCAAGAATTGAATCGCGTTTTAGGAGGTGGATTGGTTAAAGGCTCACTGGTTTTGCTGGGTGGTGAACCTGGTATTGGAAAATCGACGTTAATATTACAAACGGTTTTAACCCAAAATACAGGAACAGTTTTATATGTATCGGGAGAAGAAAGCGCTCGTCAGCTTAAACTTCGGGCAGATCGCTTATCAGGAAACAATGAACATTGCTTAGTCCTATGCGAAACAAATCTAGATACTATTTTACTGCATACACAACAAACGGCTCCTGACCTATTAGTAATTGATTCTATTCAAACGATTTTTACAGAAAGGGTGGAATCATCTCCTGGTAGTATTACACAAATTCGAGAATGTAGCGCTACGATTTTAAAGTATGCCAAAGAAAACAATACACCGGTCATATTAATTGGTCATATTAATAAAGAAGGAAATCTTGCCGGGCCTAAGGTCTTGGAGCACATTGTCGATACAGTTTTGCAATTTGAAGGCGATCAGCAATATATGTATCGTATCTTACGAAGCATAAAGAACCGTTTTGGAAGCACGGATGAATTAGGCATTTATGAAATGCGACAAGATGGACTCCGACAAGTTAGCAATCCTTCTGAATTATTACTTTCACGTAATCATGAAGGCTTAAGTGGTGTCTCAATAGCAGCAACCATTGAGGGGGTACGTCCTTTCTTAATTGAAGTACAAGCCTTGGTAAGTACAGCCGTTTATGGCACGCCTCAACGCAGTACTACGGGGTTTAATGCTCGTCGACTGAACATGCTTCTTGCCGTACTCGAAAAACGAATCGGATTTAAACTAGGCCAAAAGGATGTTTTCCTGAATATAGCAGGCGGACTCAACGTAAGTGATCCCGCTATTGACTTAGCTGTTATAAGCTCAGTTCTATCGTCTAATCTAGACACCGAGATTAACTCATCCTATTGTATGGCTGGTGAAGTGGGCTTATCGGGAGAAATTAGACCTGTCAACCGCATAGAACAACGTATCAACGAAGCTTGCCGACTAGGGTTTAAACATATTCTGATTCCTACAGACAATTTACAAGGTTTCGATCGTTCTACCATTGATATCGAAATCTTTGAAGTTAAAAAAGTAGAAGAAGCATTCCGTATACTTTTTGGTTAAACGGTTTATTTTTTGTATAACTTACTTCCTTTCTTCTTTTTTTTAAATATCTTTGTAGCTAAAGAAAAGCTCAAATTATTTATAATTTTTAAAAAGGTATTGATAATGGAAAATACACGTCGTTCGTTCATCAAGAAAATGACTGCAGTGGGACTCGGAACTACGGGTCTAGCAGCTATGGGTACGACAGCAAATGCTGAAGTCACTAAAACTACCACAAAACAACGTACCGTAGGAAAAGATGCTGGCAAACTTCGCTTTGGCTTCATTGGTACAGGCTCTCGCTGCCATGAGCATATCAATAATGTACTTTCTATCGGAGAGAACAAGATTGTAGCT
>Ga0172377_10008530_pt1 | contig 10511 bp, 9 predicted proteins | sample Pumphouse3metaG_FD_119749 | JGI IMG/M metagenome (GOLD analysis project Ga0172377, IMG submission 119749) | Leachate microbial communities from a municipal landfill in Southern Ontario, Canada - Pumphouse #3 metaG | ecosystem: Engineered > Solid waste > Landfill > Unclassified | place: Canada... | reverse complement strand
TATCTACGCTACTGATTTTGACGCCAAAGAAATAATTGGGGATTATCTCGAATCCTATAATACTATGAAAGGGTATTCTGCTGATTCCGCTGACCGAATTGAATTCATTGATTGGGCGACGACCTTCACGTCAATTGTCAGACGCGTGCTGGATACGATTGAAATCGTTTTGATTGCCTTTGCGGCGGTATCGCTCGTTGTTTCATCAATTATGATTGCTATTATCACTTATATTTCTGTTTTAGAAAGAACAAAAGAAATCGGCGTTTTACGCGCTTTGGGAGCGAGAAAAAAAGATGTATCTCGCGTATTTAACAGTGAAAACTTGATTATTGGTTTTATAGCGGGCATCGTTGGCATCGGAATTACATATTTATTAGTCATTCCCGTTAACATGATTATTGAATATTACGCGGAAATGCCGAATGTAGCTAGTTTAAAAATCTTTGATGCATCGATTTTAGTGGCAATTAGTGTCGTGTTAGCTTTTATGTCCGGATTTATCCCGGCAAGACTAGCTTCAAAAAAAGATCCGGTAATTGCTTTACGAACAGAGTAAAAAAAGCTGATTATAGGGAATTATCCTTATCATCAGCTTTTTTTAATTATTATAGAAAGTGTATTGTTTTTTAATATTTATATCCGTTTTATTTATTCGAAAATGTCGTTGCCGAAAGTATCATAAGCGACAATGGCGGGAAAATCAACGACTAATAGTTTATGAACAGCTTCACTTTCTAACCATGGGTATGCAATGACTTCCATTTTCAAAACGCGTTTGGATAACAACGCACCGATTCCCCCGGTCACATCAAGATAAACGGCTTGGTTTTTTACTAACTCAGCTTGAAAAACTTTGCTTCGGGGGCCTTTGCCAATCATCACTTTTAATCCATTCTCCATCAGAACCGGACTATATGGATCCATTCGATAACTGGAAGTCGGTCCACACGAACCAATCACTTGTCCGGGTTTAGCGGGAGTCGGTCCAACATAATAAATAGCCTGGTGATTGAGTTCAAATGGAAGCGTTTCACCGCTTGTTATTGCCTGAACCATCAACTTATGCGCGGCATCTCTTCCTGTATATATGACGCCGGAAATAAGGACAAGATCTCCGACTCGCAGTTTTAGCCTAGCCTCATCAGAAATCGGCGTTGTCAATTTGATTATATCTTGACTCACAGTATCACTTCCTTATGTCTTGCGGCGTGGCATTGAATATTCACAGCTACTGGTAAAGAAGCAATATGACATGGAAATGAGTTGACTTTCACAGCTAAGCACGTCGTTTTTCCTTTTAATCCCATCGGGCCGACATTAGTATCATTAACAGCTTTTAGGATGTCTTCTTCTAATTTTTTATCAAGTGGATTTAAGGCTTCATCGCTGAGTTTGCGGAATAAAGCTTCCTTAGCTAGCAATGTCGATTTTTCAAAGTTGCCACCAATGCCAATTCCTAAAATAATCGGTGGGCAAGCCTTGCCACCGGCGTTTTTAACGGTGTTCACAACAAAATCAATAATTCCTTGGCGTCCATCAGCTGGGGTTAGCATCGTCATTTTACTCATGTTTTCGCTGCCACCACCCTTGGGGGCGAAGCGAATACGCAGTCGATCACCGCTTATCAGGGAGTAATGAATAATGGCCGGGGTATTATCCAACGTGTTTTTTCGGTCAAGAGGATGATTGACAATCGATTTGCGAAGGTACCCATTGATATATCCGTTTCTGACAGCTTGGTTAATTGCATCAGTTAGATTATAATCAAAGTGCAAATCGTTGCCAATTTCGACAAAAAACACAGCGACTCCCGTGTCTTGACAAATCGGTATTCTTTCGTTTCGGGCAATCAGTTGGTTATCAATGATTTCATCAATGATATGAATTGGTAATTTAGATGTTTCTTGGGCTTTGCCGACTTGTAAACAGGTGACGACTTCGTCATCTAGTACGGTAGCTGCTTCAATAATAATCCGTTCTAATTCAGATATCAGATATTCTTTAGAGATTGTACGCATCCGATTCACCTCGGATTTATTATATCACTTATTAGTTTTTTTGACCAAGCACTGTCAGCAAAAAACGGTATTTTTGTAAAAACGCCTGATTATCTTTACAAAGTAATATTGTTTACATATAATCAAATACGGCGGTGAAATTAATTTTATGGACAAAATAAAAATCATATCGGACAGCACTTGTGATTTGACTCATGAATTAGTCATCAAATATGATATTGAAATTATTCCTCTATATGTAAATTTCGGTGAAGAATCATTCCTTGACGGAGAAACCTTAACTGTTAGCGAAATGTATGATAAAATCAAACAATGTGGATATCTTCCTAAAACCGCAGCGGTGGCGCCGGGGACATTTGCCACCCGGTTCAAACATTATCTTGATCAAGGATATAAAATCATATATACGGGTATTGGTTCCAAATTTTCTGCGACTCTTCAGAGTGCTAATCTGGCTAAACAACTTTTAAAATCCACGGACATTCATTTAATTGATTCTGGTAATTTGTCATCAGGGACAGGACTTTTAGTGTTAAAAGCATGCCAATATCGGGATCAAGGTGATGATGTCATCACCATTACCCAAAAAATTAAGGAATTGATTCCAAAAGTCAGGACACAATTTGTCATCAATACTATGGATTATCTATATAAAGGCGGAAGATGTAATTCCTTGGTAGCCTTTGTGGGAACGCTTTTGAAAATTAAGCCGATAATTAAAGTAATTAATGGTGAGATGGCGGTTGGCAAAAAGGGACACGGGAAGATTACTTCTGGGTTAGATATTTTGATAAACGAAGTTCAAGGATTAAAAGATCAACTAGATGAAGATTTTTTAATGGTGACTCACTCAATGGCCGATGAATCCGTTGATTATATCAAAGCAAGAATCAAAAATCTTCCTATAAAGAATCAATACACAACTTCGGCTGGATGTGTTATTTCCAGTCATTGCGGGCAAGGATGTATTGGTATTCTCTACATCTTAAAATAATCGATAACTTATGGGGCAATCCACAAGTTTTCTTTTTACATAAAAATTAGTTGACAACGCAACTAATTAAATATATACTAAATGAGTGTTTTACGAAAGGAGTTCAAAATGCTACACAAATATGATCATCTGATCAACAAATATCGCTATCGTTTTTTTGACGAGCATTTAGCGACCATCAGGCTTTCCGGGCCAGTCGGACGGTATCTGATTGACATCGACCTTGCCAAAACCATCAAAATGAATGTTTTGATTGAAAAATCGCCATTTCATAAATCTCATACTACTAGAGCTATCTGCCATCTAAGCGAACTTGGATATATAAATAAAACCATTGATCCAAGTGATGCACGCGGATATGTTCTATCAATCACAGAGCAAGGTCAAATCGCCGCGCAGAAGGTATATGCGACGATCAAAGAGTGGGATCAATTAGAAGAAAGCGCCCTTACTGAAGATGAAATGACAACTTTGAAAACAATTTCGACAAAAGTGTATCGAAAAATAGCTGCCTATTATGCGGAGGAAACAATCGATGAAGAAAATTTATAAATTTTTAAAGCCTTATTGGTTTGGAGTCTTAATGATGGTTGTTCTGGTTGGTTTTACTTCAATTGGGCAACTGCTATTACCTAATTACATGAGTAAAATTATCGGTGAAGGACTTTATGCCGAATATCGAGTATTAGATACCGATACAAACACTTGGGAACTGTTAACAGATGGGGACACATGTGACCTTACAACAATGCCTGATACTTGTCAAATCACGCAAAAAAGCGATTTTGACATCATTATTAATTATGGTCTGATTATGTTGGGAGTAACCCTCTTGTCATCAATCGCTACAGTTGGGATTGCTTATTATTCAAGTAAAGTATCAGTCGGGTTTGGCCGTGATATCCGCAAAGCAATCTATCAAAAAGTTAGCGAATTCTCACTTGCCGAAGCGGAAAAATTCGGAACCTCGACACTCATTACCCGTTCGACTAACGATGTTCGTCAAGTTCAAATGCATACGATAATGAGTTTTCGGATGGTCTTAACAATCCCGATTATTTTCATAGGTGGATTAATCATGAGTTTAATGAAAAATGCGGAGCTGACAGCGGTTTTACTTGCTGGAATTCCCGCTTTAGCCATTTTGATTATCGCCGTGTTTTTGTTAGTTTTCCCTTTATTCAAATCCCTACAGAAAAAGATTGATCGATTAACTCTTGTTGGCCGAGAAGCTTTGAATGGAGTTCGGGTTATTCGGGCTTTTGGCCAGGGAGAAAAAGAAGTCAATCGCTTTCGCGAAGCCAACAATGATTTGACGCTTACAAGTGTCAAGGCAGGAAACATTATGGCTTTTTTGAATCCCGTAGTAAACTTATTATTTAACACGGTTGTGATGGCGGTTATATATTTTGCATACTTAGCCATTGGCAAAGGCACCATTACCGATTACGTCGGTTTGGCTAGTGTTACGGCAGTCATTGAGTATGTCACGCAGATTATGTTCAGTCTGATTATGCTTACAATCACATTTATTAATTTCCCACGTGCCGAAGTGGCTGGGAAACGGATTAGCGAAATTCTCGATACGGAGATTACAATTCATGATACTGATAATTCCGAATACGATGATACTGAATTTTTGGGTAATATTCGGTTCAATGCGGTTGATTTTAAATATGCAGATGCGGAAAAAAACGTTTTAGATCATATTTCTTTTGAGGCAAAAGTTGGCGAGACCATTGCTATTATTGGCTCTACCGGTTCTGGGAAATCGACAATTATCAATTTATTACCAAGATTATTTGATGTCACTTCTGGTTCGATTACCATTGATGATGTCGATGTCCGCAACATTAAATTAAAAAAGCTGCGATCATTGATCGGATTTGTTCCCCAAACGGCATCATTGTTCACCGGTACAATCGCGGAAAACATCGCTTATGGTAAAGAAGACGCCACCGATGAAGAAATAGAAAATGCCGCTGAAGTTGCACAAGCAACAGAATTCATTATGGAAAAAAACGAAAAATATGCTTCGATTGTCGATCAAGGCGGCGTCAATTACTCGGGCGGACAAAAACAACGAATCTCGATTGCGAGAGCGATTGTTCGTAAACCAAAAATATATATTTTTGATGATAGCTTTTCCGCATTGGACTTTAAAACCGATGCCAATTTACGAAAAGCACTCAAAAAAGAAACCACAAAAGCAACGGTAATTATCGTTGCTCAACGAATCGGTACGATTATCGAAGCTGATCAAATCATTGTTTTGCAAGAAGGACGAATTGTTGGCAAAGGCAAGCATCGTGAATTGATGGATAGTTGTGAAGTCTATCGCGAAATTGCTTTATCACAACTTTCCTTGGAGGAACTAGGATGAAACCGAAAATGAAGAAAATACCGCTGATTAATCCGGAAATAATCAAGCCCCATGGTAAAAATTATTCACGTGAAGGTAACCGACCTCACCAACAACAGCAACATGGCCCAATGATGTTTGGTGTTCCGGGTGAAAAACCGAAAAATTTTCGCCAGACAACAAAACGTTTATTAAATTATCTTAAACCTTATATGGCGTCAATGATTATCATGACTATTTTCTCGATTTTAGCAACTTTAATTATTGTATTTACACCATTACTATCGCAATATATACTTAATACGATGCAAAAGGTCATGACCGGTAGTGAGCCAAGTTCAGCTTTAGATCTCATTCCTCAGGTTTTTTTACTGCTTATTCTTGCATATATTGTTCGTTTTATTTTTGATTTGGTATCACAATTGATTGGCAATAAATTATCGGCCACTGTTGGTAAGAATATGCGTAATGATTTACGCAATAAACTCGAGAAGTGTCCAATTAAATTTTTTGATGAGACTAAAACCGGAAATACGTTATCGACATTTTCTAACGATGTCGAAACGATCACTGATTCCTTGCAACAAAGCATCGTCTCAATCCTTTCGGGATTACTGATGCTGATTGGTTCTTTGGGAATGATGTTCTATATCTCTTGGGAATTAACAATTATTGCTTTAATAACATTACCATTATATATTTTAGCTACGACCATGATTACCAAACGTTCACAGCCAAAGTTTGTCAAACAACAAGCAGAACTAGCAAATTTAAATGGGTTTATCGAAGAAATGTTTTCTTCGCACAAGGTTGTTAAGTTGTTTAGCAAAGAACAGACATCATATGAGGAATTTCAAGTAATCAATGAAAATCTTACGGAAGTATCTCAAGGCGCACAATTCATAAGTGGTTTAATTCGACCGATGATGGATCTCATTAGCAATCTTGGATATGTTCTTGTCGTTATCGTTGGAGGAATTTTAGCCGGAGCCACAAATCCACTCCTTATCGGCGACATTTCGACTTTTATCACTTTACAGAAGCGGTTTGTCAATCCGATCTTGACAATTGCCAATATGGCCAATACACTGCAATCAACGCTCGCAGCCTCGGAACGGGTCTTTAAACTATTGGACGTCGAAGAAGAAATCGAAGAACAAAACGTTGATCAATTCGATTATGAACATTTTAAGGGTAATGTTGAATTAAAAAATGTCGACTTCTCTTATCGAAAAGATCAAGATTTAATCAAAAACCTCAATTTAAAAGTCGAAGCCGGAAAACAGATAGCAATCGTCGGCCCGACGGGCGCCGGAAAGACAACATTAGTTAACTTACTTATGCGTTTTTATGAGACTGATGCTGGGGAAATCATCATCGATGGCATCAAGTCAACTGACGTGCCCCGGAAGACTTTGCGTTCTATATTTGGGATGGTTTTACAGGATACGTGGCTTTTCTCGGGAACGATTCGGGATAATATCGCTTATGGTAAAGATGACGCGACGATTGAAGAAGTCAAGGAGGTTTGTCGCCAAGCGCATGTCGACCATTTCATTGAGACGATGCCCGAAGGCTACAACACCGTTTTGAAAGAAGATGCCGCTAATATCAGTCAGGGGCAAAAACAGTTGTTGACGATTGCCCGTGCTATTCTTTTTAACCCAAAAATTCTCATTCTTGATGAAGCCACTTCATCAGTTGACACCCGCACCGAAGCCTATATTCAAAATGCGATGAATTTCATGATGGAAGATCGAACCAGTTTTGTTATCGCTCATCGTTTGTCGACAATTAAAAAGGCTAGTGTAATCTTAGTCATGAACAACGGAACGATTGTAGAACAAGGTACACATAAAGAATTGCTAGAAAAGAATGGGGCATATGCGGAGCTATATAACAGCCAATTTGTCAATGCCATGATTTAGAGGAAGAAATTCCTCTTTTTCTTTGGTTTTTTTTGATAAAAAGGTATAATAAAAATAAAGATAGATTCGGGGTTTAGTGCTAATCAGCATTTTAATGATCTTATCAGTTTTAGGATATCGAGGTATTATTATGAAGGCAGGACTCATTTCGCTTGGATGCGCCAAAAATCTTGTTGATTCCGAGATGATTCTGGGAATTTTACGAAATGCAAATGTAAAGATTGTTGCCGACCCCAAACTTGCTGATGTTATCATTATCAATACATGTGGGTTTATTGAATCGGCAAAACAAGAAACGCGAGAAACCATTATAGAAATGCATGCTTTTCATAAAAAGTTAGTGGTTTGTGGTTGCTATGCTCAACGTTATGCCGAAAAATTAAAACAAGAAATGCCATTTATTGATCAAATTATCACTTTGAGCGAATATCCGCATTTTGGAGCGATACTCAATAATCTCTTTACCGATCGTAATATTAAATGCGGTGAACTCGATTTTGACAATCGGATGCTTGCTACATCGCCTGTCTCGCCATATGTCAAAATCAGTGATGGTTGTAACAATCGGTGTGCTTACTGTGCTATCCCTTTGATTCGTGGATCGTTTCGGAGTCGCCAATTACCAGACATCATTCGTGAATGCATAATATTAGCTAGTAACGGGGCTAAAGAAATCAACGTAATCAGCCAAGATACGACACGTTATGGAACTGATTTAACAAAGGATGGCTCATCGATGCTGCCAGAATTGTTGAATCAAATCAGTGAAATCCCAGGGATTCAAATGGTTCGGGTATTGTATTTATATCCCGATGAAATTACTGATCAACTACTGGAAACATTTCAGAAAAATCCGAAAATTGCTAAATACTTTGATATACCGATACAACATATATCAGCAACACTCCTAAGACAAATGAATCGTCGTGGTGATGAATTGCTATTGATTGAACTGCTGAACAAAATCAAGAAGATGATGCCCGAAGCAATTTTGCGAACAACACTTATTGTCGGTTTTCCCGGAGAAACAGAAAGTGATTTCAATCAATTGAAAACCTTTATCAGTGATTATCCCTTTGATCGAATGGGAGTGTTTACTTATTCGCAAGAAGAAGACACAATTGCCTATTCTTTACCAAATCAAATTGATGAAAACATTAAAATTAAACGATTCGAAGAAATCATGAAATTGCAAAAAATAATTGCCTCAAAACGTAATAAAGCGCAAATAGGAACTATTCATCATACTATTGTGGAAAATTATGATCCACAATCAAAATTCTACTATGGACGAAGCTATGCTTTCGCTCCTGATGACGTTGACGGATATATTGTATTTCAATCTCAAAAAAAATTACTAAGCGGCGATGATATTGATGTAAAAATCACAGCTTCATTTGCTTACGACTTAATCGGCGATGCCATTGATGAAAAATGAGGTAAAGCGATGTTTTTCAATTTATTGTTAAAAGGTTTCATTGTCGGATTATCGTTTACAATTCCCGGTTGCAGTGGCGGGACTTTTGCTGTGTATGTGGGAATATATGATCGCCTGTTACATGCTATCGGGCACATTTTTACAGATTTTAAAAAAAGTATGAGATTTTTGATTCCTGTCGGAATTGGTTTAGTCGCAGGAATTTTATTGTTCTCAAGCCTCATGGCTTTAGCGCTCCAGGCGAATTCCTTTATCACAATTATGGTTTTTATCGGGTTGACTATTGGTGGAGTTCCCAACCTGTATAAAAATATCAAAGGCCAACCGGTAGGGACATCAGGAATAATCGCTTTTATCATTGCTTTTTTAATTGTCACGGTAATGGTGGTGTTCCAAATAATCCAAGGTGCTGACGAAACTGGATTTTTCACGTTTGATTTTTCGACAATTTTAGTACTATTCGGATTAGGAGTAATTGGGGCAATCTCGATGATTATCCCAGGCGTCTCGGGGTCAGGACTTTTGATGATTATGGGGTTTTATACCGCTATTGTTTCCAATGTTGTAGGCAAGTTATGGGATGTTTCGCAGCTAGGGTATAACATAAGCGTTTTATTACCGTTTGGAATCGGTGCTGTGGTTGGTGTTATTCTAATCAGTAAACTTCTCGAGTCGGTATTAAAAAAGTTTCCTGTGCAAAGCTACTTGGCGATAATCGGCTTTATTATCGCTTCGGCAATCACCTTATTTTTATGGATACGAGACCCAGCTAGTGCAACTGATTATGCAGCGCAAACGCCTGTTTATCATATCTTTTGGCAGTACATCACCAATAATGTTTTAACTGTTATCTTTGGAATCTTAGGACTATGTTTGGGCTTGTTTGGATCAGTAATGATTGTGAAATTTGGAGCCAAATCAAACCGTGGATAATGTGAAGCATGTGAATGCAAAACATTTTTTAACTCCCACCGGACTGGGTACAGGTTACGCCTGTAATCCCTACGTCGGCTGTATGCATGGATGTATTTATTGTTATGCTAAGTTCGTTAGTGATTATCAAAAACGAGAAGAACCTTGGGGCACTTTTGTCGATATAAAAGAATATCCTAATTATGATATTCTTAGATCAAACGGTGATAAATCAGTTATTTTCAGCAGTGTTACCGATGCGTATCAACCAATTGAAAAAACGGAAAGACGGACGCGAAAAATACTGGAAAACATCTATGAAAGTCGCTTGCAGGTTAGGTTTTTGACGAAATCAGATCTTATTCTCCGTGATTTGGATTTGTTAACGCAAATGCAATCAATAGAAATTGGGTTTTCGATTGCTTTAGATGATGAGACAGCGAAAATAATGGAACCAAACGCAGCATTACCTTCAAAACGGATTGCGGCACTTAAAACAATTCATGCGGCGAAAATTTCCACCTTTGTCTTTATTGCGCCGATTTTTCCGAAAATCACCGATGTCTTTGCAATTATCGCTATGGTTAAAGATCATTGTGATTATATTATGTTTGATTCATTAAATCTTAAACATGCAGAAAATAAAGCTAATGTCTTCAAATTCATATCGACATCTTATCCTGAGTTATTACCGCTATATCAGAACATCTTTGAAAAAAGGGATAATTCATATTACCGTAATTTAGCAGTCCTTATCCGGGAATCTGCTAATACATTTAATCTTGATTTACGAATCGTGTTTCCTGAAAGCCGGTGATTTAAATGATTAAAATCGAAGACCTATTGTCTTGGGAAT
>Ga0172377_10008528_pt1 | contig 10512 bp, 8 predicted proteins | sample Pumphouse3metaG_FD_119749 | JGI IMG/M metagenome (GOLD analysis project Ga0172377, IMG submission 119749) | Leachate microbial communities from a municipal landfill in Southern Ontario, Canada - Pumphouse #3 metaG | ecosystem: Engineered > Solid waste > Landfill > Unclassified | place: Canada... | reverse complement strand
TGGAGTTTCTTTAGGTTCTTCTTTTTTATCGTCTTCTTTTAAAGTATAGATATCTTTTTCACTAACGTTTTTGTCATCTAATTTCATGTAAATATAATATCATAAATAAAACTCTTATCATATTTACTTTAATCCTTATTTTGATAAAATATAGATTATGACGAAATTTAACAAAGCAATGAAAGTTTATTTGAAAGGATGCAAGTTCTTATATTTTTCATACTTTGTAATTTTACTTTTTACCGTCTTCGTTTCTTTGCTCTCAACTTATGGTAGCAAGGTCTTAATTGATATATTGACTACTCAAAATAAAAATGGCTTAACTTATAATTCACCAATTACAATGGAAATGCTCGTTGCTTCAAATGGAGCAAATAACATCATTGAGGAATGGTTTATTAATACCTTTGGTGGAATTAATTTCTTATCATCTAATATTTGGGTTTTTGCCATTATTTTATTATGTTTTACGCTTGTTAATATGCTTTTCTTAATGACTCGTTTAATTATGAGAAGTTATTTTAGCAGTAAATTTAGTAAGAATATGCAATCGGAATTATTCTTCCATATTGAGCGACTTCCATATAACGTAATTAAATCAATGCCAACGGGCGATATCTTACAAGCCGCAACTCGTGATGAAGAAGTCTTTAGAAGATTCATTGCTCAAGATATGCATATGATTATGTATACGGTCTACATCGTTACTTTCTCATTCATATTACTTTCAATAACAAACATAAAAATTGCTTTGATGTCACTCGCACTTATGCCTCTTATGTTTATATACTCTTTCTTCCTTATTAAAGAAGTTAGAAGAAGATACAAGATTACCGATGATAGCGAATCTGATATGTCTGGCAAAATCGAAGAAAATTTAGGCTCTGTACGTTTAGTAAAAGCTTTCAATAATGAAAAATTCGAAATAGAAGATTTTGAAAAATACATTACCGATTATCGTGATAAATATATGCACTGGCGTAAACTTAGTGCTTTCTTCTATTCTAGCAGTGATATTTTTGTTTTTAGTCAAATTGCATTAACGACAATTTATGGTTTCTATCTTTATTATTTAGGCAGTAAGGGAGACCCAAGTGGAATCTCGCTTGGTACCTTCTATGTATCTTTTACCTTTACTAATATGATGGTTTGGCCAATTCGTGACTTAGCAACTATTTTGTCTAATCTCGCACGTGCGAATGCATCCCTTGAAAGAATTAACATGATTTTAGATGAACCAATGGAAGATTTATATACTGGAATTACGCCTGAAATTAAGGGCGATGTTGAATTTAAAAATGTTTCTTTTATGTTCTGTGATGCCAAAGAACCAATGCTTAAAAACATTAGTTTTAAAGTAAAAGCTGGTCAAACTGTTGCAATTATGGGTAAGACTGGTTGTGGAAAAACTACCCTTGCTTACTTATTAACCAGGCTTTATGATTGTTCCTCTGGAGAAATCTTACTTGATGGTTATAACATTAAGGAACTTCAAAGACATTACTTACGAAGTCAAGTTTCTACTGTCTTACAAGATCCATTCCTTTTTAGTAAAACAATCGAAGATAATATTAAAATTGCTAAACCACAAGCAACTACTGATGATGTCGAATATGCTTCTAGAATAAGTCACATTCATGATAATATTCTTCAATTTAAAAATGGTTACAAAACACCAGTTGGTGAAAGAGGAACTACTTTGTCAGGTGGTCAAAAACAACGTGTCGCAATTGCGCGAACAATTATTACTGGTGCTCCAGTTATTGTTTTTGATGATAGCTTAAGTGCAGTTGATACAGAAACTGATTATCAAATAAGACAATCCTTACAGGAAGCAAAAAAGAAGTCCACTACATTTATTATTACTCATAGAATCTCTACTGCTCGTGATGCCGATTTAATTATCGTATTAGAAAATGGTGTCATTAGTGAAATGGGTAAGCATGATGATTTAGTTAAACAAGATGGACTCTATAAACGAATATATGATATTCAAACAAAAATGGTGTAAATTATGGGAACCGAAGCATTTCAAGAAGAAGATAAAATAGAAAAGGTAAATCTACATGCATGGAAAGATGCATTTAGGTATTTATTACCACATTGGAAATTAATTATATTAATCTTTTTAAGCATGATTGGAACTTCGTTCTTTGATTCCTCTTTTACGCCTTCAATGAATTATGCCTTAACTAATGCAGCTTTTGATTTTGCGATGGAACCATCGGTATTTGATGTAATTCTACACGCTAATATATTAGGAATTCATTTCTCGCTTACGTTCATGAATTTCATTGTCTTGTATGCCTGCATGATTATTTTTAGAAGCATATGTGTTTTTATTACGTTCTTTACAATGAACTATTTTGAAATGACAATCATGACTAGTTTAAGACGTGATGCATTTAAGCGAATTCAAGAATTATCCTTTAGTTACTATGATAAAACACCATCTGGTTGGTTAATTGCTCGTCTACAAAACGATGCAGCAAGTATTGGTGATGTTATGTCTTATAGTGTTCTTAGAGTATTTTGGATTTCGATGGATTTACTTTTCACTCTTGTAACAATGTTTGTTACCGATTGGAAATTATCCTTAATCATTCTTGCAACTACACCTATTATTGCTGTTTTAACTTTATTCTTCGAAAAGACAATTTTAAAACATCATAGAATTGCTCGTAATGCTTACAGTAATTTTGTTAGATGGTTAGCTGAATGTATTAATGGTAATAAAACTATTAAAACAATGGCCATTGAAGAAACAATTTATAAAGAATGCGATGATACTACTGAAGACGTTCGTAAAAAGAGATTTAAAGCAGGGAACGTAAGTGCTCCATACTATCCTTCCATTAACTTCTTAAGTACCTTAACTACCGCAATTATTATTATTGTATTTCCACTATTTGGAGTAAAAGATAGCGTTACATATAATATAGGAACATTTATTATCTTCTTAGGATTTGTTGGCAGTATTTATAATCCTATTAGCGAATTTAGTGAAATTATTAGTGATTTAATGGCCACTCAAGCTAGCGTAGAAAAAATATTTAGTTTAATTAATACAAAACCAAGTCTTGTTGATACTCCAGAAGTCATAAATAAATATGGTGATATCTTCCATAATAAAACTGAAAATTTTGAAAAGCTCGAAGGTAACATAACATTTGATCATGTTTGCTTCTCATATAATAATGGTTTAGAAGTAATTCATGATATGAATCTTGATATTAAAAAAGGTACATCTTGCGCAATTGTTGGTGAAACCGGTTCTGGAAAATCCACTACTGTTAACTTACTTTGTAGATTCTACGAACCTACAACAGGCAAGATTTTAATAGATGGCGTTAATTATAAAGAAAGATCAGTTGGTTGGATTAGAAGCAATATTGGTTACGTTCAACAAAGTCCATTCATTTTTAAAGGTAGCGTAAAAGATAACATTAAATATGGTAAACATGATGCTACTGATGAAGAGATAATTGACGTTTGTAAAAAACTAGATGTCCATAACTTCATTATGACTTTAAAAGATGGCTATAACACTATCTTAAAAGATTCAGGTGATGAATTATCTCAAGGACAAAAACAATTAATATCCTTTGCTCGTGCACTTGTTCGTAATCCAGCAATTTTAATTCTTGATGAAGCAACTTCTTCAATCGATACCGAAACTGAAGCTGTAATTCAAAAGTCAGTTAATAAGATGCTTGCTGGAAGAACTTCAATTATCATTGCTCATAGATTATCTACGATTGTTGATTGTGACCGTATCATTGTCATGAAAGATGGTAAGATTATTGAAGATGGTAATCACGTTAACTTGATGAATAAAAAAGGTTATTATTACGAACTCTATATGAATCAATTCAAAGAGCTTGATGTTGATTCACAAATATCTACTTATAAGAGTCAAATTGAAGATAAAAAGATTAAACTTTAAAAAATAACACGTGTCGCATATATGCAACACGTGTTTTTAATTGTCTATTTTTAGTATTCCACTTGGTAAAATAACCATTTATTGAGAAATACGAGAAAGTATACCAATTAAATATAAGAAAATAACAATAGATGAAATTATGATCCCAGCAATAGCAAACCCACTTGCTTTGCTACCTTCTTTCTTGCTCTTACTAATTCCAACAATTGAAAAAATTAACCCAAGTATTGGAAATATAAATGAAAAAATAAAACCGGAAACAGAATAATTATTTGCACTTTTATTCTTTTCGTTATTAAAAACATTTGAATTAGCATCGTTATTATTAACATAAGGATGCTCGTCACTTACAGGATAAATATCGTCTTCTTTTTTATTATCGTTAGAAACATCTTCTCCACAATAAGGACAAAACTTTGCATCATCAGGAATTTGCTTTCCGCATTTATGACAATACATATTATTTACCCTCACCCTTCACAAATTGATAAGCAATTCTATCTTCGCCATTATCAATTTTAATTATTCCACAACGTTTAAAACCAACCGATAATAATTTCTTATTCATAGAAATATTAGTATCTTTTGTATCAATTCTAATATTATTTGTTTTTGTTAAGCAAAAATTTAAAGCCGCTTCCAAAATTCCTCTTGCTTCGCTAACCTTGGCTAATCTATGAATTGTTCCATATTGTTCATCATTAAGCCAAGCTCCATCAATCTTTAAATAAGTATGATCAACACCTAAAATAAAAGCAAAGACCCCAACAATTTCATCTTTATCTTTAACAACATATAATTCTTTCTTTTTAATCTCAGCTTTAACCATTTTAAAACCAGGATATCCAGCATGCCATTGATGATTATGTTCACTTTCCATAAACTTCTTGGCGCTTTCATATATCTTGAGTATTCGATTAATATTCTTTGATGTTGCTAATAATATTTCCATATTTATAATTCTATTCTAAATTCCTAAAATATAAAGAAAAATATAGAGACCACTGAAGGTCTCTATATTTAGTAATTTTATAAAACGATTTATCTTTCGCCAACTTCGTAAGGTATGCCTTCTGCTTTCGGACACCCTGACTTCTTTCTTGTAAGAATAAGAACAATAAGAACAATAACATAAGGAAGCATATTATAGAAATACATTGGTAATGGAAGCGAAGCAAGAATAGGAATTGTTGTATAGATAACACTTAAACACTTTAAGAAACCAAACAAAAGTGAACCAAGAGCAATCCATAATGGGTTCCAATTGCCAAAAATCATAATTGCTAAAGCCAAGAATCCAAGCCCACCAACGCTAGATTCCGCTTCGGTTCCAGTTTGTGTAGCAATATAAATAAATCCACCTAAACCAGCTAAAGCTCCAGATAATGTCGCACCTAAATATCTCATCTTTGAAACATTGATACCAACACTTGCAGAAGCTTGTGGATATTCACCACAAGATCTCATATGAGTGCCAATCTTTGATTTATATAACCAAATGGCTAAGAAGATAAATAAGGCAATAACAATATATGTTGAAATATAGACTTCATTGAAGAAAAAGCCTAAGAAACTATTATTTTTTACAGCATTTGCAAACGCTTCATTTCCATACGATGAATATGAAAGTTGGAATGAAGCACGAGAGACAATACGTTCACTATTGAAGAACATAAGACCAAAGGTTGAAACAAGAGCAGGAGCTAACATATTAATAGCGGTCCCACTAATTGTTTGGTTAGCCTTCATATTGATAGAAGCAAACGATAGTAATAGCGAGAATATTGCGCCTGCTATCGCCGAAATAATCATTGCGATTATAAATAACCATTGTGAATTCGCAGTTTCTGCGCCAAATGCATTACCATTGATCATGGCTCGACAAAATATACAACCAATAAAAGCACCAAAGATCATTTCACCTTCAAGACCTAAGTTAATAATTCCTGAATGTTCTGAGAAAGCACCAGCTAAAGCAACAATCATCAAAGGTATCATACAAATAATAGTTGCATGAATAATAAATGTTAAATCCATTATTTATTTTCCTCCTTCTTTACATCAATATCTTCGGGCATTTTATCAGGCCCACCTTTTTCAATTGGTGGCGTTTCCACTGCCTTTTTAATCTTCTTTTTCTTAAATAATCTCCAAATAACATTTTGGAAAAAGGTTGTAAAACCAGCAAGATAAATAATGACAGCAATAATAATATCAGCAAAATATCTATTATATCCAACACTAACAAGGTTAGTTCCTGAAGCATTAATATAACGAATGAATAAAGCACTAAATATACAAGCTATTGGATTACAATTTGCTAAGAATGCACCAGCAATACCACTAAATCCATAATCAGGTAAAATTTGATAAACAGACTTAAATTGAATTTCGATTCCAGCATGTAAATAATAGAAAGCTCCACCTAAACCAGCTAAAGCTCCAGCAATTGCCATAGCAAGCATGATGTTAAATTTATCATTGATACCAGCATATTTTGCTGAGAACTTATTAGCACCACAAGCCTTCATAGAATAACCAATTGTTGTTTTGTTTAATAATAACCAACATAAAACAGCTATTATGATTGCAATAAAAATACCAATATCTAAATAAGAATTATTGGTTAAAGATCCTAGTCCCCAATCAGGAGTACTATTTCCAGTTACTGTTGTAGTAATAAGATAACCTGATTTACCAGCACCAGTATTAACAAGATGCGACATCGCATCACTTGAGAAAACCCAAGTAAATAAATTAGCTGCAATCCAATTGCTCATAATCGAAACAATAACTTCATTAATGCCAAAGAACGCTTTTAAGCAACCTGGTATTAATCCCCAAACAAGACCAGCAACAGCCGCACAAATAATTGCTAAAATCCAAACAAATACTCCTTGAACAGCATTTCCAGTTGAATTTATATTTAACGCAATAAGTAAAGCCATCATCGTTCCCATTAAAAATTGTCCAGGAGCACCAATGTTAAATAAACCAGTTTTATAAGCTACTGCAACACTTAATGAAGTAAAAATTAATGGAACGGTATAGAAAATCATGTTTCCAAAGTCATTTGGTATATCGTAAGCAGTAAATGGACCAGCAAACAAATAAGCAAGTCCCATAAAAGGCTCAGCTCCACTAATAGAGAAAGACGAAAAAAGCATAATCAAGAAACCAATAAGTAAACCAATAAAAATTGAAACAAGAGAAGCAGTAAATGATTTGAAACCACTACTCGAAGTCAAACGTTTCATTGGTTCGATAATTGTTGTTTTATTCATTTTTGCCATCTCCTCTCTTATTCTTTAAATCTTTCTTATTAATAATAGGATAACCATCTTTATCAACTTTCATCCTTTTTGCTCCTGCCATATAAAGACCTAATTCAGGAACAGTAACTTCTTTTGGATTAAACGAACCAACAATTTCGCCCTCATACATAACAAGGATTCTATCCGATAAGTTCATTACTTCTTCAAGTTCAAGCGAGATAAGTAAAACCGCATGTCCATTATCTCGATCACTAATTATCTTTTTATGAATATCTTCAACTGCACCTACATCAAGACCTCGAGTTGGTTGAACCGCTACAAGTAAACTATGGGTTTTATCAAGTTCACGACCAATAATTACTTTTTGTTGATTTCCACCGGACATACTTCTAGCAATTGTCTTTCCACCTTGCGAGGAACGAACATCGTATTTCTTAATAATTTCTTTTGTATATTCTTCACGAGCGTTAAAATCAATCCATCCATGTTTAGAGAACTTATCGTCACGATATTGTTCAACAACCATATTTTGTTCAACATCAAAATCAAGAATTAAACCATATTTATGTCTATCTTCAGGAATATGTGACATCCCACCTTTAATTTTTTCATGTATACTACGACGAGTAACATCTTCATTATTAATGATGATTTTTCCTTCTTTTAATGGTTCAAGACCAGTAATTGCATTAACAAGTTCAGTTTGTCCATTGCCTTCAATACCAGCAACACACACAATTTCTCCTGCTCTAACCTTAAAAGAAACATCTTTTACCGTATCTTTTTTTGTATAGATATTTTTGACGCTTAAATCATCAACTTCAAGAACAGTTTCTTTTGGTTCAGCATCTTTTTTAGGAACTGTAAAATTAACTTCATGTCCAACCATCATTTCTGCAAGTTTTTCAGCATCTGTATCTTTCGTTGCAACGGTTCCAACATATTTGCCTTTTCTTAAAACTGTACAAGTATCAGAAACTTCCATAATTTCGTTTAATTTATGGGAAATAAATAAAATTGATTTTCCTTCTTTAGCCATAGATTTCATGGTTTTCATTAAACTCTCAATCTCTTGTGGAGTTAAAACAGCTGTTGGTTCATCAAAAATCAGAATATCGTTATCACGATATAACATTTTTAGAATTTCAGTACGTTGTTGCATACCAACAGAAATATCGCTAACTAAAGCATTTAAATCAACCTCTAGTCCATATTTCTTCATTAATTCAGTGCACTTTTTTCGTGCTTCGTTTTTTGTAATCCAACCAACTTTAGCGTTTTCATCTCCTAAAATAATATTGTCAAGAACCGTAAAACATTCAACTAATTTAAAATGTTGATGAACCATTCCAATATGAAGAGCAGTAGCGTCATTTGGCGAACGAATAATAACTTTCTGGCCATCCTTATATATTTCACCAGAATCTGGTTGATATAATCCAAAAAGAACACTCATTAAAGTTGATTTACCTGCCCCGTTTTCACCAAGTAAAGCATGAATCTCACCTTTTTTAAGTTTGACAGTAACGTGATCATTTGCTCTAATCCCAGGGAAATCTTTCACGATATCTCGCATTTCAACAATATATTTTGTTTCTTCGCTCATATTAAAATCCTTTCATCAACTTTTTTAAAAAGGCCTTTACTCACTAAAAGTAAAGGCCTATAAATTCAAAGACTATTTATCTAATATAACATTAACGTGGCTCATTGACTTAGTAGCAGTTGCCCACCAATCAGCATCAGCCATATTTGCAGCAACTTCACCATTTGGAACAACTTTACCACTCTTTACATCAGCAAAGAGAGCATTATATTGAGCAACAGTGAAATTCTTAAATCTCCAAGAATCAGTAGCAGTTGGAAGACCAGTTGCATCATCAGCTGCGCCTAAAGTTTGAATCTTTCCACCTAAAACTGAATCCCATTTATTGCCATAGAATTGACCTAAAACCTTTTCAACAGATGGAGCTAATCCTTTTGTTGCAGAGGTAACTACTTGCTTACTTAAAACAGATTGATCGGTATCAACACCAATAATGTACTTATCAGTTGAACTTCCAACAGCAGCAACAACAGAGTTAACCATTGAACCACCACATGAGAAGACAACTTCAGTACCAGCGGAATACCATGAACCAATTTGAGTTTGAAGTTCAGTTGAAGCACTGAAACCTTCGCCATATTTATATGACATCTTAACTTCTAATTTATCAGTGACACCTTTTGCAGCAGCACCATCGTTGATTCCTTGGACATACCCCCAACCAAATCTATTACATGCTGGGTTTGAACCACCACCACCAAATGTTCCACCAAACTTCTTGAATCCTTCCATAGCTGCGCCATAACCAGCAAAATAACCAGCTTCTTGCTCTTTATAACTAACAGCAGTAATGTTGCTTAAAGCAGTGCCATTAGCATCAGTTAATGACCAACCATCAATAAAGACAAATTTTACATCTGGGTTAGCAGTTGCAACGGTTGTCATAGCGGTAGCTTGTAAGAATCCTGGAGCAACAATAATCTTTGCGCCATTCTTAACAGCTAAATTGTAAGCAGCAATACGATCGTTATCAGTAGCATTTGAACCATTAGCTGGTTGATAGTACTTATAACCAAGATTGTTAGCTTCGGCATAACTCTTAGCACCTTCATATGTTCCTTGGTTGAATCCACCATCCATTAATTGTCCAACATCGGTAACAACAGCGATTTCTGGAGTTTTAGTAGTATCACTATTTCCACAACCAACTAAAGTTGCAGCAGACAAAACTAAAGCGCCTAAACAAACGATTAAGCTTCTTTTCTTCATAAAATTAATTTTCCTCCTTATAAAGAAAAATTAGGTATAATTATGAGCTTAATTTTAAATTTATGACTAATTTTATAATTAAGCAGATAGCCCTTAGTTTAATGGCCTAAGGCTAGAAAGAATGTGACCAATTTTTACACAAATTATACCTAAATATTTACATTATCATTTTAACCAATATAAACGCTAAATTAAAGCGAAAATTACTTTAAACAAGATATAAATATGTTAAATGTTACTATTTCTTTTAAAAACTAACCAAAATTAATCAATTTTAAATCCTTGTAAGCGCTATATAAGATAAATATGGTCTTATTTATTGTTTATTTATTTATATTTATTTATAATAAATGTGCTTACGTAGTTGAAATAAACGAAAATAGCGAAAAGGAAGATATTTTATTTATGAGTGAATTCGCACACAGTTCTATTAAGATCTATGCCCTTGGTGGTTTAGGTGAGGTTGGAAAAAACAC
>Ga0172377_10008527_pt1 | contig 10513 bp, 10 predicted proteins | sample Pumphouse3metaG_FD_119749 | JGI IMG/M metagenome (GOLD analysis project Ga0172377, IMG submission 119749) | Leachate microbial communities from a municipal landfill in Southern Ontario, Canada - Pumphouse #3 metaG | ecosystem: Engineered > Solid waste > Landfill > Unclassified | place: Canada... | reverse complement strand
TTGACGGTTCATCCCCGCCCGTGCGGGGAACAGGATGCTGCAGCGCTCATCAGTGATGATATCGGCGGTTCATCCCCGCCCGTGCGGGGAACAGGGCGGTGAGACCTATAAGGGTATTGCCCGCAACGGTTCATCCCCGCCCGTGCGGGGAACAGGGCTGCCAGATGTACTGACCGTCCACGACATCCGGTTCATCCCCGCCCGTGCGGGGAACAGCGTCCAGGTGGAGCAAGGCCGCCAAGTCGTTTCGGTTCATCCCCGCCCGTGCGGGGAACAGTAGCATCATACGGGATGACGCCGGAGGATTATGGGTTCATCCCCGCCCGTGCGGGGAACAGGTCTGGAACCTGGCCTATCTTGCCAACGGCAGCGGTTCATCCCCGCCCGTGCGGGGAACAGAATCACCAGTTCCCGCCCCTGCGAGGAATCTGCGGTTCATCCCCGCCCGTGCGGGGAACAGGGCCTTGGCTTCCTCCTGGCGGCGGCGCTCAACGGTTCATCCCCGCCCGTGCGGGGAACAGTACCGCAGGCTCCAGGCCGAGGGCTCCACCGTCGGTTCATCCCCGCCCGTGCGGGGAACAGACTTCTTCTACTTCATCAAAATAATTGAGGTAATCGAACAACAAAAAATCTACCAACATTAAAACCCTCTCCAGCCTCTTAGAATAGGGACTCGGCCGCCATTTGATCCCCTGGAGGCAGGAAAGATACCAGTTTTATACCATCCATCTCAACCGGGATTCTGCGGTTGGTTCCAAGTGTCAAAAAGTCAAACCCGGATTCATTGTTTGATGTCCAGGCCATGACGGCATTGCCATCTTCCACACCTTTTTCCAGGTTCTCCCAGATCATCTCCCGTACCCTGCGGGAAACATCACCCACATAGACTCCAGCGCGCACCTCTACCAGCCATAAGCCAAGACGCCCCCGCAACCGAGGCGGCACATTCTCAACCACGATGACCAGCATCGCCCAGTCCCTCCTTATTGGGAATTGCTATATCCACGGCCTCTTCATGGGCCTTTGGCCGTTCCAACTCCCCGGCTGCCAACACCTCTTCAATGGTAGGAATGATTCTATCTAGCAGTTTGCTTTGGCGGAAAGCATCCCGACAAGCCAACCGCACCTCCCGCTCAGGATTTCTTGGATTTTTGCTGGCAATCCGAAAGGCCACCGGCACCACAGTGTCAAATTTGAAGATATCGGCAATATCATAAACAAACGATTGCGGCTTGCCGGTGTGAATGAATCCCACTGCCGGCGCATAGCCTGCGGCCAGAATAGCTGCCTCACAGATACCGTAGATACAGGCTGTTGCCGATGACAGACAACGATTGGGCAGATCACCGCTTTCCCATTGGGTATGGTCGTAGTTGCGGTGCTTCCACTCAACCCCGAACTGTTGGGCTAACAGTTCGTAGGTCTTACGCACCCGCACCCCTTCAATCCCTCGTAACTGTTCAACACTGCGCCGCTCAGGCGGCTCCTCCTTAAAACGGAGCGCGTACATCTTGCGCACCACCTTCAGCCGAGCCGAATCATCCAAAGCCAGCTTAGCCTGATACAGCAGGTGATCAGACCGTGCCCCACCCGGCTGACCGGCAGCATACAATCGCACCCCGGCTTCACCGATCCAGACCAACAGGCAACCTACCCGCGCCGCCAACACCACCGCCGCATGGGAAACCCGGGTGCCTGGCTCCAGCATCAGGCAGGCCACCGACCCAATTGGGATATGGGTGCGGACGCCGGTTGCATCAACGACCACAAAGGAGCCGTCGATAACATCGAGGTTTCCCCGCTCCACGTAGACCACCGAGATGCGGTCTTTGATCGGCAAGGGCTTTAATGGTGGAAGTATTGGGACGGTCACTATTTACCTTTCAATCGTTTCTTGCTTTCCGGTTCAGCAAGAAAGTTTTCCGCATTGGAAACATGTTCCCCGGTCTCGATCTCCAGCTTCTCCCGCGCCTCACCGGCGATCCTGCCGCCTTTACGCGCAGCCACCTTGTTTTCTGTAAAACCTTGCGCATCCTGTTTGCGGGCAATCTCGGTGGTGGCAGCTTCACCCAACATGGAGAAAATCAATTCCAGATCAGTCATATGATCCCGCAGGTTCTCTCGTTCCAGCCCTTTGAATGCCTTGTATTCCGTAGGCGTCATACCGAAGGCAGCCTTGCTGATCTCGGCGGTCAGGATAGCGTACTCCGGCGCTTCGCCAACGCCCCTGTTTCTCCACTCTTCGGTCAGCTCGGCCCGCACGGCAATGCCACGCATCCGCTTCTCGATCCAGGCTTCCGAATAGCCCTTGGCCCGGTACAACTCCCGCGTTCGGGCCGTGGCCAGTTCCGGATCTTCGATCTCCTGTACCCGCTCGTACCCCACCTTCGCCAGCCAGCGTTTGAACGGCTCCGCCTTGGGCGATGGGATGGACTGAATGATGCGGAAGATGCCTTCGGTGTTGGCGCAATTGACCTTCTGCTTTCCGCCGGCGGTCTCTACCAAAAGGGGGGTGGCAATTTGCCCCCACCCTTTTGATAACTCAGCGTCTCGACGACGCATATCCTTAACATATCCAGCAGGGTCAACCGAATCGGTTAATGCCGCAACGACATCAACAATGACAAACCACCATTCCCCGCTATGCAGTGTCCGGCGAATCTCCCTATCTTGAAAAACGACCAGCTTGGCTTCCATTCTATTCCTCCTAATACAGCGACTCTCCGACTATTCGGAAATTCCGAACAGTTCAGACCCGTCGCACTAGCATTAACCCACAACCAAAACCTTTGGCGGGGCCAAGAATCACGCTACCGGCACAACCGATAAAAGTCCAAGCCCCATCACTTTGCCATGACCAATGCCGGAATTCAGAGTTTGCCTGAATTTGTCAGGGTCGCCGACAGACAAAACACCGTCGTACAACACTGAAAAAATACTGATTGAATTATTCATGTGCTGCTTGTCGAAAAGCATCTGCTCTTGGGAAATCCGCACATCTATCCGCTCTTCTGAATCATCGGATAGATCAAACGAGAGAAGTTTGGGCAGTGAAAATCCATGCTGCGTCCCTTTCCGTTCAAGCCATTTCTCCTGATCAACAGTTTTGAAGAGCCCTTGGCGCTTGCCTCTTTTGCTACCGTCTGTTTTTTGGGACACACAAGGGTTTGCACGCAGCCGGTATCGAAAACGCTGCCCAGGCTTCAATTCGTCCAGCTTCAGTCGCTGCCGTAAATTTATGGGCGCGTCAGCATATGCCAGCCAGTTCTTTACGGTAATACCTCCCCACTCAGGCAAATTCCTGCTTTGCACCAGAATACGGGCATTCCCGTCTGCATCTGTTTCCGGCTCAAGCCGCCACAAAAACTCACCTTCAGGGCATTTCACGTCAGGATGGCTAAAAGCCCGGCATAGAGTCGAATGAAACTGGTAAGGGTTGATCAGATCGCGACGAGCCTCCTTGCATCGCAAGTCGAGGTGTATTCTACTCAGGAACATTCGCCACCTCCCCAGGAAACGGAATCCATTCCGAACGCACGAAACGTGCACCGAAACGCCGCTCAGCAAATGACGACAGCGGCTGATCCATCTTGAGCACTCCGGAGCCGTCATTAGACTCAACAGAAATCAATAGCTTTTCAGGTGGACTTTCTCCCTTCCGTGGTGTTGCAATCCAGGAATGACGTCCAAGTGCTTCCGTTAAAGAACCATCCTCCATGCCGTTTTCCATCCAAATGGATTCTGACGGCACATAGGACTTACGCCCTAACGCCAAGGTCCAGACAGGATCACGCAAGGCAGCATAAGCCTTTTCCAGAAGAGATGTGTCAGTGCCTTCCAGCCCGACAAGGAATGCAGCATCGGCTATATAATGCCGCTGTGAGACAACACCTCCACCTTTAGCCTGAGAACCATCAGCCTTGATAATAGTATCTGACGCAGCACAACCAGCAGTTTGGTAGTCACGTTTGGGGATTCCTGGCCGGTCATGACGAACACCCAAGGCAAGATGGGTCAGTGGTTCAAGATCAACCCAATTATCACGGTCGATTCCCATTGCAGCGGCCAGCAGACCGATGACGCCGGATTTACTCGGCTCCTTCCCGGTGTCTCGTTGATCAAAACGGCTGGTGGTGCCCCATGATTGCATGGGCCCCACCAGACGAAGCAATAATGTGGGCATAGGTCACTCCTGTATTGCAGAAAGTGTCTTTTCGAGAAGCTCTTTCAGCGTTGTCACAACGGTTCCCAAACCATTCACATTGGCTTCGGCCAAATTGAGAACGAAGGTTTGTTCATCCCCGCCATAAACGGACTGAAGAGCCTTCGCCTTATTGACAAGCCCCTCTGCCGACTTTCTCGTCAGAGACTCGTCTTTTCTCACCCTAATAGCTGTTTCGAAAGCATTGGCAAAGTTGCGGGGAGCAGCGTTGCGACGGACGGTAACTAGAACGAACTCGGGTGGATTGTGTGCCGCAAAGGTATTCTGTTTGCCGGTCGGTTCAGCTACAACGAAACCTTCGAGGAAAGCCTTTAACCCTTTTTCTGCCAAGGCGTCATCTTGCTGAAGATTTGTGACAAGTTTTTCCCAGTCCACCACTGCGTAACGATAAAAACAGGCTGAATTGAACTCTACGGTCCCCATCATATCGGCGCCGGCAGTGTCTTCAGGTTTACAGTCATCAACTGCGGTGTAGAAGTCGAATTCACGCTCTACTGCATGAGTGGATATGGCGTGGGCCACCTGACAGGCAGCATTCTGATTTTTCTCGGGCATGTCTGCCAGCATTCGTCCAAAAAGAGCAAGATCAAGCGCCTTGCCTCCATTAAAAACTTTATCAAGAGCTTTCTTCAGTTCAGGGTCTGCGCTTTGCGCCGCCTGTTTCTTGGCCTTGCCGGCCTTCTTCCCTTCAACAGGAGCAACTTCCGATGCGGTAATGGTGTCCCATTTAGAGTGAATTATCTCGGCTATCCCGGAGATTTCCTGCTGTCCTAGAAAAAGGAGATACTCGTTTTTTCCGTCTTCTTTTACGGTGAGTTCCATTGCTCCCAACGCCAACCGTGATTTTTCGATAGCGTCCGCTTCTTGCCGCCCCTTCTCAACCAGCGAAGCCACAAGGGCATCCAAAACACGCTTGGTTCGAAAAGCAACATCATCTGCGGCTAATAGGTTTTGCGCTACCAGTCCGGTAAAATACTGGCGGATTGAGCGTTTGAGGCATTGGCTAGATACGCGGGCACGACGAGTACCACCGAAAATGGCATCTTTGGGAGCGCCGGTATCGTCTCTGTTCAAGTTTGACGGGGCAAAGTTCTGCAGTGCATGGATTTCGACAATAGTTTTCATTCGGCATTCTCCTTAGCTGTTGTGATTTTGGTCTCAGTTTCGTGATTCAAATTCCTGTAGAACTCACGCGCCCAATCAGTCTGGGAACGTTTCTGGTCGTCATTCCAATACAGCAGTTTTTTCAACAGATCTTCAAAGTCTATCTCCTGCTCTTTCAATAGGGCAATCATCTGCCGTAGCCGGTGTGGCAATTGATCCTGATCGGCGTCCAACAGTGCAATAAAACGACTCTCCGTACTTGTGGAACCGCTTGCTGCCTGATACGCTGCGCAGGCTCGCCCAAGAGATAACGGCAACCCTTTTGCGCTCTCACGCCAATGTACAGCCCAGAGCCCGGCCACCAAATAGAACACCTCCCGGCGCCACCCGTTGTCCTCGCCTCTGACAAATGGTTCGACATACGGATATGCGGGAACATACAATCCGGGATCAAATGCTAGACTCCGGCGCAAAACCGCCCGCACCTTAGTGTCTTTTTCATTTAACTCTTCCAGCCATTCGATGAATCCGCTCATAACGCCTCCTTCTCTGGATCAAGCTTTGTAATCTCATCACCGAGCTCCTTAATTTTGCGCCGCACCGGTTTTTCCGCCTTTACAAGGGCGCGAATCGCCCAGGCATCACCAGTGGATACCGCTGTACATTGCTGTTCCCAAGCGGATTTGATTGCGTTCCGGACATCTATCAGCCACCTGTAGCGAATAACATCGGGGCCTATCTCAACAGTGTAGTCGTGCAGTACGGAGTGAAAGCAGGACTCAAGGGTTGACCAGTACCAAGGGCTTACGGGCATCTGATCCACAAAGGCACTGATATCTTTCCCGGCAGGTTCGCGACTGCCCCGACTCAGAATATCTCGCGCATATGAGCGACATGCCGACCAGAGGGATTTCTGAGCGTCTTCCGCGTCAGTAAGAAGTTGACGAATTTCAGTACGGATGTAGCGATCACTCACCAGCGCGGCAGGTAACGTAAAGCGCTCCATACGCCAATACTCGATTTTTGCCTTGTTGTTTGCTTGCCCAAGTATCAAGACAGATCGAGGAAAGCGCTCTCGATTTGACCTGGTCAATGTTGCCGTATGTTCAATCGACTGAGGGGCTAGATGTGACTCATCCGGCAACAGCGAATCAAAATCTCGCCAGAATCCTCTGTCCCGAAATTGCATGGAAAGTTTGCCGAGCTTTTCGTCGATTCTGTATCCAAGCATTGGGTCGATCTGGTCTGAAGAAGTGCTGCCAACCCCGGAGGCAAATGCCAGTTTACTGATAAAACCAGTATCACCGGTACCGAGTCGAATTGAACGAGTTCTCCAGGTATACCGATCTGCAAGCCCGCTGATAGCCCGCTCAGTGCCGCTTTTCAAGCACTCGACCGTTTCAGGCACTCTCTCCCACAATGGCAAATCATTGGCGGAAATAGCCTTGTTTTGTGGGACGAGGGAAAACAACAGTGTTTCTTGGAGGTCACAGCCTAAAGGCAATACCATTACTGCCGTTGCAGAAGGTGCCGTTCCGGTATGAGACAATTCGCTCTTGCCACAACTGACTGAAAAAGTATGAGTAGCCAACATCCAGCGAGCGGCCGCACCTTCAGAAATGAATCCGGGAATTTCGACATCAACGTGATCAAATAACACCTTGGCATTATCTGCATTATGCTCGGCAGCAAGAGCGGTCCAGGCTCTCCACCCTCTTGGTTCAAATGTTGGAATCTGTCCAAACGGATATTTCTCATCGAATAACCAGAACCGGTCCCGCCACTTCTCCAGATACGCCGTAATCTTTTCCTCTGGGAGCCCCGCCTTGAACAGCGCCTTTGCCTGATCAATGTCCGTCGGCCCTTCCAAGGCGCGGTACAACACCGCCAGCAAAAACCGATGCAGCGCCGCAACTACCAGCGGTGACGGGTCTTCTATGGCGGCTATTTCCCTGGAGCGCAGCAAGGTTGCGCTGATCCCCAGTTCGTCACGATCGCCATTTAGAAACCGCACCGGAATCCATTTTTCATCAATCAGATTAAACTTACTCATTCACCCTCCTTGGGCTCATAAACCAGCCCCAACTCATCATCCAACCGAACCAGTGAATTCTCAACCCAACATGAATTTGCATCCAATACCAATGGAAAGCAGTTCCGCAGTAGCGAAGATTTCTGCCATCCTTCCGGTACGCCTGTGCCCCTGAGTTGCCTGACCACCCCCTTGCGCGACAGACTCACCGCACGAAGAAACCACTGCTTTGCTGTAGGGAAATCCGGCACCGCTACAGGTGTAAAGCAGTCGTCGGCAAAGATGGGAACAGCAATAACTGAATCACTCCCTTGTCGGGTTTGCGCCATCAGCGTTCTATGCACTCCTGCTGCGTCCTCATCGCAAAGGACAAATCTGCCCGGATCATTCCATGAAGCATCATCCGGCAGACCTATGATTGCCTGATTTGCTTGGCCTCGCAGCGGAATGGTCTTTCCCGCTCCGTTGATAAGCGCCTGATTCATCCGCTCTGTCAGAGCCTCCGGAACCACCACAAGCTCTTCATAAACCGCTTCCACCAAGGTGTCGATTTCCTCTGGCAGGGTTATCTTTTGTCTCTGTTCTTCTCGCAGCAAAACCCAAGTGAGCAATAGCAAATCTTCACGATAGACTTCGCTCCACCAAAGCGGTTTCCCAAAAGATGGCGGCTTTTCTCCGGCAAGGCCGGCAACAATCAAGGTCGGTCCGGCTAACGGTCTCTTTTCGCGTTTGTGTCGCCACAAACGACCAGCCCGTTGCAGGATCAGGTCGATAGGCGCAAGATCAGTGATGATCAGGTCAAAGTCGAGATCAAGGCTTTGCTCAACGACTTGGGTGGCAATGAGAATTTTCCGACCGCTCCGGTCGCCACCCTCTCCGAACAGCGCCAATACATGATCCTCGTGCACCTGCCTGTAGACTGCCGGAAAACGGGCATGGAAGAGAATAATTTCTGTGCCGTCAGTAAGCCGTTTGCCGACGCATTGACCATCCTGCATCAGAAGCTCGCCAGCGGGAAACAGGCGGTACAGGTCCTGGGCTCGCTGTACGGTATTGACCAGAGCCAGCCCCATGCCGCCATTTTTTAGATTTTCATCCAAGGATGTCTTGATGCTGTTCAGGTCCGGTGGAATTGCTTCTAATTTAAGGGTAAGACGCCGTGAGGGATCTGCGGCAAAATGTGTCTGACGTACAGAACCGGGAAGGAATACCGACAAACGCGGATATACAGGCTCTTGAGCTGGAAAAGCTGCCTTGACCACTTTTGCCAGTTCCCGACGGAATCTTGGCGGCAGAGTTGCGGACAGCAGCACTACTGAAGAACCTAATTCAACCAGCCAATGGATAATGTGAATCAGTAATGTTCCTGTGTAGGCGTCATAGGCGTGAATCTCATCAAACACCACCACCCGGTTTGCCAGCCCCCAGAGACGCACGAAGTTATGCCTTACCGGCAAAATTGGGACGATTGCCTGGTCAACCGTACCGACACCGTACTCGGAGAGCATCGCCCGCTTCTTGTTGGTGAACCATTCACCGGCTCGAATCTCACCCCCTGCGTCCGGGTCGTGGATGCCGGTAAGACGCAGATTTTGAAAGGAGTCATTGAGTTGTGTCGCGCCATGAACAAGCTGCATGTCGAGCTTACGCTCTACACCCTGTGCGCTGAGAAACTTGAGAGTCCGCTTGAACATGGCGTTGCCGGTGGCTTTTGTCGGCAGGGCCATATACAAGCCACGATGCCCATTGCGCCGTTGCATCTCCAGGTGGGCATAAAACGCAGCCTCTGTTTTTCCTTCCCCCATGGGAGCCTCTATTAACAGGATTGCCGGACTATCCAGATTTTTCAGAGCATCTGCAACAGCCTGCTGCAAGGGACGCGGGGCGAAATTGAACACCTGCTCGAACGTCTTTGCCTCCTGTATAAGAGGCGTTCTTTGCTCCCAGCCAATCGCATCCAACGCACGTTCAGCACAGTCTCTACGCCTAGTAAGCCATACAGACAAATCTTCACAATCTTCCGCCGAACCGAAAGGGAACCACTCCTCGTTGGAGCCGATCCAGTCGGCAAAGCTGGTAAGCCCTGATAACAGCATGAAGTCAGGACCGGAGAGAGTCTGCTTGTCGGGTGCTTTTCCGGGGTTAAATATCACCCGTAACGCCTCAACAATCACATGACGAACATCTGACCACTCACTTCCGCCAAGAGCATTTCTATTCCCTTCAAGTAACTGAAGCTTGTTGGGAGATATTCGTTCTCCGTGATGACACCCCACTGCATCGGCCACCAGTTCCGCCAGATCATTCGGCCAATCTGCACTCAGCAGGAATTCAGATAAGGCAACTTGACTCACAAAGGCATGATTTACATCAGTGTCAGGAATACGCGGCAACATCAGCCCTGTCAGATTTTCCCATTTACATTGGAAACCTGGACACGCCTTGCCCAGATCATGGCAGGCTATAGACAACAATAACCACGGACGAGCGTCGTCCCAATCCAACCCCAAAATCGCCGCCATCCTGTTACGGGTAGTTTCAGGTTCACGCGCCAGAATAGCGTCTGCACTGGCCGCCACATCCATCAAATGCAGGATCAGGGGGTGCCAGCGCGCTTCATTGTTTCTGTCAGTTTTTGCCCAGATGTTTGCCAAGAGACTATTCATTATTACCACCAGTTTAATCGCTTAATGTTCTCATTTTCTGCCACCCTACCCTCACCCCCCCTTTTAGCGTCCAGGGTTTCAGGTTTTCTGCTGCAGTTCCATCCAGACCCGTGCCGCCATCCGGGCATCATCCAGCGCCCGGTGACGCTGTACATCTTTCGGCAGTCCACCAAACAGATGAGAATAAACCGTTTCCAGACGGTGGTTGGACAGACGAGGCAATTTCCTGCGGGCGTGCATCAGGGTGCAATGCCAGTTGTTGGCAGTGGGCAGACCCAGCAGGCACAGTTCATGTTGAACAAAGGCCCGGTCAAAGGGGGCGTTGTGGGCCACCAGCGGACTATCGCCCACAAACTCAACAAATCCGGGCCAGACATCTTCCGGGGTTGGCTTATCTGTCAGCATCTGCTGGGAGATACCATGTACCCGAAAGGCGCCGTAACTGATGACAGCTCCTGTGTTAATCAGAGTTGTCAGTTCAGCTACAAT
>Ga0172377_10008526_pt1 | contig 10513 bp, 8 predicted proteins | sample Pumphouse3metaG_FD_119749 | JGI IMG/M metagenome (GOLD analysis project Ga0172377, IMG submission 119749) | Leachate microbial communities from a municipal landfill in Southern Ontario, Canada - Pumphouse #3 metaG | ecosystem: Engineered > Solid waste > Landfill > Unclassified | place: Canada... | reverse complement strand
TGTTAGATATTGATCCTTTGCGTTTTAAGGTTTGTAAAGAAAAAGTACCCGAAGCAAAGGATGTTCCGGAGTACATGGCCGATCAATTTGATAAAATGCTTGAGGAGCAGAAGCCGGATGTCTTAATTGTAACTTGTATGGATTGTTTCCATGCCAGTTATATTATTCGTGGTCTTGAGCACGGTCTTGATGTTGTTAGTGAAAAACCGATGACTACAAACACGGAAGATGCGTTGAAAGTATTGGCAGCGGAAGATCGTTCCAAGGGAAAACTTATCTGTACTTTCAATTATCGCTATAATCCTGTTCATAGCAAAATTCGTGAACTTGTTTTTGATGGGAAAATTGGCCGCCCCACGCATGTTGATTTGAATTGGTATATTGATATTAAGCATGGTTCCAGCTATTTTAATCGTTGGAACCGCATGCGTAAAAATTCTGGTAGTCTTTCCATTCACAAAGCGAGTCACCATTTTGATTTGGTTAATTGGTGGATCAGCGGTATTCCGGAGCAAGTTCATGCATTTGGGGCTTTGAATCATTATGGTCCAGAGGGGCTTTTTAATCCGTCTAAAAAGGATGGCCGTCATTGTGATGAGTGCTCGGAGCATTTAGATTGCGCTTACAAAATGCGTTGGGCAACGAGAAATTCTAAAATGTTTGTTGCGGATGATCATATCAACGCATTTGAAACAAAGGAAAAGCTCTTTACTGATTATCGTCCGGATATGTGCATTTTTGATTCTGAAATTGACATTCAGGATACAATTGTTGGTGATGTTAAATATAAGAATGGCGTTTTGCTGAGTTATTCTGCTAATTTTTCAACGCCTTATGAGGGCTATCGTCTCGCTATTAACGGAACGAAAGGCCGTTTGGAAAGCATGGAATTTGGCGGTGCCGGTGGCGCAAGTCTGCCGCCTCCTTTCGAAGGCTCGCAGTTCGTTGACTATTTCCCGATTTTCGGTGGGCGTGAACGCGTTCATGTTCCGACAAATGATGGTGGTCACGGCGGGGGTGATCCTTTGATTTTGGAAGATATCTTTATTGGTGAAGATCCTCACAGAAAATTTGATATTCTAGCAAAATCTGAGGATGGTTTGCGTGCCATCGCGATTGGTGATGCAGTTTATAAATCCATCACAACTGGTGGTGTTAAAGATCTAACCAGCTTTATGCGTTGATAACGGAAAAAGTTATCATAAAAGTTGTATGAGAAAAGAACCCCCTTTGATTTTAATTAAAATCAGAGGGGGTTTTTGGGTATAGTAATATTCTTCTTTTTGTCTGATCAAAAACTACACTTCGCTTTCTACAGCGGTGTGTTTTTCGAAATATCAGGTGATCCGCAAAAATAGCATAAAGATATGATTGTAATAAGCACGTTCAAGGGTACTGTATAAAGAGTGTAACGTATTTTATTTTTACAAGGAGCTTTAGAGATGATGAAAAAATTATGTCTGCTTATGTTAATTGCCGTGATATCAGGATGTAGTACAAAACCAATTGAAAGGAAGAATCCGATGGATAAAAATGATATTTATAAGATAAAAATAACAACGATTACCGGTGAACCAGCTTCGCTGGCTGATTATAAAGGCAAAACGATACTTATTGTTAATACAGCAAGTAAGTGCGGTTTTACAAAACAATATGACGGTTTGCAAAAATTGTATGAAAAATATAAAGATCAGGGATTCATTATTTTAGGATTTCCCGCAAATAATTTTCTGCATCAGGAGCCTGGAACAAACACAGAGATTGAAAGCTTTTGTAAATTGAACTACGGGGTGTCGTTCCCAATGTTTGAAAAAATTGATGTAAAAGGGGAAAATATATGCCCCCTTTACGAATATTTGACAAGTAAAACAACGAATCCGGAGTTCGGTGGCAAAATATCATGGAATTTTAATAAATTTTTAATCGCAAAAGATGGAACAATTGTAAATCGATTTGGTTCTATGGTTAAGCCTGAAAGTAATAAAATAAAGGATGCAATAGAAGCGGAACTGAAGAAGTAACTTGCTTCCATTAGAGGAAAGCAGAGTCGGCCTTTTCTACTACAAATAACGTGTCCTTTATAAAATGATTCGGCTTGTTTTTAAGCGCATCTTTTATCTTTTCTTTATCAATAAGATGATCGATGCGCTCTTATTTTTTTATCGCGTTGTCATAAATAATTTTATTGGGAAGAGCCGGAAGGGGCTCCTGATGATCCATCGCATCTAGAAGATCGGCTTCTGCGTCTTCATCGGCCCACCAGTAATCAATGCTTTCCGAGCTGTATTTACCGATGATCGTCTTTGGCGTGCCGAATTTATTCCAGTACAGCATGCGGGTATAATTAATATTCCAAAGCAGAATATAGGGAAATTGGCGCGTGAGAATGGCGTCAATCTGGCGACAGATTGCGTGGCGTTTATGGACATCGAATATGCTTTTCTGCTGTTCAATATACGCATCTACTTTTTGATCTATAAATCCACAGACATTTTGACTCCCGGGCGTATTTGCCTGAGCGGAACTCCAACTGTATTCGGGATCCTTGAAGAGACCCGCTCCCCAGGAAAGCCAAGTCATGTCGAAACTGAAACTGTCCATGTCTTTGGACCATGCCGCCCAGTCTTTGTTCTGTATATTCATCTGGATGCCACATTTTTTTAAATTTTCATTAAAGGCAACTAGGTATTTTTCTGTACTGGAATTTCGGGAGAGAAAGGAAAAGACAAAGGGCTCTCCGTTTTTTTCCATCCTTCCGGTATTTGGATTCATTTTCCAGCCGGCTTCTTGTAACAACTTTTTTGCTTTGGTTGGATTGAAGGAAAGAACTGGATTTGTGCATGGCGTATCGGCACTATAAAGATCTTCCCAGTACGATTTATGCAGAAAGTACTGATTGTGCATCATGGTGCGATTTAACATGTCCCGATCTAACAGGCAGGCCATCGCCTCGCGCACCTTGACGTCGTTGAAGGGCGCATGTCGCATATTCATGGCAAAACCTTGAAGACCGACTGGCCGATGGTTGTAAATGGCCTGTTTGACAATCCAATTTTTGCGGACTGCTTCTATTTTATTTTCAATTTGGTGCCAATGACTGGCGGTATAAATTGGGAAAACATCAATCTCGCCCTTTTTAAAAGCCGAAAAAGCATTCTCGCGGTCTTCAAAAAAACGGTACTTGATTTCATCAAAATTATAAAGACCCTGCTGGTTTGGCCACTTGGCACGCCACCAGTCCGGCCGACGTGCCATGGTGATGAATTGCCCATCCTGTAATTCTTTTATGCGATAGGGCCCCGATACAACAGGAAATTTGAAGTTGATCTTGGTGAAATCCTTGCCAGCAAAAATATGTTTGGGAAGAATGGCAAAACCACCGGCCGCACCAAGATTTTGCCAGTGCAACTTTTTCGCGTGAAAGCGTATCGCTTTGCCGTGATCAACAATCACCGGCGGTTCTAGTCGATCAAGACTGAGTTTGTGTGGACCGGTTAAATTGGCGGGGTTGGTAATCGCCTGATAGGTCCAAACAACGTCTTCAACTGTTATGGGTTTGCCATCAGACCAACGCGCTTCTGGATCAAGCCAGAAGGTGAAATCCATTTTGTCGGCAGAGAGGCTCCATTTTATGGCAAGACAACGGTCGTATTCTAATGTTTGCGAGTTGAGATTGAGCAGCGACTCATACATCGCATCGAATATCTGGGAGCTTATGGTGTCACTGGCAAGATAATAATTCAGACTTTTCGGTGAGGGACCGATATATTCTGTAATGCTGCCGCCCTTTACCGCGTTGGGGGACGCAATGGGGTCGGGTTCGTTGATACAGCTGTTGACAGGATAGAACTCCTGTGCTACAGCAAGGATCGCAATGAGGCAGTAAAAAATAATTGCTTTTCGAAAGAACATCTTTCTTACTTTCCCGTTTGAACGCATTCGATTGGAAGAAAATATAATTTTCCGGGCTCAAGGGTGACGGATCCCGGAGAGATAAGCCCTTCTAGATGCAATGTTTTTTCGGGGGCTTTCATGGATAACAGGATGTCCCACAGTTTTGTGTTGTAGGAAAGGCGTACAACAGAGGCATGGGGAGCATTACTAAGTTCACGCGCCTTTTGTACCGCATCACTGAAATAACCCAGTTGGTCAACGAGACCGAACTGTTTGGCACTCGTGCCGGACAGAACGCGACCATCACCAAAATCAGATTGGGCAATTTCTTGTGGGGTGTTATAAGTTTTGCGGCCATTTGAGACGACTTGACAAAACTCATGGAAGGTCTCCGTAACGAGTTTTTGGATGTACGCGGCTTCTTGAGGTGTTGGTTCGCGCGATGGGCTAAGCATGTCTTTCATGGCTCCAGAGCGGTAAACGACGGGCTTTACGCCGATCTTGTCAAGAAGGCCCTTGAATTGATAGGAGCTGATGATTACACCGATACTTCCGGTAAATGTCATGCGGTTGGCGATAATCCAGTCACTTCCGGAGGCAATAAAATATCCGCCAGATGCGGCCATGGAGCGCATACAGGTAATGACCGGCTTGTTGGCTTGGTGGCATTTTAGTACTTGCTGCAATATTTCATCACTGGCTACAACTTCTCCGCCGGGGGTATTCATATCGAGGATAACTGCAACAATATTTTTGTCTTTTTGAGCATGCTTAAGTTGTAGAATTATATTTTCAGCCATCGCGTTATAGCTACCGCGCCCCCCAAACTGAATGACGCCCTGGATGGCGATAACGGCAATGCGTTTGTTGCTGTTCTTTTCTCCTTCGGCAATTACGTGCTCGCTGACACGAGATGCAGACGACGTTATAGAAGAGGTGATGGCTTCTTGGTTTGTGGTGAAGGATTTTAAAACGGATGAACAGCCTTTGCCAAGCAGCCCGATTCCCAAAATAACAAGTGCAAAGGCGAGAATAAAACCGAGAATCAGGAATAGACAGCTTCTGTTAGGTGGCGGTGGTGGGTAGCCATATTGCGCATTATTTAGCGGCGGAATGTTCTGTGAATTGTTCGGATTTGCAGCGTTAAAATGGGGCGGCTGTAGCGGAGTGTTATTTTGATTTGCATTTTGATTTGCATTTTGATTTTGTGAGTCGTATTGCTGGGAATGATAAGAATCCATAAAAAGCGCTCCTGATAAAGGGTGATTTTTTTATAAAAAAGAAATTGAATTGTTATTGTTTTGGCTGTTCTTTGAGAAGCTCATAATCGGTTCCCAATTCAGCAATTTTGGCATGCGTAATATGCAGAAAGCCCTTTTTGCGTTCTAATTCGGGGGATCCATTTTCTGGAATATAGTAACGCTGCTGCCGTAATTTTAGATTGCGTCCTATAAAACTATAGGTTAAATAGGAGTAAAGCCGCGGTGCTACCTGAATTAAAATGTGGATTGATGATGTGCCATCAACATCAAGTTGGGGGTGGGTGCCTGAAATATAGGGCCCTAGACGGAGCGTGGCATAGATGTTGTCTTCGTCTTCAACACGCAAACAATATATTTTAGAGTTTACATCCGTAAATAACATCAGTATTACATTTACGGATTTAATAATGCCGTTATTAGAGTTGGAAGGCAAACCGATTGTCTTTCCTAAAATAGGCGATCCGCTTCGCACTTCGATGTCAATTGTATTGGATACATGGGTTCGGCTGGAACGGGGGTGATTCAAGTAGGCGGTGATCTCATAAACGCCCTCTTTTTGCATGTTGTAAATAGAATTCAGGGTGATATTGAGTTCCTTGCTTTGACCGGGTCCTAAAATTAATGACTGGGCGGGGTTTGCTTGCAGATCAAGACACTTTGCCGGCATCCCTGTATTTGTATGCTGAATCTTAAAAAAGATCTTAGCGTCTTTGCTGCTGAACAGCATGGTGTTGCCGCTGTAATTTCTTACGGTTAACAGAACTGTAATTTTTTCGTAACGGAGATATCGCGTATAATCGCTTTTTAAATGCATCCCAAATTGTGCTCGGCATTCAAAACTGAATAATAAAAAGAGTAAAAGACTGAAACTAAAAAAATATTTGCGACTCATTTTTTCCCTCCTGGTTAAAAAATAAAATTATTATTGGATGTGTTCTTTTTTATTGCTGCAATTAATTTGTTGGCGACATCTTCGGGGGCAACAGAATCGGAACATTTGACATGATTCTTTAATTGCGGGCAATTTCGTTTAAAACAGGGACTAAGCGGGCATTGACTGCGGATAATGGTATGAAGGTTGCTCCCATAGGGGCCGGTTAAATTTGGATCGGTTGCCCCGAAAAAAGCGATGCAGGGCAATTGTAAAGCCGCAGCTATGTGCATCGGACCGCTGTCATTGGTAAGCAGTGCTTTGCTTTGAGCTAGCAGCCCTGCTAGGGACAGCATGCTGCTTTTGCCGGCAAGGTTACAGCACCAGTCGGGCGAAAGAGCCTCGGCAATTTTATTGCCTTGAATCTTTTCAGCGGGGCTGCCAAGCAGCCAGCAGTGCAGTGCGGGCATTTTTGCTTTGGCGTGTCGGAGTACTTCTACAAAAAAATCTACGGGCCAGTTTTTGCTGGGCCAACGTGAGGAAAAGCCGACGGCAATCCATGGTGTGTCTTTCGGTGCTGTTGGTAATAATCCCTCGGCGGCCTGTTGGGCGGCAGCGGTTTGTAATTTTGGGATTGGGACGGGTAAATTTTCGGATAAATTCAGTGCTTTTTTCACGAGCCATATATTTTTATCAACGGCGTGGTGCAGATTTTTTGGTAATTCTATTTTTTGATGATAGAAAAATGGCGCGCCTTCGCGTGCGTCAGCAAACCCGATGCGTCGATTGGATCGGCTTAGAAAGGCAATCGCTGCGCTGCGCAGCAAGCCCTGAAAATCAAGCGCTAAGTCATAGCTTTCGGTGCGCAATTCATGGTAGAATCTTTGCGCAGCATGGAGATTCCAACTCCCGATAGCTTTTCGGGGAAAAGAGATAATGCGGCTAATTCCGGGCATTAATTTTACGATTTCTGCCAGAGAATCATTTGCAACCCAGGTGAGATGCACATTCGGAATGTTTTCTTGCAACAACTTTACTGCTGGAAAACAATGAACAATATCACCTAAACTACTTGGTTTGATTATTAATATTTTCATCATATCTGAAACAGTATTATTGTCCAATTGCTAAACGAGTTGCTAAACGCTCCGGTAATCCTGCTGTACGAATTTTTGCCTGACAAGCGGGGATGTCATATTCTAGGCGGTGCATCGTTATCTTCTTTGTTTTTGTGTCAAATGTCACAAAAGCTGCACGGGGATCTTGATCTCGCGGCTGACCAACGCTGCCGACATTTACCAGATATTTGTGATTCGGCTTGATCTCAAATTCCTTATAAAATCCGCCTTCAATACCGCTGAATGTTTTGTCAAATGCCAGCGGAACGTGGGTATGTCCAAAAAAACAAAGCTGCATGATCTGATATTGCATGCTGGCTTCCGCAGTATATTTGTCAAATATATATCCCCACATATGCGGGTTGTCCAAGGTGGAATGGACTAGACTTATTTTTGTGGAAGCACCCCGAATATTAATATTCTTTTTAAGGGGAAGCTTACTTAACCATGTTAGCTCTTCTTTGGATAATTGCTTCCGTGTCCATATTACCGCGGCGGCCGCTTGGGGATTAAAGCCGGTCAAATCATTTTGGGTGCTGATATAAGAATCATGATTTCCTTGTACGACTCCTAGTAAATCAAGGGATCTTACAATTTCTATACATTCATGCGGGTTCGAGTTATATCCAACAATATCGCCAATACAAATGTATTTTTCCACACCGAGTTTTTTGGCTTCTTCAAGAACAACGGTTAGTGCCTCAAGATTGGCATGTATATCTCCTAAAACTGCTATTTTCATCCTAACTTAAAAATCCTGATATGTTGTTGAATATTGTAATTATTTAACTGTATTGCAAATTTGACAGCTTACAAGTAACAAGAATAAACAAAAGTTTTTTTGAATCATAATTCTTTGGTGGAATTGATCTTTTTTGGGCGATATAAACTTTATTCAGAATATTTTTGTGGAGTTCCTATTTGATAAATCCTAATTTTTAACAAGGGATTGTAATGTCTTACTAAAAAATTCAACGAATAATCTCAGTCCTCTTTCAATAAGATTATCTGCATTTGCAATTTAGACTGCTTTGCACACAAAAGGACAATATTGTGAGGATCTCGGGGAACGAATGAAAGAAAATGGAACATTGACACTTGTTTTTGAATCCGAACTTGACGCTGATCCCTAGAACCTGGAAGATCCCAAAACGCAAAAGAATAAAGCTTTTGGTTTTGGGATTTTCTTTTGAAACGGAAGAGGACTTTATTTTTCAGCTTTCAGTTTTGCATCAATTTGCTCTGCGACTTTAATGCCGGAGAGAATCATCCCGCCAAAAATCGGCCCCATACGATAACTGCCGGTGACATTGCTGGCACTCATGCCGCAGGCAAAAAGCCCAGGATAGTACTCTTTGGTGCTTTTTACCGTTTCGTCTTCGCCATTTTCAACCCACATAGGACGCTCGCCCATGACTTTCCCGGTCTCCGTGTCAATGCTGATACGCGCCTTTTCTGTGGCGATGCGGATGATTTCGCAAGGATGCCCCGTGGCGTCCACAACAACTTTTGCGATAATGGTCAGGGGATCGACCGGCTGTCCGAGCTTGCGGACGTTATTCCAGTTGATAACAAGGCCATTGACTTTGTTTTCTTTGAATACAATATCCTCAACGCAAACCGAATTGAAGATCTTGGCGCCTGTTTTCATGGCATTGAAAATAAGCCCGCTGGCCATTTCCACAGAATCGAGCATAAAATAACCCGGTGCTTCTTCTAGGTTGCGTAAATGGATACCGATATTTTGAAGATAATTCGCTGCGGAGTCTTGAACAACAACTTCATTGAAGAGCATCCCGCCGCCCCAAATACCCCCGCCGGGTGCTAGACTGCGTTCAAAAATCGCGACTTTGTAACCTTTTTTGGCTAATTCAGCTGCGGCAACCAATGCGGATGGACCGCCGCCGACGAGGGCAACATCCATGGTCAGGTAGTCTATTAATTTTTGGCTGTAATTAGCAATAATTGCCTTGCTGATAAGATTCTCTTGGGACATTTTAATTCCTCACTGTCAATATTGATCGGGAGGACATGTCTATAAAAGTAGAAATGGTCTTTTATAAATAGGTCCTCTCGAATAATTTTGGAAAAGGAAGAGGCCATATTTATGGTAAATATTTTAAAATATGTTCTTCGTATTTCCCTACGCCGGCATTATCCGGATCAGGTTTTACGGGTTTGATCTCAGTCCTGATAACTCATCAGAACACCCCGAAAACGAACTTTTTTACTATAAACGATTTCGTTGATTTTTCAATTTGCGCCATCCCTTTTTGTCGTTATTTTGTAATGCTTTTTGGAATGCGATGCAGAAATTCTCTTTTAAAGTCCGAGAGGAAAGGTGCCATAAAATTTATATTAAAATGGGCCTCTAAAGTTGTTCGTTCGCTGTTAAGGACCAGAATTTTTTCCAAGTTAAATAGTTCTTGTCATAAAGTGCGGATACCATGATTCGTAGACTTTTGAGCAAAGGCTCGATGATTAATGCATAGATATACCATAACGGGAAAAAGAGCAACGTTATATTTCCGTTACTAAACGATGTCACCCAATCGGGCTTCATTCCAGTGTAAGTCCATGGCATGTAACCTAAAGAACGACATAGAACTCCAAAGCCCCATTCATAGCCGTAAATGACAAAAACCATGCAAAAGGCTCTTAGAAAACGATTCGTTATATGGAGTTTCGTAAACAGTCTAAAGAAAAAGGGCGCGGTCCAATAAACGATTAAATACAAAAGAAACATAAGGACTGAAACGAATCCAAAAGCCGTTTTGCTGCCCTTCCATAAACGCGGAAGTCCCGTAACAAAAATTTCCACGACCATGCCGATGGTGCTGTAGAGCAGAGCACCTGCAATTTCTTTTTTAATCAGCCCTTTTGGAAACATTAAAAACTCCTTCTTTTAAATAGCCTGTAAATTTTTAAAAACCCCGAGATTTATACCACGATGTATCTGCTTTTTTTATGTGAGTATTCTTGTCTGCAAATCGAAAGAAATACTGTTTTCGTTAAAAAATAAGATTTTTTTTGGTTCTTTATCTTAAAACATCTAAGAGGATAGAGCCCAACAAACCACTTAAAAATAGTTTGTTTTTCTAAGAAGTCAAGGATAAAGAAAGAAACAGCTAGGTCATTTCTTGCTAAAATGTAATGATCAATGGTATGCGCCGCTCCTGAATGTGGAAAAAACATCCAAACAATTGTACGAATGCTGAGGAATGATGCGCTTTGCTAAATGGGGTTTTGTTTTAAAAAATCCAATGGGTAAAAGGAGCAATACTATGTTTTCCTGTTTGTCTTAAATTTAGTAGAATAAAGCCTAAAAAAAGGCAAAAGATTTTCTTGCTGAACGGCTCGCAAAGTAG
>Ga0172377_10008524_pt1 | contig 10515 bp, 8 predicted proteins | sample Pumphouse3metaG_FD_119749 | JGI IMG/M metagenome (GOLD analysis project Ga0172377, IMG submission 119749) | Leachate microbial communities from a municipal landfill in Southern Ontario, Canada - Pumphouse #3 metaG | ecosystem: Engineered > Solid waste > Landfill > Unclassified | place: Canada... | reverse complement strand
TAAACTGCATTCGCGTTTGTCCAGCACGCACGCATCACTACTGGGGCTATACTCAAGCGGGACGCTTGAGCTACATTGAACGGAGCCGGCTCAAACTTGTTTGAGTATGACAAGTACATTATATCATCAGCACACCCATTCACGCTGTGTGCAAGCTTTTTATGCTGTTTTAGTTAGAATGGTTAATTCTTATCTGATATTTACTCGCGTCTCAAGTAGCGCCGCGTCTCGATGAGACCGGCGACATGCAACGTCAACAGGCGGTATAATGTTGCTCATTGCCGCTTTCATCGAAAGCCGGCCTACTTGAAGCGCAGCCGATTAAGTTTGCCATAAGAATATACCGCTTTCCCCGGATAAAACGAATTGCCAATTTCGGCGTTAAGACTATATCTGATATTTTGTTCCTTTGAAACTTTACTAAACGAGTATACTGCTGTATATTTCAGCCATGAAAAAGACACTTGCATATCTTCCTGGCAATAAGCGGAACGAATTGAAACATATCGTTTCAACCATTCGTGACATGTGCGGTGACGTTGAAATGATAATTCTTTTCGGCTCCTACGCCAGAGGCGACTATAAAGAAGAAGCCGACCTCAAGCCGGACAGAAGGTCCGGGGAAAAATCCGACTATGACATTCTGGTTGTTACCGGGGAAAAAACAACTGCGGTAGATATTGGCCTGTGGCGGAAAATCACCAGGAAATGCGACAGCGCCGGCTTAAGCGCCTACGTGCGGATCATAACTCACGATATCCAGGAACTGAATATCAAACTTGCCGAAAGCCAGTATTTCTATTCAGATATCAGAAAAGAAGGCTGTCTGCTTTACAATTCGGGAAATTTCAAACTCGCGCAAAAACGCAAACTGAAACCCGAAGAACGTAAACGGATCGCTCAGGATTATTTTGAACAGTGGTTTGAAAGAGCACAAAGATTTTACCGATATTATGTTATTGCCTCTCAAGAAAATGATTTGAAAGGCGCCGCATTTATGCTTCATCAGGTGGCGGAGCATTCATATAAAACCATTTTGCTGGTTTTTACTAATCATACTCCCAGTCAGCATCTTCTTGAGTTTCTGGGCCATATGGCATCAAAACACGATTCCGCATTTAAAAATATTTTTCCGCAGGAAACGCGGGAAGAACAAAGATTATTCAACTTGCTGGAGTACGCCTACATTGGAGCCAGGTATGATCCCGCCTACAGAATATGCAGGGAAGACCTGGAATATCTGGCTGAACGGGTAAAACCCTTATTAGGCTTGACGGAAAAGATCTGCAAGGCGAAAATCGAAAATTTTACAAATGTGTGAGGATTTCAAGGAGTAAACGTTAATATTATATCAGAGTTTAATTCTCATGTAACGTTCTCTACGCCCCTGGAGACAGGGGCGGCTGCACCTTTTTCGTCTAATATCATGTTCCCCGTGTAGCCACGGCTGTCCCTAGCCGTGCCACAGTATTCACTGCTGAATTTTCAAAAACAGATCTTTCGGGATGCCGCCTTTTTCGGGGGCGCCGACTTCGGTTTCAGTGAAATTTATTCTGGTGCGCCAGCCGGGGCCGTAAAGTTCCAGCCGTTTGATTATTCCATAGTTGCCCTGCTGTTTGAAAGAGCTTACTTCAAGGCTGCGGAACGGTTCTTTTTCATTTATCCGGGTCCATTCCACTTTTATTGGGAAATAATATTCTTTGCTTATCCAGATTTTGGCGTATTCTTTGCTGTCCGGCGAAACGAGTTTGAGCACCCGGCAGTTGACCATTTTAGTTGATTCTCCCGGAAATTCCCGGTCGAATTTCCAGTACAGGAAAGTCATGGCCAGATCCTGCGGGCGCAAACCGAAGTTCCCGATTACGGGATTTTCTTCAGACTCCTTGTTAAGCGGAATGATTGAAGTACCGTCGCTGCCCTTGCTGAAAGCCTGGCCTACCATGTAGCCCTGCCGTTTATCGATAAGCACTTGTGCCAGCGTACGGTTGGTATTGAACAGGATACCCAGGCGGAGGGACGCTTTGACGGTTTCTTTGCCGCGGCGGCGATGGATGACTTCGCCGTCCATGAGCGCCCAGCGTTTGCGGCCGGCGGGATGGCGGACCCGGTACAGGAAGTCCTTTACCGGTAATTCAGTTTCGGCATATGCCGACAAACCGAACAAAATGAGCGCCGGCAGAACTAGTTTTAACATTATTTTATCTTGGCGCATTTTCAAAAACGACTTTAAACGCGGCTTGGGCGTTGTCTACAAAATTGAACTTGAGTTTGCTTTTTATTTTGTCGGGAATATCTTCAAGGTCTTTCCGGTTTTCGAGCGGCATAACAATAGTTTTTACGCCGGAACGAAGTGCGGCAATGACTTTTTCCTTGATGCCGCCGACGGCGGTGACTTTGCCGCGCAGGGTTATTTCCCCGGTCATTGCCAGATTGGATTTTACCATTCGGTGGGTAAGCAGCGAAACCAGCGACACGGCAATCGTTATACCCGCGGAAGGGCCGTCTTTGGGAGTGGCGCCGTCCGGTACATGGATATGGAAATCATGATTTTCAAAAACTTTCTGGCTGATTTTTAAATTTTTGCCGTGGCTGCGGATAAAGCTGAACGCGGCTTCCGCGCTTTCCTTCATGACATTTCCCAGAGAACCGGTCAGTTTTAAACCGCCCTTGCCGGGCATCATGGTTGTTTCGACCGGGAGGATAGTGCCGCCGACGCTTGTCCACGCCATACCGGTGGCGACGCCGATATCCGAATATTTTTTAACTTCGTCCAGGATAAACAAACGCGGTCCGAGGTATTCCCTGATCAGTTCGGGATTGGCCTCTATGCGTTTTGCTCCGTCAAGGTTGTTGCGGACAATTTTTGTAGCGATCTTACGGCAGACCTTACCGATTGTACGCTCAAGGTCGCGAACCCCGGCTTCACGGGTGTAATAATCGATAATTTCATCAACCGCGGTCATTTTGAACAAAACCTGTTTGGTCTTCAGACCGTTTTCTTTCAACTGCCGGGGAACCAAGTACTTTTTAGCGATCTGTTTCTTTTCAAAGCCGGTGTATCCGGGAAGGCGGATTATTTCCATGCGGTCGCGCAGGGCAGGGGGGATCGTATCCATGATATTGGCGGTGGCGATGAATAGTACGGAACTCAAATCGCAATCGATTTCCAGATAATGGTCATTGAAGGCTTTGTTTTGGGCGGGATCGAGGACTTCCAGAAGCGCCGAGGCAGGATCGCCGCGGTAATCATTGCCGAGTTTGTCAATTTCATCGAGCATGAACACCGGGTTGGCGGTGCCGGCTCTTTTCAGTCCCTGGATGATGCGTCCCGGCAAGGCTCCCACGTAGGTGCGCCGGTGTCCCCGGATTTCGGCTTCGTCCCGGACTCCGCCCAGTGACATGCGGATGAATTTGCGTTCCATGGCCCGCGCTATCGACTGGCCCAGGGAAGTTTTGCCTACTCCCGGAGGGCCGACGAAACAGAGAATAGGGGCTTTGCGGTCTTTTTTCAACTGAAGTACGGCGATAAATTCGAGGATGCGTTCTTTTACATCCTCCAGTCCGTAATGGTCGTGTTCCAGGATTTTGGAAGCTTCATTGACGTCGAGGCGGTCTTTTGAATAGGTAGTCCAAGGTACCGAAACCAGCCAGTCTATATAATTGAACGTGACATGGTATTCGGGAGACGCCGGGGGTATGACTATAAGCCGCTCAAGTTCTTTTTTTACGGTTTGGGCCACCTGTTCCGGCAGTTCCATGGTCTCAAGTTTCTTCTCTATCACCAGGACATCCGGGCTTTTATTGTCTTCGCCGAGCTCGTGCCGGATTGTCTTGAGCTGTTCCCTGAGAAAGAACTCCCGCTGCGATTTGCTCAGGGCGTTATGCACCTGGCTTTGGATTTCACTGCCGAGATGAAGAACTTCGACTTCGCGATTGAGCAGGATCATCAGGGTTTGCAGGCGTTCGTGAAGGGTTTCCTGGGTGAGCAGGGACAGTTTTTCGATAAAATCGATATTCAAAGTATCGGCGATCAAATCCACAAGCCGGACATTATCGTCAAGGTTAAGAATGGCGATCTTTAATTCCTCCGGGAAATTCGGGGAAAATGAAATTATTTTCTGGAACTGGTTTATGGCGCTTTTCAGCATCGCCGCGGATTCAAGCGATTCATCCGGACGGCTTTTGAAGTCCTTGTAGATGACGCAGTCTATATCCTCGGCATCCATATACGGTTTGACGTAAACAATTCGTTTCAGGCCGCGAACCAGAACGCGTACGGTGCCGTCCGGGAAATTCAGCATTTTTACGATTCGCGCGACGACCCCCATTTTGGTAATGACTTTTCCCCGGTGGGTCAGGGTTGCGGCTTTGAATTCAATGGATTCTTTCGAAATCTGTTCTTGCGGGGGAACTTCGGGAAAAATTGCGATAAGGCGGTTGTCTCCGGTGCTTTTCTTTATCATCCTGACTTTTTCTTCCCCGTCAATGACCATCGGGGTAAGCGTATAAGGAAACACCAGCATCGAGTGCAGGGTCAGGATCGGAACGCAGTTCGCGGGGAGTTCCTTGCTGTATGACTTGAAGCTGTCGGATTTTACGGTAATACTGCCGCCGTTACTTTCATTTGCCATGAAGTTTTCTCCTGAAAATTAAATTATTTTACACATTAATAGTCTACATATTAAAGCAGGACAATACAAGCATACATAAAGAAAAAACAGAAGTTTACCCTGAATATGCGGGAAATATTCTAGCGGAAAATAGAAATATTATTCGGAATCGGTGTCTTCCGGAGAACGTTTTTTAAGGATACGTAAAATTGTCGACGGCCTGGTTATATTGTCGATGATTTCCTGGATTATTTCAGGATGGCGCAGTTTTCTGGAGATACTGCCGAGTAATTGCAGATAAGCTTCCTGGTTTTTATCGGGAGCGATAATGAAGACAATAACCCTGACCGGGTTGTCGTCCTGGCTTTCGTAATCTTTGATCGGATTTTTGCAGACGCCGATAAGAACGACCGGATCGGGAATCTCATTTATCCTGATATGGGGCATGGCAAGCGAAAACCCGACGCCGGTAGTCATCATTTTTTCCCGGTGCCAGGTCAGGCGGGAAACAGTATCGCGGTCAATCTTGCTCTGGTTTGCGGCCTGAGTGATTAAAGCGTTAAGAACTTCATATTTATTTTTGCCGTCAAGAATAAAAATAGATTCTTTCGAGATGAATTTCGTAAACGCCACTTTCATAGTTTCTTGTGTCTCCTGATATGTATTTTTGCCTGCGAATGAACCATGGTATCCTGTAATAATATCCCACAATTATCAGGAAGTCAACAAAAGAAACGTTATTTTAAGGTAAGATTATTAAATAATTTGTATTAGACTGTATTAATCTGAAAATTTAACATCTATACTGCAACCGAGTAGGCCGGCTTTCGATGAAAGCGGCAAAGAGCAACATTATACGGCCTGTCAACGTTTTATGCCGCCGATCTCATCGAGACGCGGCGCTACTTGGAGCCGCAGTCAAGTTCAAGATAAAAGTTTAAAATCCAACCTAAAACAGTATAGACGCCCCCGGTAAGCCCTTATTTGAAAAAATGGGACTTTTAAGACACTTCGGACGTTTGGGTTTTTGAGGACAAATTAAAAGGTCTATTAACCGCGGTTAAGCAAGCCTTCTATTATGTTGAAACTTTAATTTTAACGAGCAGGAACGCGGAGATTATTCTCCGGGGAAGACCCATTTTTTTAACGATTTCATCGCCAGGAAGCTTTCGCTGGATACGATCCCGTCAACAGAGGCGAGACGGCTGCTGATGAAATCGATAAGCCCGTTCTTTACCGGCAGCCAGGCCTCTACCATTAAATCGTAACGCCCGGTGGTGATGCAGACAGACAGTACTTCGTCAAGTTCGGCTATGATTTCAGCGACATTGGTAAGGTCTTTGCTGGCGGCGACCTTGACTCCGAGAATAAAAAACTGTTTGTCCGGTATCATGTCGGGATTGACTCCGCCGGCAACGCGGAGTATCCCGTTTTCGGAAAGTTTTTTAATATGGTTGCGGACAGTCCCCTCGGACATGTCCAGTTCGCGGGCGATATGATTATTGTTCGCTCGCCCGTCGCAACTGAGAATAGAAATGATTTTCCTGTCGGTTTTGTCCATTATGCGCCGCTTCCCGTTCTAAAATATAAGTGTTACCGGAAAATCCGCAGCGTTGCCGATACCGGTTCAGTCCTTAAAATAGTCCATATTATGGGCTTTTGCAACCGCCTGGTTCATCAATTTGCCGTCCATACAGTTGAGCCCGCTCCTTATTTCCGGATGCAGCAGCGCCTGGGATATGCCTTCGTCGGCAATGATCAGGCCATAACGGTTGGTTACGCTGGTAAGCGCCATGGTGGAGCTCAGGCTTACCGCGCCGGGCATGTTCGCGACGCAATAATGTACAATGCCGTCAATAATGAATACCGGATCTGTATGATAAGTCGGTTTCGAAGTTTCGAAGCAGCCGCCCTGGTCGATTGCGATATCGACGAGCACCGCGCCCGGCTTCATTTTTTTCAGGTCATTGCGTTTGACCAGCTTGGGCGCGGCGGCGCCGGGAATCAGGACGGCCCCGATGACCAGGTCGGCTTCCTGGAGCGCTTCGGCGACATTGTAGGAGTTTGAGTAAAGGGTTTTTACCGCGTTCCCGAAGATGTTTTCGAGTTCCGCAAGTCTTTTCGCCGATACGTCCATTATGGTGACGTCAGCGCCCATGCCGATGGCGATTCTGCAAGCGTTGGTGCCGGCGATACCGCCGCCGATGATCAGGACTTTGCCTTTTTTGATGCCCGGAACCCCGCCCAGGAGAATTCCCCTGCCGCCGAAAGTTTTTTCCAGGTATTTAGCGCCTTCCTGAACCGACAGGCGACCCGCGATCTGTGACATCGGAGCCAGCAGCGGCAGGGATTTGTCGGCTTCGGTAACGGTTTCATGAGCGATCCCGGTTATCCGGCTGTCGAGCAGCGCCCTGGTCAGTTTTTCGTCGGCGGCAAGATGCAGGTAGGTATATAAAATCTGGCCGGGGTGGAAAAGCCCGTATTCTTCCGGCAGCGGTTCTTTGACCTTTATGATCATGTCCGCTTCGTCAAAAAGCCGCTTACGGTCCCCGATAATGACACAGCCGGTTTCTTCATATGCCTTGTTGCTGAACCCGGAGCCTGTACCGGCGCCGCTTTCCACCATTACCTGGTGTCCGTGAGCGACATATTCCCCGGCGCTGGCCGGAGTCAGGCCGACGCGGTATTCTTCTTTCTTGATTTCTTTCGCTAATCCGATTTTCATAATAGATCCGCCTTGTTGAGATTGTTGCTTGATAGAGAATATATAAAGTATTATAATTCGTTTTTCGAAAAATTAAAGCATTATTTATGTTAAAATCGTATTTTTATTTAATAATTTAATGTTTTTCGTAAAATTTGACATTTGATATTATGGGGGCGGTTGGATTAAGCAACGGCGAATTTCGTTTTTTCCTGATTTAACGGCTGGAAAAAAAATTTATCCACGCTAATATTAAAGATGTCCTGATTCATCCGTATGGGCGTTTGTGTAAGAATTACCAGGGAAAGGAATTAACTATGACTGAACTGAATAATCCGCACTTCTACAATTTTCTTGCCGAGGGCAACGTTGTCTGCAATATAGAAGCCGAAAACAGCCGGGAACTGATCGAAAAACTTTCCGAACGCTTGTGTAAAACCACTCCCGGATTGAATAAAGACGAAATTGTCGAGGCTGTGACCGCCCGTGAAAACGTTGTTCCGACAGTTATCGCACCGGGACTGGCCGTACCTCACGCGCGAATGGCGGGAGTAAAGAATCTGCTTGTCGCTTTGGGAACTTCCACAAAGGGGATAGATTTTAATTCTCCGGGCATGCCCCCGGTAAAAATAGCCGTCCTCATCCTGACTCCGAAGAATGATCCCGGACTTCATATCCAGGTGCTTTCGGCCTTGGCTAAGGATTTCAAGGATTCCGACAATATCGAACGCGTCGCGGCGCTTGAAGACGCGGCGGCGGTGCTGGGATACTTCACCACCGGGGCGCTTAAGCTGCCGAGTTTTGTCCGGGCCCGAGATTTGATGATCCGCAGGCCGGTAACGCTGCAGGAAAGCGATACGCTCCACAAAGTTATCGAAACTTTCGCCATGAACAAAGTTAAAACGATTCCGGTTCTGGACAACGAGGGGGATTTGCGCGGCATTGTTTCGCTGGAGGATATTTTGAGGTTCAGTTTGCCGGAACATTTGCTCTGGATGAACGATTTGACTTCGATCTATCGTTTTCAGCCTTTTGCCGACATGCTCAAGTCCGACGAAGAAACGAAACTTGCCGATTTCATGAGCGAGGAAATGATTACGGTTGATATCGACATTCCCGCAGTCCAACTCGCAAAATTATTTATCATGCATAAAGTCGACCAGATACTGGTCATAGATAAAGGCAAGCTTGCCGGTGTCGTAAACATGAAGGATTTCGTTCTGAAGTTGTTCTGGGAATAATTCTTCAGCAGTCCAAAAAACTGACCTTGGGAGATTACAATGCACAGTGAAGAAGGTTCTGTTCAGTTAACTACGAAAATGCTCATTTCCCGTCTGCTTATCCTGGTCGGCGTCAGTGTCGGCGTCGGCGTTATCGGGGGCGAAACGATATTTAATTCCGATCAGGCCACCGCCTGCGCGGTTTTCCTTGGAATAATTCTCGGAACTTTATTTTTCTGGAACTTCCGTCTGGCTATTGCTTTCATTGGCCTGTCTGTGCTTATCGGCTCAAACTCGATGAATATCACGACTTTTGTGGAGTCCTCCGCCTTGGAGGTTATCCTGTTTCTGGTTGGCATGATGATTATCGTCGGTGCGCTGCGTGACCTGGGTTTTTTCACGTGGATAGTCCAGTTGATCGTATCGATGCCCAATATTTCCGGAAAAAAATTCATTGCGGTTACTGCGATTGCTTCGGCCCTGCTTGCCTGCGCGGTCGATGAGGTTACTTCCATTATCTTTATTTCAACTTTGATCTTCCAGGTCTGCGACCGTCTCAAACTCAACCCGATACCGTATATTCTCATTTGCGTGCTGTGTACGAATGTCGGCAGCGCCGGAACCATGATGGGGAATCCGGTAGGTATTTATATCGGCACCAAGGGCGGGTTGACTTTCGGGGATTTCATGATCTGGTCTTTCCCGATCATGTTCATTGCGCTGCTGGCGACGGTGGCCTTGACTATGTTCTATTATCGCAAGGAACTCAAGCAGTTCGACGTCAGTTTGGCTGAACGCCTGTCCCGCAATTTATCGCTGGTGCCGAAAGTCGAAGTACCCTATAAGCGCGGTTTGACTCTGTTGATCGTTACGGTTATTCTCATTGCGTCTCATCACCAGCTTGAGGGATGGCTCAAACTGGATAAGAACAGCATATTGCTGATCGCGCCGCTGTTGTGTTCCGGGGTAGTGATGATCCTCCGGCGCGAACGGGCGAGGTTTTATGTGGAAAGGGAAGTTGACTGGTGGACGCTGCTTTTTTTCATGTTGCTTTTCGCGATTGCCGGAACTCTCGAACACACCAATGTTTCAGGCGTGATGGCGCATTATTTCTCAAATGTCTGCGGTACGAACCTGGCGAGCCTGGTGCCGTTTATTTTAAGCGTCACCGCATTGGGGTCGGCGTTCGTCGACAACGTTATTTTCGTTGCCGCCTTCTGCCCGGTGATCGAGGAATTATCGCTGAACATCCATGACCTGCCTCTGTGGTGGGCGTTGTTGTTCGGGGCCTGTTTCGGCGGCAATATAACGATGATCGGCAGTACCGCCAACATTGTGGCTTTGGGGATGCTGGAAAAGCGCGCGCATAGTCATGTTACTTTCCTGCAATGGCTTAAGGTCGGCCTGTTGTCGGCTGTTCTTGCTACGGGAATAGCCCTTGTCGTCCTTCTTCTGCTGTCGCCGCTCATGCCTGACCGCTACGCAAAGGTTCCCTTCGATAAAATAGTGGAAACGCGAATTTTTACCAATAAGAACGTGTTGATCAGAGGCGAACTGATAGCGCATAAGGAAAAACTGCCGCCGCGGGAAGGTTTCAAAGCTTACGTCCTGGTCAAGGACATAAAGCATACCGCCCGCAAAGTGCTTGTTTACGCTCCTGAAAGTTACGGTGATAAAGTGGAGATCGGCAAGGAACTTGCGTTCAGGGGCAAATTAAGGACGCTGAAGGGTTCCCCGTACAGTGCGGTTCTGAAACTGGACGAAATCCCCGGTGCCGGAACGGCAAAACATTAAAAATAATCTTTTATTAAAAAAGCCGGATGCAACGGCTCGGTGATCCAACGGCCGAAAGCGTTGGTCGAGCCTTTTGACGGCTCGAAATTTTGCGCAACTTGTTGCGCTTGGATAGTACCGCTCTCGAAAAGAGAGGCTTTTTAAAAATGAGCATGCAAATTTTTAAAAAGATGCGAACGTTCGAGCT
>Ga0172377_10008519_pt1 | contig 10518 bp, 10 predicted proteins | sample Pumphouse3metaG_FD_119749 | JGI IMG/M metagenome (GOLD analysis project Ga0172377, IMG submission 119749) | Leachate microbial communities from a municipal landfill in Southern Ontario, Canada - Pumphouse #3 metaG | ecosystem: Engineered > Solid waste > Landfill > Unclassified | place: Canada... | reverse complement strand
GGCATCAATACAGAGAGTATGTACGCTTCGCGTTACCCCTGCGGTTCGGTCATACAACCAAGCAAGCTCGGTTGTGCGACACTCACCTTGCATGGTATTGACGCTTTGCGTCATCGCCTGCATTTCGGTCATACTTAAGCAAGCTTAAGTGCGACTCTCAATTTGGACGATTTCATCGTCCGCTGCTGCATCTCGGCAATAAAGACAAGCAAGCTTGCCTTTGCTGCGCTCGATTTGCAAGCTGTTCATTTCACTAAAGCAATTTTTAGAGGCACCTTTAATTAAGGTCCCTTTCATTGTATTGCGAAAAAATTTCCAGTGAAATCAAGAGAGAATGAGTGGTTCTTGCACTTCAGCGCTTAGTGAGAGTGATCCCTGCGAAAAGACATTACAAGAAGAATGGGGAACACGAACACTTGGGCGGGGCTCACGTGCTTTTTGGTGCGTGTGAACTTTGATAGAGAAATTTTTTTGATGTGGGTAGAAATTAAAAATGGTTAAAATCATCTAAACCGAGAGTCGCGATGAAATCGTTTTTACTGGGGGCTTAAACCTTTTTTAGAAAGATACTTGCATGACCGTTATTGAAACGAACAACTTTTGTGCATTGCAAATAATTTCTAGAGGATCCCTTTATTTCGTTCTAGCACGATGAGCGCACGGTCTTGCGTGCTTTTGGGGATGCGGTAAAAATGTTTTTCAATAAGAGTGTAGCCGAAATCTTCCGGGTGAAGCGTAGCGAGTTCTTCTTTAACTGCAGGACCCTTCATAAAGTAAACGCGTCCACCGGGGATAAGAGCCTTTTCTAATCGGGGAAGCGTTTTTTCCATGATTTCGAATGCGCGGCTAATGGCTCCCGTTACGGGGAACGTTAGGCTCCGGCTTGTGACCTTGTGCCCGAAGACTTCAATACCCTTGAGGTCGAGCTTTTCAATGACCATATTCAAAAACTCGATACGGTTTGGGCGTGGCTCGCAAAGCGTGAGTTTAATTTGCGGATTTACCAGCTTGAGAGGAATTCCGGGGAATCCTGCTCCGCTTCCGATGTCCACCATACGCAGGGGCCACTTCGGGACGTATGCATTGATGAGGATGCAGTCGGCGTAGTGTCTTTCGACAATCGTCTCAAAAGCGTTTAATCGTGTTAAATCCTGGTCTCCGTTGTTTTCGCGAAGTAACGAATGGTAGGCCCAGAGCTTTTCCAGCGTTTCTTGCTGAAGATCGACCCCATAATAGGCGAGGAGTGTTTTAAGACCTTCGGGGGACGGCGTGACCCGCTTTCCGCGGAAGAGGGGAAAATTATGGCTTGTCAGACGCTTGGTAAAAAATTGCGGCATGCAACAAAATTAGGAAAAAAAGATCTTTTCTTCTCCAGTTTGGGTTTTGAAGCGTCTTTATAGGAAAGACGTCTTTATGTGTAGAATGATATTTTTCTTCCTTTTGGCTTTTACTGTCGCTTTTTCGGAATCCTTCCTGAATGAGGAACGGGCTTTTTGGGCATGGGACGACGGGCTGATCACATACGATGAATTGGAGGATTTACTTGCCTTGATTCAGGATGGTGAAGACGAAGATGCTTGTGCTCTGTGGGAATCTTATGGCGGAGAGCCTTGTCCAGAAACGGTTGCGAGTCTTCTTTCGAAGTCAAAAGTGCATGGCAGGTTTACCTATTCCGCGTCTTTTGATTCGCTTGGGCATATTAGGAGGAGGCGGTTCCTCACTAAGGCTTCTTTGATGCAATTTTCTGGGAATGCTGTATTCGCAGGTGAACCTGCGATGAATGCAAAACCTGAGAAATGGCGGATACAGTACAAGGGGAAAAGAGAGTTTGCAGTACTGGGCAATCTTTCAAAAGGCGATGCCGGTTCTCTTTTGCCGATTATACCCGTGCTGGGCTATGCAGGAGGATCAGAAAGTAAACTTTGGGAAGCGGGGGCTCTATTCACTGCGGATTCGGCTATTGGTGTGCGGGCTGGTTTCGGGGACATAAAAGCTTTGCGGATATCTGCATTTGCTTTGGGTTCTTTAGAAAGGGAATATTCTTTATTTTTATGCACTAGGTTTGCAGGCTCGGATCTGACCGTTGCTTATAACCGGGGTTGGAGAACGCCTCTCCTTTTTGCCTCTTTTGTTAACAATAAAAAAGACATGCTGGGGATTAGCTACCGTTTTAAGGGGTATTTTCACGGAAATGATTCGCTTCCGGGCTTTTTTCGTTTGCCGCGTTCTGTGAACAAGAACAAATGGTGGTGGAGTCAATGGGCTAATGTACCCCTAAAACCATGGATGATTGTGCTTGCAGAGCGCACAACTGTTCCTAAAGATTCGGGAATAATTCATTCTGATTTTTCTTTATCTGCAAAAAAGAAATGCAGACGTTCTGCTTTGGGGGCAGAGGTCTCGGCGCGTACTTTGGGCGATTCTTTATTGCTCTCTTTCGCTCTCGCTTCTGGAATTCGCTTGTTCGAATCGGAGAGCCTGTTTACCGAAATCAAATGGAACTTGGAGAAACTTCCCGTTTTCGAATGGGGTGTGAAGGCAAATTTGGGTAAAAAAAACTATTCGCAAGTTCTTTTGACTGTAAATGAAGGGCTTTCGGAAACGTCGCCGCTTATTTTGCGAGAACAGACGGAGATGTTTTTTTGCGAATGGTTTTCAGGAATACTTTTCGCTGATTTCCGCATCTGCAAGCGGTCCGGAGTTTCGCTCAAACGGCTGGGAATCTCGGGAAAGGCTGAATTTTGAGAGGAAAAATTGAGGTTAATTTGTAATGTGATTAAAAATTGATGCGGAGCCATAATTACTAAGCGATAAAGTGCAAAATTTTCTGTTCTCACGATTTCATCGTCTCTAGCTGCATTTCGACGATATAGGCAGCAAACTTGTCTGTGCTGTATTCAATTTGTATGCTATTTATTCCAATAAAGTAAATTTTATGGACATCCTAGATAGAGTAATCCAAAAAGGGATAATGTAATTTAGAACATCGGGGCGTCTGTAATTTGTTCGAAAAGGCATGAGCGAGCTGAATCTTTTTGCAAAGATCCACTTTGGCATATTTTAATCTGTAATCTAGAACACAGATTTTTAAAGGTAAATCATTTAGATTTATAATATGCAAAATCCACAAATCATTCTAAATCATATTGCCAAATCCATCCAGCGCAAACTCGATGCCGCAGGCTATACCTCTGTGGATCAATTTTGCAAAAAAAATAAAATCGTCAAAACAACGGTGTACAGGGCCATCAACGATAGACGCTCTCCGCGGCTCATTACGCTCATTCAGATTGCCAATGCGCTAAAGATAACCCTGCAAGAGTTGATGGATCTTGAAGGTATTAAAACTAGGACGCGGAAGAAAAAATAGGCTAATTCAGCTGTTTACAATTGAGATTCGCCGATTTTCAATGGTGCCGTATTGCTCGTTTATTCATATTATTGAAAAGGCGATTTTGCAAGGTTTATTCAACCTTGTATTTGTGTGAATAGTGGTTACATATAAAAGCAGTGCAATTTTTTTGATTTTCAAATTGGGTTCAAAAAAAGTACAGCACTTTTCTTTGTTGCAATTTGAAGCCTGAAAAATCAATTTTTTATCCTTCAGTTAGATGCGGTACAATGCCGAGAAATAATGAGGTACTTTCTTCGAGAAATGAAAGTGTATTAGTTCATGCAGGGTTTGTTGAAGGAAAATTAAACGTTCCGGTCATCAAATAAATGCTTGTAATAAATTATAGGCTGTCTTAAAATCTTTTGCCGGTTTTACCCTGGACTTTAGCAGCCATTTCTAAGTATAAATTCATTTTCCGATGTTGTGCCCTATAGATTTTTTGCAAATCTTCGAGCATTCTTAGCCTTCTGGATGAATGAGAATTTTTCAATGCTTCGATTCCCGGATATATCTCCGATTGCATTTGAGAGGTAAATGTTTAAACACTACTGTCCAAAAGAACTGGTTTCCGTGAATGAAACGTCAAAATCAGCTTAAATTTTCCATAGTTTGGTTCAAATTCAAAATGCCCCTCTCCCTGTATTATACTGTCCGAAATAATTTACGGTTATTCCATCTCTTCAAAATATCCCCAAACGAGACAATAGCACTCGATTTCTGTGGACGGATGGGTTATTGGTGGGGAAACAGTATGGTGGAAGGGATCGCGAAAGGGGCTGATGCTGCCCTGAACCCGGTTTGATCCGGAAATTTTTGTCTTGCTCAAAAACAAGCTTTCTCACATCCTAAATTTTGAAATTTTATTTTGGACCGCAGCGATGTTTAAAGGCTCATTTTTATGAAAAAGTGAAAAACTTGAAAATAAAAGAATTTGCACTTTTACGTCTAAAAATAGGCCATCGGTATGAAACACGAATTTTGATTGTGGGGCAATCTAATCCCCAACACAGAAGAGTGCTGCATTAAATAAGCAGATCTATTTTGTATGTGGGATTAGAAAAAATTTGCTATATACACGGTATGTCGCATAATATTCCGACTTTTACAAAGCGTCCTCTGACTCAATTTCTCGCGGTCCGCGTACTGATGATCATAGTCGCTGCATTTTTAATGGCTCTTGATTTGAATGCGTTCGCAAAGTCTGCTAAACTCTTTCCCGGTGGTTTTACCGGACTTGCGCTCCTTTTACAGGAGGTTGTTCAGCGTTCTTGGAACATTTGCATTCCATTTTCCCTGATGCTTGTCATTTTGAATGGAATCCCGGCTTTTGCAAGCTTTTTCTTTATCGGCAAAAGATACACGCTCCTTTCCTGTGTAATGATCTTGCTTTCCGGTGTGTTCACGGATGTGCTCCCAACATTTCACATCACAGACGATATGCTACTTTCCGCTATTTTTGGTGGCCTTTTGTGCGCAACCGCTATTTGCCTTTGTTTACATGCCGGGGCCACGAGCGGGGGAACGGATTTTATCGCCATCTTTATTGCAGAGAGGAGCGGAGCGGATGCTTGGAATTATATTCTCGCGTTTAACGCTGCTGTCCTTGTTTCTGCAGGCCTTCTCTTCGGTTGGGACAAATCCCTGTATTCGATTATTTTCCAATTTACTTCCACGCAGACGATGACTGTCCTTTATAAAAAGTATCAGAAGGCGACGCTCCTGATTATTACGGATAAACCGGACGATGTCTATAAGAAAATTCACCAAGTTACAAATCATGATGCAACGCTTTTTCACGGCACGGGCTGCTATCAAGGCAAGGAACGGAAGATGCTCTATTCTGTAATTTCTGCGGCAGAGGAATACTCCGTAGTGCGCGCTATACGAAAAGCGGACCCCAACGTATTTTTGAACGTCATCAAGACGGGCCAATTGAGCGGGCGCTTTTATAACCGGCCAAAAGATTGATTTCTGTTTTTTTTGTTTAAGATAGGTATTGGCTGACTTGGTTTGGGAAAGAAAATCTCAGTAAGACCTAGCGAAAAATTGGATTTCTGCGATTCCCGAGTCGCCTAACGATGTAGGAATGGGAGCTTCCGCTTGTAGATAAAATTTTGTTTTTCAAGAAACGCGGTGCGAAGACGGCGACAGGGTTCCTTGAAACATCCGATTACATCCCACTAGTCAGCGCTTTTTTTTCAGTGTATTTCTTTGTATAGCATGAATTTTTCGTTTTTTGTGGGGAGATGATAGAAATGAGCATCTTTCTGTTATCGTTATATATCGCCATAATACATAACGATGTTTCTTAAAATGAAAAGGTCTAGAAGTTGTCGGTGTTCTTGGGCTTGAAGCGACTTGTCGCAAGTGTAGCACAACTAGAACTTTGCGGGTTCACTAGTGTGATGCATCTTAAACCGGCAAATTTTTTGAAAAATTTAATGTCAGTGAATTCTTCGTGTTAACCTTAGAACTTAATCGGGTACAGCAGGAAGAATTTTGTCTCGGGGTAGACTTGAATCGTCGGAGCCGGGAGCTTGAAATAGTTTGCGAACCGCACCAAGTTGCGGGCCCAGCGTTCTTTGGGTTTAAAGATGCCTTCCATATCATAGTCTAGCGCTATGTAGAATTCGTACTTGCCCTTTTTGCCCTCGAACACGCCTTCGTCAATGCTCCAACCGCCTGCAAGGGCTAGCCATTCCGGCCAATATGGACGGGCTCTGCGTGGAAGCATCCGGTGTATTTTCAGCGAGAGCCAGAACGTTTCGTTGCAATAATCATCTGTAAATACGCCTGTATCGCTCTGGCGGTAATAGGCTCGGCTATTGATCCAATAGCTCCACTTGACATCAAAATAATTGAATGCGGGAATGTAGCGCTTGGCCATCGGATACCAACCGCCGGTGCTTCCCGAAAGAACATCAAAAATGCTAAACCCCCATTCAGGAGCAAAGCCGTCTTTTACATCTATCGCCACGTGGGTGAGCGAAGCCGAAATTCCGGCAAATATATAAGATTGGAGTTCCGAAAGTCCGGCCCAGTAATAGCCTTGGTAGAATCCTTCGGAGAAAAGAACGCCGGCAAAGAAGTGCCCTGCTTTATCCAGATTCTTTGCATATTCAAAATCGTTTTCAAAGTGGAAATGAGAGCTTTCGTTGTCCCACCATCCTTTTTCAAAAACCAATATGTATGCCGCACCAAAAGCTCCTGCCGTCAAAGAAGCAACGCCTGTAAAGCGCAGCGGCGAAAAATGTTGAGCTGTATCCGCAAAGGGATCTTCGCTCCGGTAGTCCAAATTTATATCGCGAAAAGAAGGCGCCGACGATGATGAATCGTACGACGCCTTCTGATTTTCGGGCCCTGGCACAGCCCCATTCTGGGCGCCTTCCGCAAAGAGAAATGTCGCCAAGAACAGCAGAATGCCGCAGGACTTGATGTATTTGGACAAATGTTAGTCCTTTGCCAAAATAACGACGCTGTTATGACCGCCAAAGCCGAAGCTGTTGGACATCGCATAGCGGATATTTTGGTTCACAGGACCCTTGTCGCAGACATCAAAATGGATTTCTGGATCCTTGTTCTCTACGTTGATCGTCGCGTGAATCTTGGAATGGAGGATGGATTCAATCGTAACGATTGCTTCCACGGCAGAAGCGGAGCCGAGCATGTGACCCGTCATTGATTTAGTTGAATTGATCTTTACTTTGTCCGTCTTGCCGCCGAATGCCTTGTAGAGGGCCTTGCATTCAGCAAGGTCGCCGCGCGACGTGGAAGTTCCATGTGTGTTCACGTAATCGATGTCCTGAATATCAATGCCGGCGCTTTTGACAGCCATTTGGATAGCGAGATCTACGCCGAGGCCGTCTTCGCGGGGAGCGGAAATGTGGTAAGCATCTGCAGAAACGCCAGCACCGGCCACGCGGGCAAGAATTTTTGCACCGCGCTTTTGCGCGTGAGAAAGGCTTTCGAGTACGAGCACTCCAGCACCTTCGCCGAGAACAAAACCATCGCGGTCCGCATCGAATGGACGGGAAGCTTTTTCCGGAGCATCATTGCGGAGAGAAAGAGCCTTCATAGAAGCAAAGCCGGAAAGTCCTACCGGGCAAACGGCTTCTTCCGCACCGCCTGCGAGCATGATGTCTGCTCTGCCCAAGCGGATCTGGTCCATAGCAGAGATAATGGAGTGGTTAGAAGAAGCACAAGCAGATACCGGAGCCCAGTTCGGTCCCATCCAACCTAACCGGATTGCTACTTCTCCCGGGACCATATTCACGATGGACATTGGAATAAAGAATGGAGAAACGCGGCGCGGGCCACGAGTACCAAGCGCAACAGAAGTCTCATAATAAGTGTCCATTCCGCCAATGCCTGACGTGATCATTACTCCTGCGCGGGTTACATCCACAGACTTTGGATCGCTAATGCCGGCATTTTTTAAAGCTGTTTCTGCTGCGTGTACCCCGTACTGGATGCAACGGGAATAGCGTTTAGCATCGCGTTCGTTATAATACGGGGAGGCATCGAATATTTTAATCTCGGAAGCAAAGTGAACGGCATATGCTTCTGTATCAAAGCGGATGATGTTTGATACGCCAGATTTGCCGGCGAGAAGGTTTGACCAGAGTTCATCAGGGGAATTACCGAGAGAACTGACGCAACCCATACCTGTGATGACAACTTCTTCCATAACTAGTATCCTTATGTTAAAGAAGGCCGTTTCTAAAAATCGGTTCGGGTTCTTAAAACGTTGTTCAAAAACGGTTTTTGGGAACGGCCAGCTGGAACTCAGCTGCGCCAAATTTATAAATTCAAACGAACACTATGATTCAAAACAAAACTGCACCTAACCTTGTTTGGATAGATCTTGAGATGTCCGGCCTCGAACCGGAGCGCGATGTCATTCTTGAAATAGCGACGATCGTCACCGGGCCGAATTTGGAAATTATGGAAGAAGGACCGGTACTCGCGGTTCATCAGAACGGCAACATCTTGAATAGTATGGACGACTGGAATACGCGGCATCACACACAAAGCGGACTGGTAGACCGGGTTCGCCATTCGGCATACTCCTGCGCGGATGCGGAGGCCCTCACTCTTGAGTTTATCAAGAAGTACACATTCGAACGCAAAAATTTATTGTGCGGCAATTCAATAACGCAGGACCGCCGTTTCCTTTATAAGTATATGCCCAAAATTTCCAATTGGCTTTGCTACCGGAGTATTGACGTGACAAGCGTAAAGGAGCTAGCCTTCCGCTGGTTCCCGAATCTGCCTGAATTTGAAAAGCAGGAACGCCATCAAGCGTTGGACGACATTCGCGAAAGTATCGCCGAATTGGAATACTATAAAAAAACAATTTTTCACCTGGCTCCAAATAAAAAGGGATGATCCCTAAACCGCTTCCTCGTAAATGGCGTCTTTTCAATAGGACCCTTTTAATTATTTTGGCGCTACTACTCATAGTGCAATGTTCTCGTTGTGCTTTCGGCAATGGCGATTCCAAGGCCATCCCTTCTGCCAAAGAAGATATTGAAGACTCTCTTCCCCAGCGAGAATACGAAGAAAATCTCATTCTGCAACAAGAAAAGATCGACCTTGCTCATGTTTACGCGCAAAAGGATACCGGGCTTGCGCATTTGATGGACAATATGCTCCGCAGATACCACCCGGACAATGCGTTGTTCCTTGCTGTCGATGCCAAGACAAATGAAATTCTCGCTTGGGGAGAGCGCCGGGACAGCGCTGTACAAAATTCTCCAGATTATCTTTCCCAAGCAACGTTTCCTGCGGCATCGCTTGCAAAAACCGTGACGATTGCCGCGGCATTTGAATCCAACCGCTATTCTGTTGATTCCGAAATACCCCTTATCGGCGGAGCACACACACTTTATAAGAATCAAATCCGCGTACCGCAGAACTATCACGGTGAAACAATTCCGCTTCACATGGCTTATGGCAAATCCTATAACCCTCCAATGGCTATCATCGGTATGAACCTCGGAGTTAAGCGTCTTAAAAATGCGGCCTATAAATTCGGATTCAATCGAGACTTCCCGGACGGTATTCCGGACCGGAGCTCCTACGAACCTCCGGATACCGGGTACGGACTTGCCGAAGTGGCGAGCGGATTCACAAAAAGCACGACTTTATCGCCACTCCAGGCCGCAGCCATTGTCCGCTCAATAGTCGAAAAGAAACCCCTCGAAATTCCTTTTGAAAAGAACGGCGCTTACGGGTACGCTCCCACAGAAAGGATAGACCTCCCTGATTCAAAGTTTTCTAACAGCACCTATTTGGGTGTCCGCGAAGCGATGCTTACTACAGCTATTAAGGGAACATCTCGTCGGCATATAATGTCAACGCGGAACATTTCCCGAAGATTTCTAGACGATCTCGATATTGGAGGAAAAACAGGGTCGCTTGATGGAGATAATCCCAAAGGTCGCTACGATTGGTTTATGGGCTTTGCCCAGGGCAAAATCGACCCCTCCAAGGCGATCGTGATAGTCGTTATGCAGGCTCACGGAGAGATTCGTTCACAAGCGGCCTCACTTGTTGCTGCTATTTTAATTAATTATTGGGCTAGAGAAAACTTGTCTATTAAAGGGAATGACAAATGATGTTGAATTTTTCTTGGTGGAACTTGATTCCTACTTACTTCGATGGCACGGCCATACAAATTGGAAGTTTCCCTGTTCGTTGGTACGGCCTTATGTACCTCTTTGCTTTTGCCACGTGTTACGCGGTAATTTGGAAGACCAATCTCAAGGAAAAAGTCGGCATCGCCAAGGAGCAAATGGATAGCTTCGTTACTTGGGTCATTGCTGGTATCCTCATCGGTGCGCGCCTTGGTTATGTACTCTTTTACAATCCAACACATTATCTTGCAAACCCGCTGGAAATTATTCTGCCCTTCCGCTATGATCCGCTCCAGGGTTTTTACTTTGTCGGTATTTCGGGAATGTCCTATCATGGAGGTCTTATCGGTGCAATTCTTTTTGGCATTATCGGAATGCGCAAGAATAAGCTTCCTGTATGGGAAACTCTCAATTTGGGCTTTCTAGCGGTACCGCTAGGCTACAGCTGGGGGCGCTGGGGCAATTTTGTAAATGGCGAACTCTACG
>Ga0172377_10008517_pt1 | contig 10519 bp, 9 predicted proteins | sample Pumphouse3metaG_FD_119749 | JGI IMG/M metagenome (GOLD analysis project Ga0172377, IMG submission 119749) | Leachate microbial communities from a municipal landfill in Southern Ontario, Canada - Pumphouse #3 metaG | ecosystem: Engineered > Solid waste > Landfill > Unclassified | place: Canada... | reverse complement strand
CAGAAGCTATTAATAGCCAAATCCAACGGTTTGTTACATCTAACTCAGGAACTAGGGATGAAGACTTTTTCTACTTTAGAGTAGGATTGTATTTTGCCTAGCACATCAAAATAATATTCAGCCCTTTCATATAAAATAGCTAACTTTGAAGTTAGAAGTTATTAATTGGGCTAAGACATGAAAAAAATAATAGTTAATGTCTCAAAATGGAAATCATTGTTTATCTCACTAATGATCTTGAGCCTGTCAATGATGATAAGTGCGCAAAATCTTCAAGAAATTGACAGCCTTGAAATTGCTTTGAAAATAGCCGAAAATACAAATGAAAAAATTGATATTTTACTGAAACTTTCAAACACGTTTAATAATATCGATCCTCACAAAGCCCTCGATTATGCACAGGAAGCCTATTATTATAGCCGGAAAATTGATAACGACAAGGACATTCTCAATTCGATGCTTAACATGGCAAGAAACTATTGGAGCACATCTGATTATGAAAATGCCATGCAATATGCCTTAAAATCAGAAGAGTTAGCCAAAGAATTACATTCAGTACAAGAATTGTCGCTGTCACAATATATTATTGGGATTATTTATTACGAACTGGACGATTGTAACAAAAGTGCAGAATATTTTTTTAGCAGTCTGAAATTAAGCGAGCAAATTGATGATATGGAAGGAATAGGAAGAATTTATGGTGGAATAGGTTCTGTGAATTTTAAGCAAAACAATTTCAATAAAGCCCTTGAATATTATTTCAAATCATTGAATATTGCCAAAGAGATAAACGACCGTATTGGTATTGCCCGTGGATTGAACAATATTGCCGCTGCATACGCAGGTTTGGAGGACTACATCAGGGCGCGTGAGTACACCGAAAAATCGTTCGCGATGAACAGGGACCTGATGAACAGGAAATCGGGAGGTATTAATTACTTAAATCTGGGAGAGATTTATCTTAAGTTGAAAGACTATGATGCAGCATACGAAAACCTGCAGAAAGCGTTGCAGTTATACGAAGATATGAATAACACACTTTTCATTGCTACCTGTCAGATAAGTCTTGGTAACTACTTTCTGGAAATAAACGAAATCGACCAAAGCAAAGAATATGTTACAAAAGCATTTAATGAAGGGAAAAAATACGGATACAAGACAATTCTTCATAATTCGGCTGAGTTGCTCAGTAAAATATATCTGATAACTTCTGACACGTTAAATTCCCTTAAATATGAGGTAACAAAATACCAGATGAGTGACAGTCTTAATATAGAGAAAAATAATATTGAACTTACCAGGCTAGAGATGAAATATGAATTCAATAAAAAAGAGCAGGAGAAAAAAATTGAACAACAGCGGAAAGATTTCATAACACTGATTATTCTCATTAGCCTGACTTTAGGCATGATTGTCATTGTACTTTTTTTTACACATCAAAAAATTAAGGCAAGAAATGTTCGTCTGGAAAAAGAAAAAATTGAGCTGGAACTGAATTCGAGAAACAAAGAATTTACAACCAATGTGATGTACCAGATGAAAAAAAATGAAATGTTATCCGAAATTTCCGAAAAACTGGTTCATTTGGTAGAAAATACTGTGAAAGAAGAAACCAGGGACGCTCTGCAAAAGATTGCAAATGAACTGCAAAAATGTAAAGACAAAGACATCTGGAAAGAGTTTGAATTACGGTTTAATCAGGTGCATTCTGATTTCTATCAAAAAATAAGTCATAAATTTCCGACATTAACCTCCAACGATTTGAGGTTGTGCGCTTTTCTTAAATTAAATATGTCATCAAAAGAGATTTCAGAAATCACAGGTCAGCGGATCGGAACTCTGGAAATGGCACGTTCACGCCTGAGAAAAAAATTTGGAATCTCAAAAACACAAATTGATCTGGTAACTTTCCTGTCCGATATTTAAAATATCCTTTTTCTTTTAGGCATCTTTCTTTTTTGTTGACACCTGTCTAATTATAGGTTTTTTATAGGAAGAAACTTGTGTGTTATGGTTTTAGTAAGGGTAATTTATTTGCCTAATACCTCGCTTAATATGAACCTTTGCACTCAAATATTTTCAGTTGAAAAGATGAAAGGAAAAGGACATAAAAATAATCAAAGGCAGGACGAAAAAGATCGTTTAATCAGTCCTAAACAATTCATTGCAAAAAATAAGAAAGAAAACTTGGTCTTGGAAAAAATTCTGAAGAAAATGAATTTACCATTAGAAAATGACAAGAAAAATGATAATTCTTAATAAAAATTCATTAAAAGTTAAAATGAGAAAAAAATGAGAAAAAAGACACGATTTAAGAAGTCGCTTTGTGCAGCCATAATATTAAATATTGTATTAGGCTATGCCGCATCTGCGCAGAATGTAATCTGGGAATTTGACACCGATACTGGTCATGAAAAACCGGCGTGGGTAGAAAAATTGACAATTATCAATGATTTTAGCGGTGACCTAGTGCCAGAAGTTGTTGCCGGTTCAGTTCAATACGGGTGTAAGGTTTTTTGTATTGAAGGAGCAACAGGAGATCTTCTTTGGGATTATGCAATGACTCCAGATTATGCTCCGGTAGGAGACTTAAAAACAATACAGGACTTAAATGGTAATGGATCACAGGAAGTGTTAGTAGCTCAGGGATATATTGCCTCAATTCCACCAACCCCTCCGACAGGGCCGAAATTATTTTGCCTGGAGGGCGTTTCTGGAGAAGAAATATGGTCGTTTACTCCTGATCCGCAGGGCTACATCCCCGTTATTTCCCTGATGCCAGATGTGACAGGTGATGGAGTGAGCGACATAATAGCTGGATCGTGTAGTAATTGGGTCGCTTTGGTGGATGGATCAAATGGTAATCAACTTTGGTCGGCTTCGGTTAACGGAATGTATGTTCAATCCGTATCACCTATTGAAGATGTAAACAATGACGGAGTAAGCGATGTATTAATTGGAAATTGGGTTAGTGGTAATAAATCAGATGAAACCAGAGATTTACATTATCAGGATGCCGTGTCCGGTGTATATTGTTTTAGCGGAGCAGATGGCACCATGATATGGGAAAGAACGATCGGTGACATCCAGATGAACTGTGTGAAAAACATTGCCGATATAGACAACGATGGAAAACAGGATGTAATAACCGGGACCATGGATGGAGCCATGTACTGTTTAAGTGGAGAAAACGGTAATACAATATGGATGACCCCAACAAGCGAATTCATACAGGAGATTGTTGTTAATCAGGATATCAACGGAGACGATAAAAATGAAATAATAGCCGGTACGTGGGATGACAATGTCTATTGTTTCGATGGAGCCACTGGAGACATTTTATGGGCTTACAAAGTTGTCAACTGGGTACATACTGTTGCTATAGCTGAAGATGTTTCGGGCGATGGGATTAATGATATCCTGGTAGGTGATCGTGGTTTAGGTGTCGGAAATAATATCTATCTTGGATCAGTATATTGCCTGGATGGCTTTTCTGGTAATCTGATGTGGAAATATGAAACAGATCATATGGTTTGGGCAGTGACCCAAACGGGAGATGCAAATGGCAATGGTGCATTGGATGTTATAGCAGGCTCTGATGATGGATATGTTTATTGTCTAGAAGGAAATCAAGATGTGGGTATTGGAAATGAGAAGGCATTGAATTCCATAGGTTCTCTTTTTCAAAACAAGCCTAATCCATTCATTTCAGAAACGGAAATACGCTTTGTGGTAACGTATCCAGGGCAAATAACGAATATTACAATTTATGACGTAAATGGAGTGAAGATTAAAACACTTTTTGATGAAAAGGTTAGTATTGGTGAATATTCCGTAATCTGGAACGGTACAGATGATTCCGGCAATTCAGTTCCAGAAGGTGTTTATTTTTACCATTACCAAAATAATACCATCATTGAGACGAAACAGATGATACTGATGAAATAATAGCACCTGAAATTAACATTTTCAATGAGCAAATAAAAATCAAAAAAATGAAAAAATTACTACAAATTTTTATTATGTGCTTTTTTTTCACTTGTGAGTTAACAGCACAAATTACTTTTGAGCGGACCTATGGAGGCGATGATTCTTATGTATGTCACTCTGTTGAACAAGCTTCCGATGGTGGGTATCTTGCTGCAGGATACATTAATCATTTAACCACTAATAAATTTGATGTGTATGTGATGAAGACGAATGCTTACGGAGATACACTATGGACACACTCATACAATACTCCGGACAACGACTTTTGTTATGACATGCAAATAACACAGGATCAGGGGTGCATCATTACCGGGTATACTGGAAGCTATCCGGCATTCAAGGTACTTTTAATAAAAACAGATGTTAATGGTGATGCATTGTGGACTCAAACGTATGGTGTTATTTCTGGTGTAGATACTATTGGATATTTTGGGAGATCTGTACAACAAACATCGGATGGTGGTTATATTGTGACTGGATATACCAGCAATCCGGATTATACGAATGATATTTTCTTGCTAAAAACCAATGCTTCCGGAGAAATTCTCTGGACGAAGGTCTATAACAAAGATGAAGGCGATATTGGTAATGCTGTGAGACAAACACCGGACGGAGGATTTATTATTGCAGGTAAAACTTCCTATATGTGGTTTACTTATGTGTATTTGATCAAAACCGATGCTGTCGGAGACACACTCTGGACAAGAACATATGGAGATTCGGAGAGCCAGGAAGCCTCTGATATTCAGCTGTTATCAGATGGAGGGTATGTTATTTCCGGCAATATTCTGGACGAAAATTACTATACAAACGATGTATATTTATTAAAAACGGATGCGTCAGGACAAATTATCTGGTCAAAGGCATTTGGTGGCATATACGATGAGTTCAGTAATTCAATATGCCAAACTTCTGATGGGGGATTTGTCATTGTTGGCCAAACAGTTAATTATCCTATTATTAATATATACCTGGTAAAAACTAATTTAGATGGCGATACGCTTTGGACACGTACCTATGGTGGAGAGGAAATGGAGTATGGTTATTCGGTAAACCAAACGACTGATGGAGGGTACATTATTGGGGGATATACTTTTAGTCAAGCAACTTCTATGAATAAAATATACCTGGTTAAAACAAACGGTGATGGTCAGACCGTTGGCATTGATGATTATAGAAGCTTATCCTGTCCCATCACAATATCACCAAATCCAGCTAGTAGTTTTGTGAATATTCAGTCTGTATTAAATATGAATGGATTAAAAGTTTATAATCATTTGGGTCAAATCTTGGCTAGTACTGCAATCAATGGTAAGTTTTATAGGTTCGATTCTTCTTACTTAAAGGCAGGGATGTATTTTTTTAGCATTGAAACGGATGAATACACTGTTACAAGACGGATTCTCATAGAATAGTTACAATTATTGCTGTCACTACAGATGTAGTCTTTCTTAATTAATGTCTGTTGCTTCTCCACAAATTTCATTTCCACTTTTATCAAATAGGGCTTGATGCCGGGCACAATGTGCCCGGCATCAAGCCCTATTCATCATTTGTACCTTTTTATTGTTCTTTCAAAACTTGCCGTAGTTTCATGTAAAACCTGCTACAGGTCTTTAATCAGGTGGTTTTTTCGAATCCCGCATTCTTCAGGCTGTTTAAAATTCGTAGGCCAGACCTGTTATTAACGCTAATTTCCTGTTCAAATTTGACCACACCTTGAGTTCTTCTTTCTCATCAATGCTGCTGATTGCCAGGTTAACCCCCAATTTTTTCAAGACGGACAATCCCTCGTTCCGAAAGATTATTCTGAATCACAATTTCAAGGGCGCTGATCACGCCCCGGATATCCGCTTCAAACAATGCACTGAATTTTTCGATATCTTTTACCAATAAGTCGTGTGGCTTTACCAATTGTAACTATTTGTGCATAGAACTTTTTTACTTCGCTGATCTCTGCGGGCAGCCATCTTTGAACAAACTTTCAATCTAATAGACATAACATTGCTTTTTGTGGTTATACATTGGCCCGAAAATGAATGGGTTATTTTATTTTAAAAAGCCCCCTGCCCGGTATTGAGCAGGGGGTTAATAAATGAATGTTTATGAAAAGCTTACTTTACTACCAACTTCCTGGTTTCGCTTAGGTTATGCCCTGTGATCCTGACATAATAAATACCTGCTTTATAACTGCTGACATCCAGGTTGGTTTCATCTGTAAAACTCTTCTCCGATACTACCCTGCCCTGGATGTCGAAAACAGTCATCTCAACCGATCCAGGCCCGGCACCGACAAGGCCGATGGCTATCCTGTCGGTTGCAGGGTTTGGACAAATGCTGAAGGTTGCTTTGCTTTGTAAATTTGCCTCAATAATTCCTACCCCGCTTAAGTTATCCACTGAATATCCGCTGTCGGGAACCGAAGCGCTCCACACCGACGGAATCTGTGTATGGGCTGTAATCATAAAAGTTGAATAATTTATTCCGGTCATATTGGAGTCGGCAAGTGTAGGAGCTACATAATGATACACCGAATCCTGTAAGGCTAAAGTTGAACCGATTGCAAACAAATCAGTTAATGTAAACAGTTCTTTCGATCCTTCCAGCATCAGCCCATTTTGTTTGCCATCAGCATTTTTCTGGGTTTGAGTATCCATTTTCCGCCATACACCATATTGTGTTACCGGACGACCGCTGGTAACCTGGTCGTTTTCTGATGCTTCCCAGGTCAGTAGAACCTGTTTTCCCTGGTCGTCGGGAACATCCGCAATTGAGGTTATACTTCCTGGTTTTATGGACGGATTCAGATTTTAGTATTTTGGTAATTTCAACTTTGGAAAATATTATAGATGCCAAAAATTCATTCTCACAAATTGGTATAGAGGCCAATTATTTTGGGTACAGTCCCACTGTGTCAATGCCTTTGGCAGACTACGAAGATCCATGTATCTTTTTGTGGAACTATGAAAATAAAAGCTACAGCAATCTTCTTTTCTTCCCAAAGCAGGTGACAAAGGAGATGATTGGATATTATATTGGATTAATTCACTAAATTGCAGCTCAAATACACTCTGCATGTTCATAACAACGCATCAGCAAATAAACGTTGGTAGAGAAACTACTTCAAATGTTGTTACCGGGAATTCGCTTTTATTTCCCGGCTTCCGGTTACATCAACCCACACAAAACACCCGAAACACCGGTTATATCAACTGTTTTAGAAAATGTGAAATAAAAATATTCATTTTTTACTTGACAAATACTTCTAAATTTCTTATCTTTAACGCCTGTTTTATTTATACTCCCACACCCATGAAATGGCAGGCACTTAACCGGTTGCATTCCGCTTTTAAAGCACTCCCGTATGCTTGCTTTGCCTATTTGCGTAGAGAGAGAGAGAGAGAGAGAGAGAGAGAAAGAGAGAGAGAGAAAGAGAGCTTTCTCAATCTTCATAATATCTTTTATTTTAACCCTAACCTTCTAAACCCATTAGCACATCCACACCGCACGGCCATGCTATTGCACTGGTATAATTTGGTGGTGAAGGATGTGCCGCCGTGAGATGCTTTTTTAAGAGTAATTCATGGAGTAAGCTCAAACTCCGAAGATATTAATTTAAAAACTTTTAAGCCATGAAAAAATTAATTTTAATTATACTTGCCGGTAATTTTGCCATATTAACTACGGTATTTAGCTTAAGTCCCAAACATGGAATGGCTATACCAGAATTAAAATGGGATGCCACTGAACATGTTTGCAATCTTCCAGGTCATTCTGGACAATATACCAGGGGGGAGTGTTTTCAGGAGGTCGGTGGCCGCTGGATTAGCTGTACTGATTGGGATTGCACCTCTACCTGTGGAGCAACACCCATATATGGCTATGAAATTAATTAGCAAAACGATTTCAAATTAATCTTGAGCGGTTAAGCAAAGCCGCTCAAGATTCTAAAATTAATGTATGAAAATAGTATTAATAATTTTGATTGCAGTGATCATAAGTGGCTGTAATTCACATATAAAACAAAACAATTCTTTTCCTGAATTTGAAATTTCCATTAAAGACAATTTTCATTTGTCTGAATGGGATGATCAAATAGAAGATATTCATTTTATTCCCCTTGAAACAAAGAATAAAATAATTATGGGTGAAATACAAAAGATAATCTTTAAAAATAACAGGATTTTTATAAAATGTTGGAAAAGTGGTATATTTATTTTCGATGAGGAGGGCAGATTTATTAATCTTATTGGCCAAAAAGGCAAAGCCCCATTTCAAGTGAATCATCTGTTCGATTTTTCAATTTCATCCGAAGGTAGATTATATTTATTGGATAACGGAAAACTCTTGATATTTAACCAGGATGGCCATCCAATATCAGAGTCATTCTTTGATATTAAAAATAAAAAGTTAGGACATACTATAAATCTTTATGCTTTCAATACAGATACTTTATATTTTTGGCATAAAAGCGATGAAGTAGAATATAAATATCACCTAACACTTTCAGACTCCACGGGTGACATAAAGAAAATGATGATGCCTTATACTCATTTTTCATTCGCTGCAGCCCGGTTTATTCAGTGTGGCGAGGAGGAATGGGGTATAACTCCACCATCGCTTCAGGACACAGTTTTCTCTATTATTAAAGGCAAGGTTGTTCCAAAATTCACTTTAAAGATTACCGATAACAGTGAAAACATTCCTGATTTGATTGCATATAGTAGGTTAGATTATATCAAAAGTGACCAGTTTATTCAATACGAACTTAAATATGATATATCTGATATAAGAGGTGATATAGTTTACAACTCTAATCATCTTCTCGTAACAGCCCGAAATATTAACAGAGGCTTATTAAAACGCGTGTTGATAAATATTAGCACAAACGATGTAAAATATTTTAAAATTCCTGCAGAACCAGAAAATATCTTTCATCCTCGCAAATTTTATCTTTCATATAACGACTACTTTGTTTCTTCATTAGATGCTTGGCAGGTTTGTAAATTAGTTGACGAGGGTAAAACATCAAGCCAATTCCTGTCCGGGATCAGAAGAGATGAACTTCTTAAAAGTTTAAAGAATGTAAAGGAGACAGATAACCCGGTAATTATGATGATAAAGTTTAAGGAACAATAACAAAGACTTATGAAATCTTCAGAAAAACAGGCGATATGGATTCTCACAATTTTGAATATTGCTTTAATAGCTGTCCTGATTTTTGGTCGTTTCTTATGGGCTGGCAATGGCATAAGCAAGGATGAATACAACCGGGCCGTAACTTCTTTGAAAACGCTCCATGCCAATCAAAAAAGCCTTATGCAGTTTCAACTATTTACAGAAGGTGCTAAACTCAATCCCCAGCTTGAGGTATTCAATGAAATAGGCGACACCCTTGCCATAAACAACATAATTTCAAAACCTGTATTGGTACTACGATATTCAGAATTAAATTGCCAATCATGCGTTGATGACTTGCTAACAGAGATAAAAGAATCCGGCCTTTTCACTGCATCCAACACCTTATTATTGGCATACTTTCGGGAGCCGGCCTACCTTTACCAGTTCAAACGCATGAACCGGCTGGAGCTTCCGGTTTTTAGCATACAACATACCGGCCTGCCGCCAGATACCCTCAACCTACCCTACTTCTTTTTAATAAGTACCAAACTGGAAATCAGCAATGTTTTTATCCCCGAAGAAGGTGATACTGAATCTATGGCAGCGTATTTGACTTTTGCCAGCAAAAGGTTGGGCATTCACTAATGACCTATTATTTTTTTGAAATTCACTACTGGTTAAACCAAGCACTAATCAATAATTCACTAAATTGCAGCTCAAATACACGCTGCATGTTCAAAACAACGCATCAGCAAATAAACGTTGGTAGATAAACTACTTCAAATGTTGTTACCGGGAATTCGCTTTCGTTTCCAGGCTTCCGGTTACATCAACCCACACAAAACACTCGAAACACCAGTAAAATCAACTATCCGGAAAATAATAAATAATAAAAAACCATATATTTCAATTTCTTCTTGACAAACGCCTTTTAAATCGTTATATTTGTACCTCTATTTTATAGCACGCGCCCATGAAATGGCAAGCACTTAACCGAATGTATTCCGCTTTTATAAAGCACTCCTGCCTGCTTGCTTTGCCCATTCGCGTAGAGAGAGAGAGAGAAGAGAGAGAGAGCTACCTCAATCTTCATAATATTTCTTATTTCAACCTTAACCTTTTAAACCCTTTTGCACATCCACACCGCGAGGCCAGGCTTTTGCACTGGTATAATTTGGTGGTGAAGGATGTGCCGCCGTGAGTATAATCGTGATTACAAAAACATATTTTTTTAACTCTTAAAACTTATTAGTTATGAAAAAAGGTTTATTTTCAATACTACTCATTACCTAAATTGAGCGATTCATCGTTTCAGTTGCCCCTATCGTAGCGCTTGTTTAAAATTTTTCTTTTTTTCGTGAGATAAAACCTATTGGAGCATAAATTCGTGGGTCAAGCTAAAAATATT
>Ga0172377_10008516_pt1 | contig 10520 bp, 6 predicted proteins | sample Pumphouse3metaG_FD_119749 | JGI IMG/M metagenome (GOLD analysis project Ga0172377, IMG submission 119749) | Leachate microbial communities from a municipal landfill in Southern Ontario, Canada - Pumphouse #3 metaG | ecosystem: Engineered > Solid waste > Landfill > Unclassified | place: Canada... | reverse complement strand
GATTCGATACGTTGGTGATGGGCGGTGGCATGAAACGGTCGGAGGAATCTTTCTTGGCGATACGAAAATTAATCCAGAAAATAGATTTGCCGATGGTACTTGATGCGGAGGCGATCAGGGCAGTGTCCGGACACGAAGAAATATTGAAAGGCAAGCAGGCAGTTCTGACTCCCAATATTCCCGAGTTCGAATATCTGACCGGAGAGAAGGTCGGAGATGATATCGAAGAGCGACAGACAAAAGTAAAAGTTGCAGCAGAGAAGCTGGGCGCGGTTGTGATCCTAAAGGGGGCGACCGATGTGATTTCTGATGGAGAGCGCACTTTGCTCAATCGTACCGGTAACGCTTTTATGAGCAAGGGTGGATTCGGTGATACGCTCGCGGGGATATGTGGCGCGCTATTGGCGAGAGGAACTGACCCTCTTGAAGCGGCCGAAGCCGCGTGTTATATTAATGGAAGTGCGGGTGAGATGGCTGGCGTGAAATATGGCGAGTCACTACTCGCCAGTGATCTATTTGAATATTTTCCGCGAGTGATAAATGGCGAATAGGTTGTAATGGGATTTAATGATATACCACTCGAGGAGAATAGTGAACCGGCTATTACTTCGGAGTGGCGGAATTTATCCCGCGCGGCTATTCCAAGTCTCTTAATTCTCGGTAATAGCACGTTTCACTTGAATAGGACAACCGCGCAGGTTAAAACCTGCTACTCCACTCGTTAGCTCATATCAATTGTTTACTCCTCCTATTAGTTTGTATCAACCGCATAGGATAGCTGCGCAGACTAAAATCTACCACTTCAGGAAAAAATAATTATTTATAAATTTGCAAAAATTATGCAGAACGAAGAAATCAACTCCGCCAAGACGGCAAAACTGAAAAAAATAGTTTATTTGATAGTTGGCATCGTTATGTTGGTATGGGCTTTGTCTTATATATCGAAACCGTCTGTCGAGGAGGAGGCTGTCCCGGAGCCGGCGATTTTTGCATCTTCTATCCGGGTGTCGGATGATGCTAAATCCGTCGTTGACAATAGTTCCGGTGAAGTGATTTTTACAATTGACGAGGCCAAGAAATTTTTGAAAGACAACGGCTATGAATATAATCCGGACACCTTTCAAACCGGCAACGCTAAATATTCGGGAGAATGTTTTTCGGCGGCAGTTTTATCTTATAACAAACGGGAGATAGTTTTTTCATCTTCTTGCTTGCCGGGAGATTTGCCCGAGGCATGGATAGGGATTTATAAAATTTCTGCTGCGACCTGTTCTTTGAATGGCATGCAGACAGACTCTGTTGGCGACGTGGCTGATGATTGCGGTGAGGGCGGCACGCAGACGAGTTTCCGATTCATGGCCGGGGGAGGCGGGGATAGCTTCGTTTGGTCTGCGGATGATAAAGCTGTGGCTTACTCGGCTTATTTGGGACTTACGGGCAATACGGAAAAAAGAATCATCAATGTTGAAACTGGTGAAATCCGTGTGGCGGAATAACTTCGGGCGAATGGTTGTACAGAAGCAAAAAATATCCTCCTTTTTTATTTACTCGGAAAAAGGAAGCGATGCTGTATTTCGGACTACACTAGAAATGGTGTGAATGCTGTACGAAAACATTCTATCTTGCACCACATTCTGTCTCTGGGCGTGGTCCGAAATACAGAAATCTGTTCCGGCGCATGAAGTCCTTTTAATCGCGGAAGTAGTGTATATAAAACTAAATTAACTTAATCTGCGACATAATGATTTCACTTTTACTCCCCCTCACCCCGCTTAGCTACGCCGTAGCCTTTGGCGAAGGAGAAACTTCTCTCCCCGTCGCTGCGATTACGATATGACGTGGCAATGCCTTCCGAAGCGGGAGAAATTCCTAATGCTGTATGACTAGATTGTATAACATTTAGTTAATTCGGCATAAGCTAGTCGCCTTTTTGTTTTTTTTCGAAAAAGTGTTAGAATAAAATCAATCTCATACTAAAAGAACAATCTGAATCGGATAAGGGTTAATATTAACATAAACAAAAACTATGCAAAAAAAGGAATCGTCTCTTCTTAAGATGGCGAAGGTAATCGTGGTTGCCAGTTCGTTTATCGGAATCATTACGATTTGGGGGATATCCTATTATATGCTCGTGATTTCGGCGGAGAATAATTCGCAGATTCCGAATAATCAGGTGGTATTCACACAGTCGGCGTGCGCTAAGATTACTGACAACAAATTGGCGCAGGGTGATTGCTATCTGAAAGTGGCAAAGGTAAGAAAGAATGAGGCTATTTGCGCCAAGATTGAAATCGCAGAGTTGAAGTCATTATGTTTTGTGGAACTATCCGAGCTTAAAAACGATTTTGGGATTTGCATAAATAACGGAGTGATGCCGTCGTTGTTTTCGGTGTGTCAGGATTATTTCGGAGAGAGTGTGATAGATGGGGAAGATGTGTCGGAGCCGGTAACTGAAAAGTCCGAATAGTTATTGTACGATTTGTTTTTGCGCAAGCTTTTTAATATCGATTTAGTGAGGAATTAAATAGCAAAATGCCTGCCTACTTTGGGGCGGGTGTTTTATTTTGACAAAATCATGTTTTCGCTTTAATCTGGTAAAAAGAAAAACAAAAACAGGTTTTAGAAAAAATAGAAAAGAAGGAGGAGTCTGAATATCTGATCTTGATGGTAAAGAAGATATAGACTATTCGCTTACTATAGGTTTTGAAGTTGTTCTTCCGAGGGGGCAAATCGTTTCCGGTTATTGTTTACCGGGCAAAGTAAACGAGATCAAGGAGGCCATGAAATACATAAAACATCTTGATTTTCCAGTTACGCATGAAGTAATGGTAGGACACGGAGGATACGGGCATCTGAGCAGGTTTGATATCGAACAGATAAAATATATAGGTGGCGGAAACGGAGGCTGTGGTGGGTTTACTGAAATTCTGGAAATCAAGAATCCTCCTGATGGCAGATGGGGGATAATAATTCATGAATACGACACAGAAACCGGTTCTAAATTCTATGAGTTCACTTCCATAAAGACTGCCCTAGTGGCCTGGAATAGTAATTTTAGTTCGATTGCAAAAGCTCTAGGCTGTATGCGGTCTGTGGTTTGTAACAGGCTCAGTCCATGGTTTTACGCCGTTGCTAATCAGGCACTTTGGAAAGACTATGCGTTTCCTAATTGGCTTTGCGATGATCCTGTTTATAGACCGGGAAGAAAATTTGTGGTAAGCGATCCGATTTTGCATATCAGAGAAGTAAAAACATGTTTGGGTATGAGTGAGGCTCGGTATCAAGAGGAAAGGTCCCGCCGCGTTTGGTGGGATGATGGAACTATTTCTAACGAATATGAACTTAAGGATATCAGGCCTCTGAACAGACAGGACCTCTGGCAGGAGGAAGCTCGCAGAATGTTTAATGAAGTCCTTAACGGGAAAAGAGATACTGTGCAAATTCAGCTTGTGAGCGGTAAAGTTATCAGTATCGAAGCGGGAGAGTCGTCTAAATGCTGTCTTGTCCTGGATAGTGAACAACGAACACTGTTAGGGGGAGAAAGACTGGAAGCGCTTATAAAGGTGCGAAGTAGAAGAAGAATGAAAGGAGGAAAAAAATCTAAAAAACTACCTGCGGTAATAGCTGTCACAACGACTGTAGCAGCAGGTAAAAAGACTTCTTATACTATTGAGAAAGAAAAGGCGGTTAAAGAAGAGGTATTGTATTAGTAATTGAAGATCTGATAATCTTTTGTCAATCCATCAGGATTGGCACTTTTTTATTTGTAGTCTTACGGCAATTTTGGTAAAATCCATATAGATAGTAAAATATTTATCATATGATAACACTCAAAACTCCAATCGAAGAATTGCCGCAGATCGGGCCGCGTAATGTCTTGTATCTGCACAAGCTTGGTATCAGAACTGCCGGGGATCTGCTTTTTCATTTTCCTTTTCGTTATGATGACTTTTCTGATTTCAAGTTGATTAAGGATGTGGAGGTGGGGCAGGTGGTTAGCGTAAAAGGAGAGATTTTAGAAGTCCAAAATGTGCGGACTCGGCGGCGGAATATGATTCTCACCGAAGCGGCGATTGAGGATGATTCGGGGGTGATACGGGCGGTCTGGTTCAATCAGCCGTTTTTGACGAACAGTTTGAAAGCGGGAATGAATGTCAGCTTGAGTGGTAAGGTTAATTTTGCCAAGGAAGGAATACAGCTTTCCAGTCCCGCATGGGAGGCGTTGGGCAAGAGCAATCTGCACACGGGGCGGTTGGTGCCGGTCTATCACGAGACGGAGGGACTTTCTTCCAAATGGTTGCGCGTACATATCAAGCCGCTACTGTCTCTCTCGGACGAGGCGGCGGAGTTTTTGCCGGAGGAAGTCTTGGAGCGGCAGGATTTGCTGGGTCTGAGTGAAGCGATCCGGCAGATACATTTTCCGGATGATGATGCGGCGGCGGAGCTCGCCAAACGGCGACTCGCTTTTGATGAACTATTTCTGGTGCAGTTATATATGCAGCGGCAGAGGCAGGAATGGCAACGGCAGAAAGCGGTGGGAATCAGGTATGACAAAGAGCTGGAAGCGGAGATAAAATATTTTTTGGAGAAGCTGCCGTTCAAACTGACCGATGGGCAAAAAATAGCTGTTTGGAAAATCATTAAGGATATGGAAAAAGACAGTCCGATGAACCGGCTTTTGGAGGGCGACGTGGGTTCCGGAAAAACTTTGGTGGCGCTTTTGGCGGTGTTGGTGGCGGTCCGCTCCGGCTATCAAGCACTCATTATGGCGCCGACGGAAATCTTGGCGAGGCAGCATTTTGCGGAAAGTTTGAAAAGATTTCACGGCACAAATATCAGGATTGCGCTTCTCACGGGAAGTGAAAGCAGATATTTTGACGGCAGGGACGAAAAGAGTTTGACCAAGGAAAAGATATTATCTGCAATAAAGAAAGGTGAGGCGGATTTGGTGATCGGCACGCATGCGCTCATCCAGGAGAAAGTCTTTTTCAAGAGTCTCGCGCTTTCCGTCGTGGATGAACAACACCGTTTCGGTATCGAGCAGCGGGCACAGACTCAAAGTGAAGTATCAGATATCGAGGACGGGTTTGTGGCGACAGTGCCGCATCTTTTGTCGATGACGGCAACGCCGATTCCGCGCACGCTCGCTCTTACGGTCTATGGTGACTTGGATCTGTCTATTTTGAATGAGATGCCGAAGGGGCGTCAGAAAATCATTACCGAGCTGGTGGCGCCAGGCAATCGGGAGAGTACTTACGATTTTATCCGCAAGGAAATCAAATCCGGGCGGCAGGCGTTTGTCATTTGTCCGTTGATTGAGGAGTCCGATGTACTGGAAGTAAAATCGGCAACGGAAACATTCGAGAAGCTCGAGAAAGAAATTTATCCCGATCTTGCAATCGGGCTTTTGCACGGGAAGATGAAACCGAAAGAGAAAGAAGAGGTGATGAAAAAGTTCTCGAAAAACAAAATCAATATTCTGGTTTCGACCTCTGTGGTGGAAGTGGGAATAGACATTCCTAACGCTACCGTAATGCTTATTGAAGGTGCGGACCGATTCGGTCTGGCGCAGTTGCACCAATTCCGCGGCCGAGTCGGGCGGGGAGAGTTTCAGTCGCGTTGCTTCCTTTTTACCGATTCGACTTCGGGCAAGGCTCATCGACGGCTCAAAGCGCTCATCGAGTGTGAGAGCGGATTCGATTTGGCGCAGAAAGATTTGGAATTACGCGGTCCGGGAGAACTGGTCGGAGTGCGACAATCGGGGTTGCCCGATTTGGCGATGGCATCGCTTTCCGATTCTGAGCTCATTCAGGCGACACGAGAAGAAGCGAAAGTTATCTTGGAAATGGATGCGGATCTCAAGAAATATCCCGAACTTCTATCGCGAATCAGGATTTTCGAGAAAGATGTTCATTTGGAATAGGTTTCAATATAAAGATAATCATCTTTCAAAATGCGGGGCAAGGATTGTCCTTACAGAATCGAAAGGACCATCCTTTTCGTTATCACGTTCTCTTGATTTTTCCTATCTCGCGTTATCATATAGCCAATCTAAATAGCTGGTGGATCTTTTTAAAATATTTGAACAATAAAAATAAAAAAACAAACCGTGTCGAGTATTCTGGTAATTATGGCTTGAGGGGCAGGGCTCTTGGGTCTATCTCTTATTCAAGGGGCAAGAGCTCAGGATGGGGCGGATTATAATTGGCTGAACGATAAAGATATGTCGATTCAAGACTGGGATTGGTACAAGCATGAGTACAATGCAGCCTATGACTATCCGGTCAGGCTTTTCAGTGGCGGTTATGCGTAATGAAGTCGGTATCGATGTCTATATTGCCAAATACAAAAAACAACAAGAGATTCAAACGTTTGATATTGAGTCCGTCGGTTTTCAAGAGCTATGGACATCTCAAGTGGGAAAATATCCTGATCGTAAATGACATGGTGAAGGATTCTTGTGTCACTTCGGATCATGCTTTCGTGGCGGGTGAAAATAAGGTTCGGAGACTGGAATCTCAGGGTGGCACGGGAGTGAAAGGGGGGTTCGAAGGCTATGGTAATCCTGAGTGGACTTTCGATATTGCCGGTCTATATGGAATCAATACGGTTGATAGGAATTCTATGTAATCGGAATCAAAATAGAGCGATAATTTTTTTACGAACCGGGTCCGGATCGATAAAACGCCATGCGGTAGTCCGTAGGGCGTTTTTGTGTGGAAACAAAGTCGTATAAGTAAAATTGTCCGGTTTGATAGTTTTTTATAATATGAATAATTTAATCAACGGGGTTATCTTGAATTTATTGGTGTCCAAAACGGCCGATAGGCAAATAAAGACTTGGGGGAATATGTTATTTCTCAGGTTAATGATTTATAGATCAGAGCCGCGCAGCCCATTATGGCTAAGAAAAATATCAGTATCAGACTCAGCTTTGGGTGTCCGTATGCAAATCCGATGTTCTCACTTCACCTTCTTTCGTTGTTTACGACTTATAGCAATACAAGCTTTTCGTAAATGGTAAAATCTTAATTTTTTTTGGAGCTGATATTCGATAAAATATTTAATTTTGTGGCGTGCTTTGCATCGGTCTTGTTATGGGATTTAATTATGTTATAATACTGATGTAAGTTAGAATATAAATGTTTATATAAAAAAATAAGGTGCTTTATTATTCGATTATATAATAGACCCGGACATCACATACTGATATTCAGAATTTTCTAGAAAAGACTTTTTGTCCTTAAGTGGCAGGATGTCTTTTTCTAAATATTCAAAAGTTCGTTTTCCAATTTAAGTACATTTTTATATAGTGTTCGATTAAAAAAAATAATTCATTGACTATGAGAAGTTTCAAATCTCGTTTGCTTGTGTTCTTGTTCTTTGTTTTGTTTTCCTTCGGTTTTACGTCAGGGGCCTCTGCCGCTTCTGTTACAGTCGGGCAGACGGCAAGCAAGGCGAGCTCAACTTATTTTTATTATAATCCCAGCGGAACCAATGCTTACGCAGTGATTAACAATGCTATCAATGCGGCGGCTTCAGGAGCAACGAGTAGTAATCCGGGAGTAGTATATATCGAGAACGCGTCCAAACCTTACGAGGTTGCCAGTCATATTTTAGCAAAGTCACACGTAGACATTAAAGGACAGAGTCGAAGTGGAGTAGTACTTAAAATAGCGGCTGGATTGACGGCAAAGGCATACGGGGGTCCTGGAACTACAGGATGGGGAGGAACCGATAGTGGCGCCGGTGACGCAGGCATCATAAACGTGTGGAGAGATGTCACTGACGTAACAATATCCAACATTACTCTTGATGGAAGTTGCGGAGACTATTATCCGTGTAGCGCCGATGATAGAGGGCGTTCTGAATTTAACCTTATGGATGTCTATTGGGCAACTTTTGTCACTATTGATAACGTCAAATTTACCAATGGGATGCACGACGGAATCAGGGCGGGAGGTGACGATATGGAAGTTTCTAATAGTGTTTTTGATATGATAGGGCATGATGCTGTCCAAGGATACGGCATTTACAATCTGAAGTTTCACAACAACATTGTCGCTATGCGAACCAATTCCGGGGTGAGATGTGCCGGTAGTGGCAACGGTTGCTATGTGTATAATAATGAATTCTATACCGGTTCCGGTGGTGGATCCGCCTTAGAACTACAAAATAGTTTTTCAAATGTTAAAATCTATAACAATTATTTTCACGATATTTCCGGCGCAAGCGGATCTTATGGTGCCATAGGCTATCCGGGACAGAGTCCGAGTGGAAGCGGGCACGAATATTACAACAATCTGTTTGTGAATTTACCTTATGCCATCAATTACGTACCTTCCAGTTCATCGTCTCATCATAATATTATGATTAATGCAGGTACGGCTGTGGGTGGAGGCAGTGATTCGAATAATATTAAAACTGCATCGGGGTATGTCTTTCAGAAATATGGATCTAATAAGGCGGGAAATACTTATTGGACCGTCAGCAGTGGCTCGTTGGCTTCTGCGTTTTCCGGACGTAAAATCGGTATTGATGGGTTAGCGGGAGGTACGAGTGGGGCTACAGGTGGCGGAGGAGTGACCAATCCCGCTACTTATACTGTCACGGTAAATAACGGTTTGGGTGACGGTACCTATTCCGCGGGAGATGAGGTGACTATTATCGCCGATCTGCCTGCTTCCGGAAAAGAGTTTGACAAATGGACGGGGAGTACTCAGTATCTTGATAATGCGGCTTCATACACCAATACGTTTACTATGCCTGCAGCAAATATATCTTTTACCGCAACCTATCAGACCGCGGCTCCTTCTTCTTATGCTCTCACCGTAACCAACGGTTCCGGCGATGGAGCCTACGCTTCCGGCACAAAAGTAACTATCGCAGCCAATGCTCCGGCTGCGGGTAAAATATTTGACAAATGGACGGGGAGCACTTCATATGTTGCCAGTACGACATCCGCAACCACCACGGTGACGATGCCGGCTGCAGACATCACTTTAATCGCTACCTATAAAGATGCCCCTACATATACTTTGACGGTAACAAACGGTACCGGTGATGGTTCGTACTCTGAGGGGGAAGAAGTGGTGATTACCGCCGATAATCCCGCTACAGGTAAAGTGTTCGACAAATGGACAGGCAGCACTTCATATATCACTAGCGCCACTTCCGCCACAACCATAGTAACGATGCCGGGATCAGCTATAACTTTAACTGCCACCTACAAGAATAGCACTACCGCCACTTACTCTCTTACCGTTAATAATGGAACAGGCGACGGTTCTTATCCTGCAAACACGCAAGTCACTATTACTGCTGACGCTCCCGCTACAGGTAAAGTGTTCGACAAATGGACAGGCAGCACTTCTTCTGTTGCCAGTACGACATCCGCAACCACCACGGTGACGATGCCGGCTGCAGCCACCACTTTAACTGCTACCTACAAAGATGCTACCAAATATTCACTTGTCGTTACCAATGGAACAGGAGACGGTTCTTACGCCGCAGGCACGAAAGTTACCATCAAGGCTGATACTCCCGCTACGGGTAAAGTGTTCGACAAATGGACAGGCAGCACTTCTTCTATTGTCAGTACGACAGCCGCAACCACTACAGTGACGATGCCAGCTTCATCTATAACTCTAGTAGCCACCTACAAAAACGCCGCTGTTTCTACCTATGCTCTTACTGTCAATAATGGAGCGGGCGATGGCTCATACGCGCAAGGGGAGGAAGTGGTGATTACCGCCGATAATCCCGCTACGGGTAAAGTGTTCGACAAATGGACAGGCAGCACTTCTTACATAGACAGCGCAACATCGTTAACTACGACAGTCACGATGCCAGCCAAAGCGATTACTCTCACTGCCACTTACAAAGACTCTGATGTTCCTGATAATTCTGCTACCAGCTTTTTGATGATAGGCTACGGTTCTGGCGATGGAACTTATCCTGTGGGCACAAAAGTTACCATTACCGCCAAGTCACCTTATAGGGGGTTAACTTTCTACAAATGGACCAGAGACACCGCTTATATTTCTGATATCTACAGTCCGACCGCCGTAGTCACTATACCTGATCATAGTATCATTCTTGTTGCCACTTTCAGGAAATCTGACAGAGAGACTTTCAAACTTACAGTTTCAAGTGGTTTTGGAAGCAATGATTATCTTCCCGGTACAAAAATTAACATCACTGCTAAAGATATCGATGCCGGCAGGGTGTTTATCAAATGGGTTGGTGACACAAGTCATGTCGACGATGTAACCAAAGAGACTGCCACTGTTACGATGCCTGAAGAGGATATAACTCTCGTTGCTACATATACGGAGTCTCCTCAAGGCGAATATCTTCTCACGGTTAATAACGGCTCCGGCGAAGGCTCTTATGCCCCCGGCACAACGATTACGATTACCGCTGACACGCCTACTGACGGTAAAATATTCAATAGATGGACAGGAAATACTTCTTTTGTTTCCGATATCAACTCTGCCACTACCACAGTGACGATGCCT
>Ga0172377_10008514_pt1 | contig 10523 bp, 9 predicted proteins | sample Pumphouse3metaG_FD_119749 | JGI IMG/M metagenome (GOLD analysis project Ga0172377, IMG submission 119749) | Leachate microbial communities from a municipal landfill in Southern Ontario, Canada - Pumphouse #3 metaG | ecosystem: Engineered > Solid waste > Landfill > Unclassified | place: Canada... | reverse complement strand
GATCCGGAGCTAGCCAAAAAGCACAATGCTCATTGGATAAAATTTAAAGATCTGCCACCATTGGTTTTCGATCACACTAAGATGGTAGAAATTGCTTTGGATATTTTGCAACGTAAAGCTTCAACTGAACCTATTGGATTTAATTTATTATCCAAACTATTCACTTTAAGTCAACTACAGTCTCTTTACGAAGCAATATATGGAGAATCACTTGATAAACGAAATTTCAGAAAACGTATTGCTGAAATGGACTTTATAGAGAAAACAGACGAAATAGATAAATCAGGATCCAGACGGGGAGCGTACCTATATAAATTTAATAGCAAAGCTTATCGAAAAGATCCTAAATTTAAAATATAAAAAGGTTATGTTAGAAACTCTGAAAGAAAAAGTGTTCCGTGCCAATCTCGATTTAGTTAAGCACGGTTTGGTTATATTCACGTGGGGAAATGTGTCAGCTATAGACCGAGAAACCAATCTGGTGGTTATTAAACCAAGTGGCGTTTCTTATGAAGAGATGAAGGCAGAAGATATGGTCGTTGTAGATTTGGAAGGAAATATTGTTGAAGGTAAATTGAAACCTTCTTCAGATACTGCTACACACTTAGTATTATACAAAGCTTTTCCTGAAATAGGAGGTGTGGTTCACACTCACTCAACATACGCAACGGCATGGGCGCAAGCTGGAATTGACTTACCTAATATAGGTACTACTCATGCCGATTATTTTCATGACGCAATACCATGTACGGCTGATATGACTGAAGCAGAAGTTGAAGGTGCCTATGAATTGGAAACAGGTAATGTAATCGTTAAACGATTCGAAGGTATGAATCCGGTACATACTCCGGGAGTATTAGTCAAAAATCATGGCCCTTTCTCTTGGGGAAAGAATGCAGATGACGCTGTTCACAACGCAGTGGTTATGGAACAGGTAGCCAAAATGGCAAGTATATCATTTGCAGTTAATCCTCAGTTGACTATGAATCCATTACTTATTGAGAAACATTTCAATAGGAAACATGGTCCTAATGCTTATTATGGACAGAAATAATTAAATAAATAATCACTTAATAACAATACAATTATGGCATTCGAAAATTATGAAGTATGGTTCGTAACAGGAGCACAGCTTTTGTACGGAGGTGACGCAGTTATCGCAGTTGATGCACATTCAAATGAAATAGTAAAAGGGCTCAATGAATCGGGCAATCTTCCTGTTAAAATCGTATACAAAGGAACTGTAAACTCAGCTAAAGAGGTTACTGCCGCATTCAAAGCTGCAAATAATGATGAAAAATGTATCGGTGTAATGACTTGGATGCATACTTTCTCACCTGCAAAGATGTGGATACACGGCTTACAAGAGCTCAAAAAACCTTTGCTACACTTCCACACTCAATTCAACAAGGAAATTCCATGGGAAACAATGGATATGGACTTTATGAACTTAAACCAGTCAGCACATGGTGATCGCGAATTCGGGCACATTGTTACTCGTATGCGTAAAAATCGTAAAGTAGTTGTTGGGCATTGGCAAGATGAAAAAGCACAAGCAAAAATTGCAGTATGGATGCGTGTTTCTGCCGGATGGGCTGATGCACAAGACATGCGCATTATACGCTTTGGAGACCAAATGAATAATGTAGCTGTAACTGACGGAGACAAAGTTGAAGCTGAAATGCGTTTAGGCTACCACGTTGACTACTATCCTATTGCCAATTTGGTTGCTCTATTAAATGAAGTAACTGATGCAGAGGTTGCGGAACTCGTTGCAACTTACGAAAAAGAATACGTGATAGCTGACGAACAAAAGAAAAATGAACACTTTAATCACCAAGTAAAGGAAGCAGCTAAAGCAGAAATAGCCCTTCGTCGTTTTCTTGCAGCAAAGGGTGCTAAAGCGTTCACTACTAACTTTGACGACTTAGCAGGAATTGACCAGCTTCCAGGATTGGCATGTCAACGTCTGATGGCCGAAGGTTATGGCTTTGGTGCAGAAGGAGACTGGAAAACAGCTGCTTTATACCGCACCATGTGGTTCATGGGACAAGGATTGCCTAAAGGATGTTCTTTCCTAGAAGATTACACTTTAAATTTCGATGGCGAAAACAGTACTATTCTTCAAGCACACATGCTTGAGGTTTGTCCTCTTATCGCAGAACATAAGCCCAAACTCGAGGTTCACCCTCTTGGAATCGGTGGTAAAAACGATCCGGCTCGTTTAGTATTTACATCAAAAGAAGGAGCTGGCGTTGCTGCAACAATTATTGATATGGGTAATCGTTTCCGTCTTATAGTAAATAAAGTTAATTGTATCAAGAGCAAAGAATTGCCTAAACTTCCGGTAGCCTCTTCATTATGGATTCCGGAGCCTAACTTAGAAGTAGGTGCTGCTGCTTGGATTTTAGCAGGTGGTACTCACCACACCAGTTTCTCATACGATTTAACAGTTGAATACTTAGAAGATTATGCAGAAATTGCAGGAATCGAAATGGTAGTAATCGATAATGCCACTACACTCAGTGAATTCAAGAAAGAACTCAGAATGAATGAAGTGTATTATATGTTAAACAAAGCACTTTGTTAATATGAGCACGGATAAATTTGTTATCGGACTTGATTATGGAAGTGATTCGGCCAGAGCAATTGTAGTTAATGCAATGACTGGCGAAACGCTTGCAACATCGGTGAAATATTATCCTAGGTGGCAAAAAGGGTTGTACTGCAACCCTGCCATCAACCAATATCGTCAACATCCACAAGATTACATTGATGTATTGGAAGGAACTGTGAAAGAAGCTCTTGCAGCTTGTCCTACCGGTACTGCTGAAAAGGTAGTCGGTATCGCTTTTGATACAACAGGAAGCACACCTGCTTTCACCGACGCAACGGGTACGCCATTGGCTCTTCTTCCTGAATTTTCAGAAAACCCTAACGCCATGTTTGTTTTGTGGAAAGATCACACGGCTATTAAAGAGGCTGCCGAAATCAATGAACTTTCTAAAAAATGGGACATTGACTATACTGCATACGAAGGAGGTATTTATTCCTCTGAATGGTTCTGGGCAAAGGCTCTTCATGTATTGCGCCAAGACGAACAGGTTCGTGCCAAAGCATATTCTATTGTAGAATATTGCGAATGGTTACCAGCCTTAATTACTGGTGTTAACAAAAGCAGCGATATTGTTCGTAGCCGTTGTGCTTGTGGACATAAGGCGATGTGGCACGAAAAATGGGGAGGCTTACCTGCCGAAGATTTCTTGACCACACTAGATCCACTCTTAGGAGGATTCAGAGAACGCTTGTTTGACAAAACAGAAACAGCCGATAAACCTGTAGGTAACTTAAGCCAGGAATGGGCTGAACGTTTGGGCTTAACAACCCAAGTTGTAGTTGCCGGTGGAGCCTTTGACTGCCACATGGGTGCTGTAGGCGCAGGTATCACTCCACACACGTTTGTGCGTGTAATTGGAACATCAACTTGCGACATCATGGTAGCTTCTTACGAAGAAATGGGTGATAAGCTGATCAAAGGTATTTGTGGACAGGTTGACGGCTCAGTTATTCCGGGTATGGTTGGTCTGGAAGCTGGTCAGTCGGGCTTCGGAGATATCTACGCTTGGTTTAAAAAAGTATTGGAATTCCCTCTTAAAAATATTTTAGTTGAAAGCTCGCTGATCGATGAAACAACAAAGGCTAAGTTGATCGACGAAATTTCATCTCAAATAATACCTGCTCTCACGAAAGAGGCAGAAAAAGTACCAGTAAGTGAAAGTACAATCATTGCTACTGATTGGATGAATGGACGACGTACTCCAGATGCTAACCAAATGCTCAAAGGAACTATCACAGGACTCACTTTAGGAAGTTCTGCACCTCGTATTTTCCGTGCCTTGGTTGAAGCAACAGCTTTTGGTTCTAAAGCAATTGTTGATCGTTTTAGGAATGAGGGCGTACAAATAGACAATGTAATTGGTATTGGAGGAATTGCATTAAAATCATCTTTTGTGATGCAAACATTAAGTGATGTGCTTAACATGCCAATCAAAGTATGTAAAACAGATCAGGCTTGTGCATTGGGAGCTGCCATGTTTGCCGCTACCGCAGCCGGTCTTTATACCAAAATTGAAGATGCACAACATGCTATGTCATCTGGGTTTGCATTTGAATACAAACCCAACGAAGCAAATGCTGCTGCGTATCAAGATGTTTATGACAAATACATTAAACTTGGCTCATTCACTGAAAAAGAGCTGTTTTCATAAATAATAATTATAGGTAAACAAGGATGGAGTATGGCACATCATCTTTGTTTACCTAATTATTTGATTGTTAACCGTTACACACATATCCATGAAAATCAAAAGAGTATTACTATCACTTTGCCTCTCCCCTATCTTTCTTTACGGACAGGACATCCAGAGTCCCGATGGTCTTCTGAAAGTTATTTTAAAATCTGAGAGCGAAAAAACAACTTACGTTGTAACATACAAGAACAAAACGATGCTTGAAGAGTCTCCATTAGGTCTGGAAAGTACTATTGGTGATTTCTCAACTGGATTAACATTTCTATCAGAGAGTAAAAAGCAAATAGAAGAAAATTATTATTTACCTAATGGGAAAACTAGTCGTATACATTATTTAGCGAATGAATTGACTGTTTCATATCTAAACAAAAACAAAGACACACTGCAAGTTTTATTTAGGGTAAGTAATAATGATATAGCATTGGCATATCGTCTTGCATCTCCTAAACAGACACATTGCACCATAAAAAGAGAATTGACCGGATTCAACTTCCCGGCACACACTACCACTTTCATCACTCCGCAAGCTCCTTCCGGAGAAGGCTGGATGAAAACAAAGCCTAGTTATGAAGAAGAGTACACTAATGAAGAGCCCATTGGTACTCCATCAAAATATAGATTAGGATACACATTTCCTGCTTTATTCCATTTAGGTAATACTGGCTGGGTGTTACTTTCTGAAACAGGGGTGACTAGCAGATATGCCGGTACCCGCCTTAGTGAAGGCAATCAAGAAGGTTTATACACAATTGCTTTCCCTGAGAAAGAAGAAAACGGAGGCATGGGTGATAATACCGTGACATCAAACTTACCACTAATCACCTCATGGAAAACAATTACTGTTGGTGAGACTTTGAAACCAATTGTTGAAACGACATCTGCATATAACGGGATGAAACCTGTATATACTGCTTCTCAACCCTACAAACCAGGACGCAGCACATGGAGCTGGATCTTGTGGCAAGATGAGAGTTGCAATTACAAAGATCAGCAGATCTTTATTGATTTGGCTGCTGAGATGGGATATGAATATATATTAATTGATGCGCTGTGGGATAAACAAATTGGATATGAAAATATGCCTTCATTAATTGCCTATGCACAATCAAAAGGGGTAGATGTAATATTATGGTATAATTCAAATGGTGCATGGAATGATGCTCCTCAAGGTCCCAAACAAAGAATGGATACGGCTCCAGCCCGACAGAAAGAAATGGCATGGATGAAATCATTGGGGGTGAAGGGCATCAAAGTTGACTTCTTTGGTGGTGACAAACAAACCACAATGAAGTTGTACGAAGATATACTGACTGATGCCAATCAATATGGTATATTTGTTGTGTTCCATGGAACCACACTTCCTCGCGGGTGGGAACGCATGTACCCTAATCACATGGGAAGTGAAGCAGCTTTGGTTTCGGAAAATTTAGTATTTAGCCAGGATTTTGCCAACAAAGAAGCCTATACAAGCACTATGTTACCTTTTACACGGAATGCAGTTTCAGCAATGGACTTCGGACCCGTATTCTTTAATAAGCGTTTCTCAAAACAAGCAGATAAAGGTACTATAAGAAAAACAACCGATGCTTTTCAGTTAGCAACATCCATTCTATATCAATCTCCTGTACAACATTTCGGCATTACACCTAACAATATACAAGAACAGCCTGAATACGTGATTAACTTCATGAAAAAGATACCTACCACTTGGGATGAAACCAGGTTCATTGATGGCTATCCTGGGAAATATTGCGTTATGGCTCGCCGATTTGGAAGTAAATGGTATATAGGAGCAACTAATGCAAGCAACAGTTTACAGAGCTACACACTTTCTTTGCCTTGGCTTATAGGAAAAGAAGTCACAGTTCTGTTTGACCATAAAGATAGAAGTGTTGGATTCAAAACTGCCAAAATAGACAAAAAAGGTTTATTGAAAATAGAACTAGAGAATCTGGGTGGTTGCGTAATCTACAGCAATGAATAAACAATATTACTTAACTTTATAATAAAAGAAACCATGAAGAAACAAATCCTAACAAGTGCTTTACTTGTGGCTTCTATGTCACTCTCTGCACAAAAAAGTGCTAGTATTAAGATTTATGCAGATCAAGGAAAAGAAATTATTCCAAAAGAAATCTATGGGCAATTTGCAGAACATCTGGGATCATGCATCTATGGAGGACTATGGGTCGGTGAAAACTCTGATATTCCTAACACGAAAGGTTATCGCACTGATGTGTTGAATGCCTTAAAAGATCTTCAAGTTCCGGTTTTAAGATGGCCGGGGGGGTGTTTTGCCGATGAATATCACTGGATGGACGGCATTGGGCCCAAAGAGAATCGTCCTAAAATGGTCAACAATAATTGGGGAGGCACTATTGAAGATAATAGTTTTGGCACGCATGAATTCCTGAACCTATGTGAAATGCTAAATTGTGAACCATACATAAGTGGAAATGTAGGTAGTGGTAGCGTTGAGGAATTAGCGAAATGGGTTGAATACATGACTTCAGATGGCGACTCTCCCATGGCTAATTTAAGAAGAAAAAACGGTCGTGACAAAGCGTGGAAAGTGAAATTCCTTGGTGTAGGTAATGAAAGTTGGGGATGCGGAGGAAGCATGCGTCCTGAATACTATGCTGATTTGTACCGTCGTTATTCTACCTACTGTCGCAATTATGATGGCAATAGCCTTTATAAAATAGCTAGTGGAGCCAGCGATTACGATTACAATTGGACAGAAGTGTTAATGAAAAACGTAGGTCACCGCATGAACGGTCTCTCTTTACACTATTACACTGTTACCGGATGGAGCGGAAGTAAAGGAGCTGCAACCAAGTTTAACAAGGATGATTACTATTGGACAATGGGTAAGTGCTTGGAAATTGAGGATGTAGTAAAGAAGCACATTGCTATCATGGATCAATATGACCCTAAAAAACATATCGGCTTACTAGTTGATGAATGGGGAACTTGGTGGGATGAAGAACCTGGAACAACGCGTGGACATTTATATCAGCAAAACACATTGCGAGATGCATTTGTCGCTTCGCTAACCCTTGATATTTTTCATAAATATACGGATCGTATAAAAATGGCTAATATAGCGCAAATAGTAAACGTCCTACAATCTATGATTTTGACCAAAGGCAAAGAAATGATACTCACTCCGACTTACCATGTTTTCAACATGTATAAAGTACATCAAGGTGCAACTTATCTTCCGCTGAATCTCATTTCCGACAAAATCAATGTTCGAGACAACAGAACCGTTCCTTTCATCAGCGCTACTGCCTCAAAAGACAAAAACGGTATCATACACATCTCACTATCTAATGTTGATGCAGATGAATATCAAGAGGTAAGCATTGAATTACCAGGGGTTAAGGTAAACAATATCTCAGGGCAGATACTAACATCAAATAATCTTACAGACTATAACTCATTTGAAAATCCAAATGTTATAAAACCGCAAGATTTTAAAGATGCAAAAATGACAAAAAGCCTATTAAAGGTTAAGTTGCCTGCTAAATCAATTGTTACACTGACACTAAAATAAATAGTTTTTTCAGAAAGATAACTTACAATAAAGTATTATCTTTGCAGACAAACTTAATGATTATATATTATGAATGATAATAAGCTAATGAATCGCGCGGCTGATAATATTCGTATCTTGGCTGCATCAATGGTTGAGAAAGCAAACTCAGGTCACCCGGGTGGTGCTATGGGAGGAGCTGATTTTGTAAACGTACTCTTCTCAGAGTTTCTTGTATTCGATCCCAAAAACCCTAAATGGGAAGGTCGTGACCGCTTCTTTCTTGACCCAGGTCACATGTCTCCAATGTTATATTCTGTGTTAGCATTGACCGGTAAATACAACATGAATGAACTTTCTCAATTTCGTCAATGGGGAAGTCCTACTCCCGGCCATCCGGAAGTAGATGTAATGCGTGGTGTTGAGAACACATCAGGACCATTAGGTCAAGGACATACTTTTGCAGTAGGAGCTGCCATTGCTGCTAAATTCTTAAAAGCTCGTTTTGGTGAAGTTATGAACCAAACCATTTACGCTTATATATCAGACGGTGGTGTTCAAGAAGAAATATCGCAAGGTTCAGGACGTATTGCAGGACACTTAGGACTCGACAATTTAGTTATGTTCTACGATTCAAACGATATTCAGCTGTCTACCGAAACGGATGCTGTTACCAGCGAGGATGTTGCCAAGAAGTATGAAGCGTGGAATTGGAAAGTCATCACAATCAACGGTAATGACCCCGATGCAATACGCGCCGCTTTAAAAGAGGCCAAAGCAACTGAAAAACAACCTACACTTATCATCGGTAAAACCATCATGGGTAAGGGTGCTCGCAAGGCAGACAATTCAAGCTTTGAAAGTAACTGTGCTACTCATGGAGCTCCTCTGGGCGGTGACGCATATAAAAATACAATTATCAACTTGGGCGGAAATCCTGAGAATCCATTTGTGATATTCCCTGAAGTTGCCGAGTTATATGCAAAACGCGCAAAAGAATTAGAATCTATTGTAGCTGAAAAATACGCAGCAAAAGCTAATTGGGCAAAAGCCAATCCGGAACTAGCATTGAAAATGGAAACATTCTTCCAAGGCAATGCTCCTGCTGTTGATTGGAATGGCATTGCACAGAAAGCTGGTTCGGCAACCCGTGCTGCTTCTGCAACTGTTTTAGCTGCTCTTGCTACACAAGTTGAGAACATGATTGTTGCCTCTGCTGACCTTTCTAATTCAGACAAAACTGATGGCTTCCTCAAAAAAACTCATGCATTTACTAAGGATGATTTCAGTGGTGCGTTTTTACAAGCGGGTGTATCTGAATTAACCATGGCATGTATTTCAATCGGTATGTCGCTTCATGGCGGTGTGATTCCTGCATGTGCCACTTTCTTTGTATTCTCAGACTACATGAAACCGGCAGTACGTATGGCCGCACTAATGGAGCAACCTGTTAAATTCATTTGGACACATGATGCGTTCCGTGTAGGTGAAGATGGTCCTACTCACGAACCCGTTGAGCAAGAAGCACAAATTCGCTTAATGGAAAAACTCAAGAATCACAAAGGGCACAACTCCATGTTAGTTTTACGTCCGGCTGATGCAGAAGAAACCACTCAGGCATGGAAATTAGCGATGGAAAATACGAGCACTCCAACAGCTCTTATTCTTTCAAGACAAAACATTGCCAATCTTCCGGCTGGAACAGATTATGCACAAACTGCAAAAGGCGCATATGTAATTGCCGGTTCTGATTCTAACCCCGATGTTATATTAGTAGCTTCCGGTTCAGAGGTTTCAACTTTAGTTGCAGGTGCTGAATTACTTCGTAAAGACGGAATCAAATTAAGCATTGTATCGGCTCCTTCAGAAGGCTTATTCCGTGCTCAGGATAAAGAGTATCAAGAGACTGTTATACCAGCCAATGCAAAGGTCTTCGGATTAACCGCTGGTTTGCCTGTTAATCTGCAAGGATTAGTAGGAGCAAATGGGAAAGTTTTTGGTCTGGAATCATTTGGTTTCTCAGCTCCTTACGAAGTGTTGGATGAGAAACTTGGCTTCACTGCTGAAAACGTTTACAACCAAGTAAAAGCATTATTAGCTTAAAAGTATGATTCATGCTTTAGGTGATTTGCTATCAGTAAAATCACCTAAAGTAATGAGTCAGCAAAACATAAATAGTACAAACCGCTTCTTTATATTTTAGAATGAAAACAATAGGAATCTGTTCCGATCACGCAGGCTACGAACTGAAACAATTCGTAAAGAAATGGCTGGAAGAACAAGGATGGCCATACAAAGACTTTGGCACATACACTGCAGAGAGTTGTGATTATCCTGATTACGCACATGCTCTTGCTTCATCTGTAGAGGCAGGAGAATGTTATCCGGGTATTGCTATTTGCGGAAGTGGCAACGGCATCAACATGACTTTAAACAAGCATCAGGGAATTCGGGCAGCACTTTGCTGGATTCCTGAGATTTCGTCTCTCGCCCGCAAACACAACAACGCAAATGTATTGGTCATGCCCGGACGATTTGTGTCGGAAGAAGAGGCTGCTAAAATAATGACTGAGTTCTTTCACACCGAATTTGAAGGAGGACGTCATCAAAAGCGAATAGATAAAATTCCTTTGTAGAAAGCGATTGGAAAAAATTGAGTATATAAAAAGGGCTGT
>Ga0172377_10008510_pt1 | contig 10525 bp, 8 predicted proteins | sample Pumphouse3metaG_FD_119749 | JGI IMG/M metagenome (GOLD analysis project Ga0172377, IMG submission 119749) | Leachate microbial communities from a municipal landfill in Southern Ontario, Canada - Pumphouse #3 metaG | ecosystem: Engineered > Solid waste > Landfill > Unclassified | place: Canada... | reverse complement strand
CAGAATACGGGAACCAGTGCGGTTAAAGAAGGCAACATCGCTTTGCAAAGCGAAGGAGGAAACCTTTTGTTCCGTAATGTATACCTCACAAAATAAATAAAAGCAAGATGGAAAAAGAAGATTTCAATCCAAATGAAATTCAAATCGAACTGACTGACAAGACCGCAGAAGGGACTTATGCCAACCTAACGGTGATTGCTCACTCTCCTTCTGAATTTGTTCTTGACTTTGTACAAATAGCTCCTGGCGTACCAAAAGCAAAAGTGAAAAGTCGTATTATCATGACACCAGACAATGCCCAACGCCTATTGATTGCTTTACAAGATAATCTTAAGAAATATCAACAAGAGCAAGAAGGGACGAATGCGGCTTCGTTGAATGCGTTTTATAAGGGTCCTCAAGGAAAAGCGTAAAGTCTTTCCGATAGCCTCTGTCTTGATTAAACCAAGACTTATAACGTTCTTCTATCAGCAAGTACGTTCATATAAATAAACTAAAAAAAACCATCGTTGTGTTCGTATGAAAACAACGATGGTTTTTTAGTACTTTCGAGACGTCCTTATTAATAGGCTTTAGCAAAAAGGACACGACAAGCAGAGGGCTTGCCTGTTACCATACATTTGCCCGGCGTTTTGTCACCTTCTAAAGGAATACAACGAATCGTTGCTTTCGTTTCATTCTTTATCTTTTCTTCGGTCTCTTTGGTTCCATCCCAATGAGCCATAATGAAATGACCTTCTTCGATCTTTTCTTTGAAGGCTTCATAGGTATCCACTTCGATGGTGCGTTCTTTTCGTAAATCAATCGCTTTTTGGAAAATGTTTTTTTGGATTTCTTCAAGTAAACCTTGAATGTGTTCTACGATACCTTCAAAAGAAATCGTCTCTTTCGTCAACGTATCTCTACGCATAATCTCTATCGTTCCATTTTCAAGGTCACGAGCGCCCAAAGCCAAACGAACAGGTATACCTTTTAATTCATAATTAGCAAACTTCCAACCAGGTTTACGATTATCTGAATCATCAAATTTTACTGATATGCCTTGTTTCTTTAATTGGTCTATAAGCGGTTGAACTTTCTCACTAATCTTCGCCAATTGGTCTGCACTACGATAGATAGGGATAATCACGACTTGAATAGGAGCCAACGCTGGAGGCAAGACTAAACCGTTATCATCAGAATGTGCCATAATCAATGCACCAATCAAACGCGTTGAAACACCCCAGGACGTAGCCCAAGCATAATCTGTTTTTCCTTCTTTATCAATAAAAGTTACATCAAACGCTTTTCCAAAGTTTTGTCCTAAAAAGTGCGTGGTTCCAGCTTGTAAAGCTTTACCATCTTGCATCATGGCTTCAATGGTATACGTATCTATGGCCCCTGCAAAACGTTCGCTTTCAGATTTCACGCCTTTGATAACAGGCATCGCCATGTAATCTTGAGCAAAATCAGCATATACGCCTTGCATTTTTTTAGCTTCTATTTCCGCTTCTTCACGAGTTGCATGAGCGGTATGTCCTTCTTGCCAAAGGAATTCTGCCGTACGAAGGAAAAGTCGTGTGCGCATTTCCCAGCGCATTACATTAGCCCATTGATTACATAAGATAGGAAGATCACGATAGGATTGAATCCATTTCTTATAGGTACTCCAGATAATTGTCTCGGAAGTAGGACGAATAATCAACTCTTCTTCTAACTTCGCTGCAGGATCAACGATTACGCCATTTGTCTCAGGATCTACTTTTAAGCGATAATGGGTTACGACTGCACATTCTTTTGCAAAACCTTCTACGTGTTCAGCCTCACGACTCAAAAAAGATTTGGGTATCAATAAGGGGAAATAGGCATTCACATGTCCTGTTTCTTTAAACTTATCATCAAGAATCCGTTGCATCTTCTCCCAGATTGCGTATCCATAAGGTTTAATGACCATACATCCACGCACGGGGGAATTCTCTGCAAGATCCGCTTTAATCACTAAATCTTGATACCACTGTGAATAATTATCACTTCGAGGTGTCAATTGTTTTAGTCCTTTTGCCATTTTATTATTCTATATAAATTTATCTTTTACTTAATTTCTCGTTTAATAAGCAGCAAATATACTAATAAATTACGATATTTGAGCTTGTAACAAAATCTTAACATGTATTTCATGATACAGAAATATAGGATGGATTACTTTACCGTATGAATAGATCGTATAAGGATGTTAACTAACAAAAAAACAAAATGACGAATAATAGAATTTTAGTGGTAGATGATGAAGAGGATCTCTGTGAGATTTTACAATTCAACCTGGAGAATGAAGGGTATCAAGTAGATAAAGTGTATAGCGCTGAAGAAGCAATGTCTTTGGATTTAAGTGTTTACAATCTCATACTCCTGGATGTCATGATGGGCGAAATGTCTGGTTTTAAAATGGCTTCTATTCTTAAAAAGGATACGAAAACGGTGGAAATCCCTGTTATTTTCCTTACGGCCAAAGATACGGAAAATGATATGCTAACTGGTTTTAAGATTGGCGCTGATGACTATATCTTGAAGCCTTTTTCTATCCATCAGGTTCTTGCCCGCATTAAGGCAGTATTACGTCGCACCAGCGAAGCGTCTCTGAAGATAGATGATCATAATATTTTGGAATATGAGACGCTTAAAATGGATATCAAACAAGTGAAGACCAGCTTGAATGACATAGAAATCAAATTGACGAAAAAAGAATTTGAGATCTTAAAACTGTTGCTTGAGAATCGAAATAACGTGTTCTCTCGTGAAGAAATTTTAACTAAAGTTTGGAAGAATGAAGTTTTTGTCCTTGACCGGACGATCGATGTGAATATCACTCGCTTACGAAAAAAAATAGCTCCTTATGGCAAAAATATTGTGACTCGCTTGGGATTTGGCTATTGCTTTGAAGAATAAATTTAAAAATGAAAACGATCCTCCATTTAAAAAAAAGACATTTTTCGTTTAGTCCATTTAGTCAACGACTTTTTTGGTCTGTCTTTACTATGTTTTTAGGCTTTATGATCTGTGTAACAATCTTTCAATTCAAACGGGAAAAAAAATTTTCTGAACTGAAAGTGCATGAATTACTACAGAATTATAATTTCCAATTGCATAGTAAATATTCCCCCACTATTAAAGTGGATACAATGGTAGAAGATTTTATTAATGACATCCCTGAAAAAAATCTTCGGATCACGATTATCGACCTCAAGGGAACCGTGATTTATGATAACACGCATCAAGCTAAATATGATAATCATTATATGCGTGAAGAATTACGGTATGCTCGTGAAGGGGTTAATAGTTATGCTATTCGCACCTCTAAAACAACAGGCCAACATTATTTTTATTCGGCAAGCTATTTTGGTAATTTTATTTTCCGTTGTGCTCTTCCTTATAATCCTAAACTGATAGATGCCTTGGCTATCAATAAAAACTTCATTTACTTTATGTTGTTTATTCTGTTGGTTTATATGTTTATTCTATCTCGCTTTACGCTAAGTATAGGTAACACCATCAGCAAATTACGTGAATTTGCTTTACGACTCGAAAAACAACAAGACCCCAGTTCGGATTTTAAATTTCCTAACAATGAGCTTGGAGATATCTCTAATAATATCGTAACTTTCTACAATTTACATCAGCGTGTGAAACATGATCTGATGGTGGAACGTGAGAAAATTGAAAAGCATTTTCAATATGCACGAGAAGGTTTTGCTATGTTTTCAGCGGATGGCTCTGAAATCTTGTCTAATATTCTCTTTATACAATTTATCAATACCTTTGCAGATCTTTCGATCTACCAAACCGAAGAAGCGATTAATGTAAAGGAGCTCGCACCTATTCGTGACTTTATAAAAAAACATTTAGGGAAAGCCAATACTCGTGTATGGCGTCATGCGGTGACCATAGACAAAGGGGGTAAAATCTTTTTGATTGAATGTATTCTTTTCCTTGACGATAGTTATGAATTGTCTATCAATGATATCTCTCGTCAAGAAGAAGAAAGTAGAATGAAGCAGCAATTAACACAGAATATTGCGCACGAATTGAAAACACCTGTGAGTAGTATACAGGGCTATTTAGAAACCATTCTAACGGTTAAGAATTTAGATCCTGAGAAAGAAAAATATTTTTTAAATCGTTGTTATTCGCAAAGTACGAGACTGGCTGATCTGCTTCATGATATTTCTGTGCTTAATCGACTTAGTGAAGCGGGGTCACTCTTTGAACTTAAAGAAACGGATATCTGCGAACTTGTGGATGATATAGAACGAACGTGTAGTCCTGAGATGGAAAAGAAACACATTACTTTTACTAAAAATCTTGCTAATCATCCAATCATAAAAGGAAATTACTCTTTATTATATTCGATCTTTCGCAATCTTATGGATAATGCTATCGCTTACGCAGGTACAGGTATTCAGATTTCTGTCCGTTGCTACAAAGAAGACCCTAAATTCTACTATTTTAGTTTTGAAGACAATGGCGTAGGTATTCCATCTAAACATGTCAATCGGATATTTGAACGTTTCTATCGGGTGGACAAAGGTCGTAGTCGTAAGATGGGCGGTACGGGGTTAGGTCTTTCCATTGTAAAGAATGCTGTAAGGTTTCATAAAGGACGAATTTCAGTCAAAAGTGAATTGAACAAACGGACTATTTTCTTCTTTACGCTGAAAAAGTACATTTCGATAAAAGAAACAAAAACGGAAGCATAACAACACGGCTCATTTGAATACCATACGGTCTGGTAATCTTCTAAAGACAGCAGGTAGATATTGATAAAAAGTACACGTATCAGGAATACTCTCCATATGATACCGAGAAGAGGCTGTCACGGCAAACGTAAATGTCTGTACTTGATTCGTGTCAATAGATAAGACGACTGCTGTATCGAGTATGCCTTGTAACAGCAAGTCCTTTGGATTATTAAAATCAACGCTATCGGTATGTGTACCATAAAGGTTATACGTTACTCGCTTCGTGGATGCTTCTGCTGAGGGTGTCCAAGTTAATACAAGTTCGGCATCCTTTTCGATGACTTGAATAGGACCTGGGGATACGGGACGATCTTGATTAAGCCATTTCAGCGGAGGAAGTAATGCGGGATAAGGATAATAGCTCTCTTTTAATTCTTGATAAAATTTTTTGGGTGAGTTTAATACATATTGACAGCGAAAGAAGGCACTCCCCGATCCGCCATGATAACGTTGATAATCCATCTGATCGGTGACATCATTAAGTTCCCAGTCTCCTTCTTGCTCATCCATTCGATAAGCACCTAAACCAGAAACAATCAAACGACCATTAGCATGTCTCACCCAATCATCTAAAAAGGGGAAATAATTCGTATATCGATAATACATCATCGGTACAACCATATCTAATTTACCTTCAGCCAACCATTGGGCGGGATCTTGACATACGCTTTCATAAGCAGTCCATCCAACATTAGGCATTTCGACTAGGCGATGATATTTGCCTAAAGAAGCACAACTCACTTGCACCCAGGGTTTAATTTTCTTCACCTCATCATAAAATCGAGCCATCAAACGATTCAAATTCTGTCTGCGCCATTCATCTCGCTTTAATCCTTTACCATAACGCCGATAAGAGGAATAATCAGGAAAAGAATTCATCTTATCTGGATAACGGATATAGTCAAAATGGATGCCATCTATATCATAGGTCGAAACTAACTCACGCACCAATGTTGTCAAATAATCGGAGGTAGCAGGTAGTCCAGGGTTTAGATACCATTGATTTTTAAACGGTAAACAGAGCGAACGATGCTGACTTACTACCGAATGTTTCCCTTGCGCCCGTACATTGCGCACCGATCCCAAAGGAAATGTCACAAACCAAGCATGACATTCCATCCCTCGTTTGTGACATTCTTGTATTACAAAGCGTAAAGGATCATAGCCTGGCCATCGCCCTTCCACGCCTGAAAATACGGAAGACATCCGTTCGTAGGAGGATTTGTACATTACATCTCCTCGAATTCGTGCTTGTATAAATACCGTATTAAAATTAGCTTCTGCTAAGCGATCTAATTTTTTACAGAGATCCGCCTGTTGTGCTTTTCTACTCCTCGAATTTGTAGCTGGAAACCGAGGCCAATCCAACCCACTATAGGTAGTAAGCCATACGGCTCGAACTTCCACTTTAGGAGGATCGATAGCCCATCCTCTTAAAGAAATCAAAATCAAAAAAGAAAAAAACCACAACCAGCTTCTCATTATTTACTTGTTCAGTAATTCTTGCATAGACTCAGGCTTATTTGTCGTGATAAAGTCAGCCCCTTTTTTCATCAATCTGCGGGCTTCTCCTAGATCATCCACCGTCCATACATTTATTTCCATTCCGTTTCTCTGGGCTTCTTTAAACCAATCAGGATGATGAGCCATGACCTCACGACTGTAATCCAATCCAGCAAAACCCATGCCTTTCAATTGCTGAGGTGATAAATCTCCTTTTAAATAATAAACTTTTGACTTGGGTGACAAATGAATGAATTCTTTTACAGCATCCAAATCAAACGAAATGAAAGAGGTTCGTTCTTGTAAGTTATAACGCTTTACCATTGCCCATGACAAGCGAGCTGCCTCACGATTCCGTTCTGGCGTTTGATGAGCCTTTAGTTCAAAAATCAAATGCACCTTCAATTTGGTCGCTACCTCAAGGTACTTTTCCAAGGTAGGAATAGGTTCACCATTTTTTAATCGTACACCTGCGAGCTGACTATAATTGACTTTTTGCAAATTCATGCCTTGCACGGTATTATCATGAAAGACCAGCAAAACATTATCGGCCGTTAGATGCACATCAAACTCCGAACCATAGACCCCTATATTGTCGGCAGCCTGCAAAGAATGGATAGAATTCTCGGCAGAACCAGCACTTTGCCAGTAGCCACGATGTGCTATAATTTGAGTTTTCTGGTGACATGAGCTTAACATAAAAACCAAACCCACAATGACCACTAGAAAAAAAGACTTTTTCATATTATTTATCTGTTGTTATTCTGCCAAAAAACGTTCTGCGTCAATAGCTGCTTTACAACCACTTCCTGCAGCCGTAATCGCTTGTCTATAATGAGGATCAGCCACGTCACCTGCCGCAAAGACTCCTTCAACGTTGGTTTGAGTGGTATGTCCTTTTGTTTTGATATAACCGACCTTATCGGTTTCTACCCAGGGTTTAAATAAACTTGTATTCGGCGTATGTCCAATAGCCAAAAAGAAACCGTCTACAGCTATATCTACTTTTTCTTCGTCTGCTTCTCCTTTACGCTTAATCAAATGGACTCCTTCTACACCATTTTCTCCATAAAGACCAAGGGTATTATGTTCGAAAAGCACCGTTATATTCTCAGTTTTCATTACTTTGGCTTGCATCACTTTAGACGCTCTTAGGAAAGGTTTACGCACAATCAAATAAACATGACTTGCTAATCCCGCTAGATAGGTCGCTTCTTCGCAAGCCGTATCTCCTCCTCCTACTACTGCAACCTTTTTCTTGCGATAGAAAAAGCCATCACAAGTAGCACAGGCAGAAACCCCTTGACCGGCATATTTCGTTTCATCAGGTAGGCCTAAGTACTTCGCTGTAGCACCTGTAGAAATAATAATTGCTTCCGCTTCAAGTGTTTTCTCTTCATCAACTATAACTTTAAATGGTCGTTTAGATAAATCCACCTTGGTCACTACACCTCGACGAACTTCTGTTCCAAAACGTAAAGCTTGATTGCGCAAATCGTCCATCATGCCATCACCTGTAGTACCTTTTGTATACCCAGGGAAGTTATCTATCTCGGTTGTCGTCGTCAACTGACCACCAGGCTGTATTCCTTCATATAAAACAGGAGCCAAATTTGCTCTTGACGCATAAATTGCTGCGGTATATCCTGCGGGACCTGAACCTATGATCAAACAACGCACTTTCTCAATCTTTTCTTTATTCATAATTTAAATCTTTATTGTTTTTGTTTTTACTTGATCTTCACAGCTTTTGGAGAATATAATTTTATCACTCAAAAAAATAGACCTTATTTACACTTACAAAAGTGCTATTAGTCCATCATACTCTTTTAAGAAAACAAAAATACGATTATTAAACGAATGGACAAAAAAATTACCTTCTATTTGTGTTCTTCAATCTTTTGGCATCTTCCTTTCCAAACAAATTGGATTATACAAACAACAAAAACACGATACATACTTAATTCAATGGATTAAATAGAAAAAGAATGGGCTGACATTAAAACAAAAAAAGTCACAAAACAAATGTTTGTGACAAATAACGCTTACTAATTAGTTTCTAAAAAGTATAACAAGATGTAGAGCGTCCGGGAGTCGAACCCGAGTTTTCGCCGTGAGAGGGCGACGTCCTAGACCACTAGACTAATGCTCCAAATAGATGTCATTAATAGTTTTTCTTTATTGACGGTGCAAAGGTATATCATTTTTTTTACTTTGCAAGCAAATGAGGGATTTATTTATAATAGTATTGGCCGTTAACAAATTTCTCTCTATATTTGCCACTATAACTTTACTCCTAATATACAGCTATTAGGAAAAGCCCGATGTATCGATTTTTTTAACAACAAATTATTATGGCAAAAATAAAAGAAAAACTTTTCTCTGAATTTCCTCCAATCTCTACAGAGACATGGATGGCGAAAATCACGAAAGACCTTAAAGGTGTTCCGTTTGAGAAAAAACTCGTTTGGAGAACAGGCGAGGGGTTTAATGTACAACCCTTTTACCGTAGGGAAGACATCGAAAACCTAAAGACAACAACTTCTCTTCCTGGAGAATTTCCCTTCGTGCGTGGGACCAAGAAAAACAACATTTGGAAAGTACGTCAAGAAATAAGATTTAAAGATGCTAAAGCTGCAAATGAAAAGGCTCTTGATATCCTTAATAAGGGTGTTACTTCGCTAGGTTTTTCAGCTATGGGTTGTGAGCTCAACGCAACTTATATCGAAACTCTTCTAGCAGGCATCGATCCTGAATCCGTTGAATTAAATTTCAATGTGATTAACGAAAAAGCCGCTGTATTACTCGAATTACTTACCACTTATTTGAAAAACCATGGAGCGGATCTAAGTAAATGCGAAGGTTCTATCAATTATGATCCTTTTAAGGAAGCCATGACAAGCGGTATGCCTAACAAGGAATGGGAAAAAGATGCTATTGCAGTCTTGGAAGCAGCTAAACCTTTACCTTTGTTTAAGGTATTAAATGTAAATGCCCGCCGTCTCAACAATGCAGGAGCTTATATCACACAAGAATTAGGTTATGCTATTGCTTGGGGTAATGATTTGATTGCTAAACTAACTGATGCTGGTTGTTCGGCAGAAGAAATTGCAAATCGCATCAAATTTAATTTTGGTATTAGTACCAATTATTTTATGGAAATTGCAAAATTTCGGGCTGCTCGCTGGTTATGGGCTGAGACTGTAGCAGCTTATCTACCCGAAGATGCAGACAAAGAAGTTTGCAAGATGCATGCATTAGCTGAAACGTCAAAATGGAACATGACAATTTATGATGCTCACGTAAATTTGCTTCGTTCTCAAACAGAAACCATGTCAGCTGCTATTGCAGGTGTAGATTCAATTTCTGTACTTCCTTTCAATAAGATGTATGAAGAACCAGATGACTTTTCTGAACGTATTGCTCGTAACCAACAGTTCTTATTACTTGAAGAGTGTCATTTTGATAAAGTTGTTGATCCTTCTGCCGGTTCTTACTATATTGAATCCTTAACTAAATCATTGGCAGACGTAGCTTGGAAGCTATTTTTAGAAACGGAAGACAATAAAGGTTTTTCAGCTATTGTCCTGAATGGTAAGTTACAAAGCCTTATCAATGAATCAAACGCAAAACGCCATGAGGCTATCGCTCGTCGTAAAGAGACCTTACTAGGAACCAATCAATTCCCTAACTTTACAGAGAAAGCAGCTAAAAAGATTAAGATTACACCCAAACGCGGAAAAGCTCCTAAAGGTGAAATCGAAGCACTCGATTTCTCTCGTGGTGCTTCTGATTTTGAAACCATGCGCTTAGATCTTGAAAAGAAGGAAAAGACCCCTAAAGCATTCATGGTTACCATGGGAAATGTCGTAATGCGTATTGCTCGTGCTCAATTTGCTTGTAACTTCTTTGGTTGTACAGGTTACGAAACGATAGATAATCTTGGATTCAAAACGGTTGAAGAAGGTATTGATGCAGCTTTAAAAGCAGATGCTGATATTATTGTTCTTTGCTCTAGTGATCCTGAATATGCTGAATTAGCTCCTGCCGCTTACAAATATCTAAATGGCCGTGCTGAATTTGTAGTAGCTGGTATGCCAGACTGCATGGACGATTTGAAAGCAATAGGTATTGATCAATTCGTGAACGTAAAGAGTAACGTCTTAGAGACTTTAAAGGCATTTAATAAAAAACTAGGCATTGATTAAGGAGAAAATATAATTATGAGACCAAATTTTAAAACTATAGAT
>Ga0172377_10008507_pt1 | contig 10526 bp, 10 predicted proteins | sample Pumphouse3metaG_FD_119749 | JGI IMG/M metagenome (GOLD analysis project Ga0172377, IMG submission 119749) | Leachate microbial communities from a municipal landfill in Southern Ontario, Canada - Pumphouse #3 metaG | ecosystem: Engineered > Solid waste > Landfill > Unclassified | place: Canada... | reverse complement strand
GTATCTCTTTATTGGTATCAAATTCATTGACAAAATATTCAATGTCTTTTAAATACTCTTTTTGAGGTTCCACTTTTTGTGAAAAATTGTTGGTATTGCTAAAAATAACATGGGCATTGGTCACTTTTGCATAGGTATTTAAAGCATTTTTTACAATGGAAACGGGAGTGACACGTGTCGGTTTATCTGCTTTTAACATGGTGTTGGAATCTTTATCTTTGAGGGTCAATAAAAACTCTTGATTTTCGCTTTCAACAGCAATTTTATATTCAGTTTTTCTTGGACGTTGTGTAAAGTTAAATGATTTGGCAATAAATTTAAATAAGACTCCGTCACATTGTGTAGGAGTCTTAAGCTCTGTAGAGTTATTAAATACGATGTGAGGCATTTATATTTTATTTTCCGCTTAATTTTGGTAATGTTAATGAAACTTTTTCGGTGGGTTCTGAAGTAATCCCATATTGGTCAATTGATTCTAACGAATAGACATATTCTACACCTCGAATAATATTGCCATCTTCAAATCGTTGGTCTTGGATACCGGTGATTTTACTGGTTGTGCTGTTGAAAAATCCTTGTTTAATTGTTTTATAGACAATAAATGATTCCGCCCGATTATCTCCTGATTGCCAATTTAAGATGACTCTTTCCCCTTGAATTTGGGCTAAAGTAATAATAGGTTTATTGAGTTTTGGTAAGGTACTTCCCATAGCTGGGCTCATGTTTAAGGCACTCTCTAAGCCATCTTTGTCAATGGCAGCAACTTTATAAAATCGTGTTTTTCCATCTACTTTAAGTAAATCTTCGTAGTGTGAAAAGGTATTTGAAACTGATTTTAAATGTGTATAACTTCCATCTGCACTGCTGCTTGAGTAGATTTTGTACATAATAACATCGCTTGTTTGTGATGGTTCCCAAGAAACAATAATTTTTCGTGGTTGGTCTCTTGTGGCTTGAATGTTGTTTGCCGCTAAAGGTAAGGGTTTTGTGATTGCCCGTGCAATTTCACTTGGCTTAGAAGCAATATGGTCATATGTATGCGCTTTTAATCGGTACATATAGGCAAAATTATCGTCCAATTTGGTATCAATATATTCTACTTGAAATCGTCCCTGCAACGTAGCAATTTTATCCCATTTGGTCGATGTGGGTGTGCTTCTTTCAATCGTATAATATTTTATTCGTTCATTTTCATGCGGTCGCCACAATATTTTAACTTGTCTTGGCATATTACTAATGGCTTGAATATAAGAAACTGACTCAAGAATAGGCAATGTTTGAACTGCATAGCTGTTGGTTGGCATCGATTCTTTATCGTTTTTTGTTGCACTGGCAATAGAGTACATATAACGTGTATTTGGTTCTAAATCAGCATCAACATAATGCGTTGTATATCGGTTTTCAATAAAGGCAACACGTTTTAATTTACTTCCTTCTTTCCCCATTTCTGCTCGGTAAAGATAATAGCCATCAACTTTAATGTCTTCTACTTTTCTCCATTCAAAGGCAACAGAAGTAATATCGGGAATCGAACGGATTGATTCTGAATCAACCGGCTCCAAATTTTGATCTATTTTAGGTTTTTCTGGTTCCATTAAGTTCGTTAGAGTACATCCACTAATTAACAAAGTTAAAAGAGTTAAGAATGTAATTTTTATTAATTTTTTCACCAATTTCCTCCATTTTAAAGTTTTCTTGTAAAAATTCTTGCATGTCATTGGGTATATTGACTAAAAAATCCATCTGTTTTTTTGTTTTGGGATGGACCAAATAAAGACAATATGCGTGTAAATAAACTCTCTTTATTTTATTCAAATCCCCCTTAAATCCATATAAATTATCCCCTAAAATGTGTCTGTTCATAGAGTTTAAGTGGACTCTGATTTGGTGCGTTCGCCCTGTAAAAAGTTTGGCACTAATGAGCTCAATGGTTTCATTGTGATTGAGTACAATTTTACTGAAAGCCGATTTTGCATATTTCCCATTTTCAACAATTCCCATTTTCAATCGATTGCTTGGATTACGAGCAATTGGTTTTTCAACAATGGTATTTTCTTTTAAAGGCAAATCAATGAGGGCTAAATAATAACGTCCCATCGTTTTATCTTGAAGTTGTTGCGATAAAAAAACATGCGCATCATTGGTTTTTGCAATCACCATAAGACCACTGGTGCCTTTATCCAAACGGTGCACAATACCGTGTCTCTCTTCCCCACTGATAGTCGATAACGAGATATTCTTTTTCTTAAGCCAATCCACCAACGTAGGTTCATTGACACTGGGTGCATCGTGTACGATTAAGTTGGCTGGTTTATCTATAACCAGAATTTCCTCATCTTCATAAACAATGTCAACCTCAAAATCAATGAGTTGCGCCTCTTTTTTTTCCACTTCGGGTAAAAACACATCAATAACTTGATTGAGTTTGAGTTTTAAGCCTGTTTTGGTAACAGTTTTTCCATCAACTTTTACACACTCTTTTTTAATTAAATGTTCAATTTGATTTCGGGTTGATTCTAAGTATATCGATAAAAATTTATCTAACCGAATTTCCTCTTGAACAATAAAGTTTTTATTCATATTTTGCTACTCTTTCACTATGCGATTATTTGATAAAAGAATTATTTCACATTTTGATCATATTTTAGTTTTTTTAGTGTTACCACTGATATTTTTGTCACATCATTTGATTAATGAAGCAAATGAAATCTTAGCACAAAAACAGTTAATATACTTTTCTATCTCAGCGATACTTTTTATATTGGTGTTTTTTTTACCCATTAGAAATAATTTAAGAGTGATTCCTTTTTTATATTGGATAGGAATTGCTTTACTTTTAGCAGTAGAATTTGTAGGTGTCACTAAATTAGGTGCAACGCGTTGGTTACCTCTTCCTTTTACCAGTGCAACATTGCAACCATCGGAATTGATTAAACCTATTTTTCTCTTAATGATAGGATATTTAATCTATATTAATCCTCCCAAAAAAGAGGGCTATGGAGTAAAAGAGTTTTTACACTTCTCTTTTTATATTCTGTTGCCTTTTATTTTAATCGCCAAAGAACCAGACTTAGGAACGGCGATGGTGTTATTGTTTGTGGGGTATGGCGTTTTGTTTGTGATTGGCGTGAAGTGGAAAATCTGGGCAGCAATTGCAGTATTAATTGCTTTGGCTTCACCTTTTGTGTACACGTACATGATTAAAGATTACCAAAAAAAGAGAATTACTGATTTTATTTCCGATGAACCCAGCTATCACGTTCAGCAATCTATTATTGCCATTGGTTCGGGTGGATTGTTTGGAAAAGATGAAGAAGATGCCACACAAGCGCAATTAAAGTTTTTACCCATTGCCACGAGCGATTTTATTTTTGCTTTTTTTGTAGAACGATATGGTTTTGTAGGAGCGTTAGGATTAATTGTATTGTATTTATTGCTTATTACGCATCTGTTATCTCACAATTACAGTTCCAAAGACGATTATTTGGTGAGGGCATTTGCGTCCGGAGTGGGGTTGCTTGTATTTTTTAATATGAGCATTAACATTTTAATGGTGATTGGATTTGCCCCCGTTGTAGGAATTCCTCTGCCCATTTTTTCTTATGGCGGAAGTTCATTTATGACATTTATTGTTTTTTTTGCCATCTTAGAAAATATGTTGGCATTTCGATACAAAGATTTATACAATTATGAAAGGAAATTATAATTTGAAAGCACAAAGTACAACCTTTATAGGATTTACCAATGAGTTTAAAGAGGCAAAAGCGGTTTTATTTGGAGCACCTTTTGATGGAACCACCTCGTTTAAACCAGGAACTAGGTTTGCTCCAGCTGCTATGCGAGAAGACTCGTGGGCAATTGAGAGTTACAGTCCTTATTTAGACAGAGATTTAGACGATTTAGAACTATTTGATTACGGCAATTTAGAGTTACCGTATGGCGATAAAATGCAAGTATTACAGATGATTGAAAATACCGTGGATGAAATAGTGCATGCCAATAAAATTCCTATCATGATAGGAGGAGAGCATTTGGTTACTTATGCCCCTGTTAAAGCTTTGGTTAAGAAATACAGCGATTTACACATTATCCATTTTGATGCCCACACAGATTTACGTCAAGAGTTACTTGATGAAACCTTTTCTCATGCCACGGTTATACGAAGAGTTTCAGAGCTTTTACCCAAAGGCAATGTCAATCAATTTTGTATTCGTTCGGGATTAAAAGAGGAGTTTGAATGGGCAAAAACCAATGTTCATTTAGAAAAATTCACTTACAATACTTTGGCCAGTTGTGTTAAACGATTGCAGGATAAACCCGTTTACATCACGATTGATTTAGATGTGTTTGACCCTTCTGTTTTTCCAGGAACAGGAACACCTGAACCCGGTGGAATCAATTTTAATGACATGTTAGAAATCATTAAAACCTTAGGGGCATTAAACCATGTCGTAGGAATGGACGTGGTTGAACTTTCACCCAAATACGATGCCAGTGGTGTTTCAACTGCGGTTGCTTGTAAAACATTACGAGAGTTAGTCTTAGCCACGATTAAATAAATTAAGAGGCTCAACGCTTCTTAATTAATACAACGAATAGTTGACGTAAATTTTTATTTTAGTGGGTTCTTGCGGTCTTGGATAATCTTTGTACGCAATACGTATGGTTTCTACTGTATTCTCATCTAATGAAGTTGAACCAGAACTGTTCGTGAGCATTAAATTGGTAATATCTCCATTGGGATACAACATAAACTCCACAATATTGGTTCCTGATTGTCTTAATCTTGCCGCTAAACTGGGGTATCGTAAATAGCGTTGGGTAATTCTTCCAATATCTTTTAAATTCTTTTGTAAAAATACTTTTTGAACCGTGTTAAACGTATTGTACTCTTCCCCATAGAGTTCTAAATAGCTTTTTGTAATGTTATCCAACATATTTCGGTCAAGTTCCATTTCGGGTTTGGCTAAGAAATTGCTTAAGCTCTCTTTTTTTTGTTTTTCTTGTTCGATTTCAAGCGCTGTTTTTGATATTTCTTGTGGTAAAGGTTTAGTAAAATTTGGTCGGGCTTCTTGCGTGGTTTTAGGTTTTGTTGCCGTTTGTTTTGCCTCTTTTACGAGTTCTCTTTTGGGTTGGGGTTTAACTTCTTCGACTTTTTTAAAGGTATTTTCTGGTTTATTGTCTTCTGCTTTTTTAACTTCTTCAACAACAGGTTGTGCTGGCTGTAACTTTACATAACGAATATGAGAAGTGGTATTGGGTTGTTTTCCCTTCTCTTGTGCAGAGTTCTCCTCTTTTTTTATGGGATAGTGTGTAAACAATACAATGTGAATCAATATTGATAAAATAAGTGCAACTGTGAGGTTCTTCATGGGTACATTATAGTATAATACGGCTTTTAATTTAATATTTAGGACTGTAATATGTATGAAAAATCACAAGAAGCTTATCAAGAAGCCCAAGAAGTAATACCCGGAGGCGTTGATTCTCCGGTTCGAGCTTTTAAAAGTGTGGGAGGAACTCCTTTATTTATTCAAAGAGGAGAGGGGTCATACTTATTTGATATTGATGGAAATAAATATGTAGATTTTGTACAAAGTTGGGGTCCTTTAATTTTTGGACACTGCGACAAAGATATTGAAGAAGCGGTTATAAAAACAGCAAAATTGGGTTTAAGTTTTGGTGCACCAACATTACTTGAAACCCAATTAGCCAATGAAATTGTAGAGATGTTTGATAATATCGACAAAATTCGATTTGTCAGCAGTGGAACGGAAGCTGTTATGAGTGCGATTCGATTGGCCAGGGGAGTGACAGGGAAAAATGACATTGTAAAATTTGAAGGGTGTTATCATGGACACTCTGATTCACTGCTTGTTCAAGCAGGTTCTGGATTAGCCACATTTGGAACACCAAGTAGCCCTGGAGTTCCTGCTGATTTAACCAAACATACCTTGCTTTGTGAATATAATAATATTGAAAATTTAAAAAAATGTTTTGAAGATTCCAATGATATTGCGTGTATTATTATTGAACCCATTGCAGGAAATATGGGATTAGTACCAGCAAGTGATGCTTTTTTACAGGCATGTCGAGAATTATGTGATACCCATGGCGCACTGCTCATTTTTGATGAAGTTATGTCGGGATTTCGAGCTTCATTAAAAGGAGCTCATGGTATAGTTTCTCAAAAAGCCGATATCATTACCTTTGGGAAAGTTATTGGTGCAGGAATGCCTGTAGGTGCTTTTGGTGCCAGTCGACAAATTATGGCACATTTAAGTCCTGAAGGAACCGTCTATCAAGCAGGAACCTTAAGTGGAAATCCGGTTGCTATGGCTGCTGGATTGGTGAGTTTACAAAAGCTAAAAGCCAACAGTGCAATATATGAGGAATTAGCGTTAAAGTCCAAACGATTGATGAATGGATTTAAAGAAGCTGCAAGTCAACATGGCATTGCATTACAAGTCGATACTCGTGGCAGTATGTTTGGATTTTTCTTTTGTGAAAATATGCCAAGCAATTTCAAAGAAGTAGGGCTTTGCAATTTTGAGCAATTTGCAAAGTTTCATCAAGAGATGTTAAAAAGAGGTTTCTACTTTGCTTGCAGTCAATATGAAGTAGGATTTATGTGTACTACAATAACCAATGAAGAGATTGATAATTGTATTAAAGCAGCAAAAGAGGTTATTCAAATATTATGAATGAAAATTTAAAACAAGAAGAACAAACACCAAAACACAAAGATAAATTAGTCGCACTTGATTCTCTTTCTTTGGGTATTTCAATGGTAGTAGCTGTTGCTATTGGTGTGGGAATAGGGCTTTTGTTAAAAGATTGGACAGGAAAAACGTGGACACTTTGGATTGGTGTTGCTTTAGGAATTTTAGCGGCATTTAATAATGTCTTTAAAGCCTATAAACGAGCACAAAAAGAGTTTGAGGGAATGGAAAATGACCCTCGATATGCTCATCGAGCAAAATATGGTGATATGTCAAAAAATGACGACGATTAAAAACTTTGCTAAATTTTATCTGATTTTAGACCTTATTGTAATTGTCGTTTGTATTGTTTCAAATAATTATCTTTGGCTGTTAAATACCCAAGTGGCATTTATTTCAGCCATGGCAATTACCATTGGCTCTTTTTTAGGGTATAAACGCAATATCGAAAATCGTGTTTTAGGTTTAGATAAAAGTGAACCAATGACCAGTGAACCTCGAGATACAATCGATGAAATAGATGATCCCTACGATTTATATGGTGAAATTAATGAACAAGAAGAGTTTACTACTCAAGAAATTAAAACTATAATAGACGAAGAGAAAAAGCGTGTTAAACAAAACAGTTTTAAAAACACGCTTTTTTCAGCAACAGGATTTGCCTCTTTGTATCGGTTTGCCGGTTACGCTGTTTTGATTTTTGGATTTTTTGCGTTAAACAACAACGGTTTGTTGCACGTGTTTTCCTATGTGAGTGGATTATTGATTGTAACTGTTGCTACCTTGATGATAAATGCTAATTTAAAATCAATGGTAGGTCAATAGTTACTTTTTTCTCTTCGGCAGTTAAGATATACGAATTGGAACTCGTTTCTAAATTTTCATTGTAATTTAAATAGCCATCACTGACAATATCAATCGTAATTAAAGAGTATTTTTGTTCATCAATTCGGATGTACTCACCGATTTTTAGTTTAATTGAAGTGGTAATGGTGTTGCACTCACCAAACGCTTCATAGACTTTGCCAATAATTTTTAACAACTCAGGCACTATCATTTTAAATTCGGGAATCGAGGGGTCATAATTTTTAACAAAATTAATTTCTCGTTTTGTTTTTAACGTACTGATATTTAAATCTACGAGTGTAAAAATATTCGCGAATTCACCATTTTTTGTAGAGAGTTTATTCTCTTTTTTAACCATTGTAGATTTATAAAATTTTACAAAAAGCTCTTCTTCTGTCTGATACCCCACCGTAATAGCATAAAAAATATAATTTTTGATTTGTAAATTAATATAAGAGGTGCTAAAACCATAGGTTGCCGGAGCGTATTTAATCGCAATATCGTACAGCTCTTTTGAGCTGACACGATTGAGTAAAAACTGTGCTTCAGAGTTTGAGTACAGAAGTTTTCCGCTGTTTGAAAAGGTAATAATGGGATTTAAATCTAACTCAACCCAATTTTCATAGAAATTCATAAAAGGCTATTAACTTTCAACATAATTTTTTAAATTTTTTCCAACTTTTGGATGTTTCAGTTTTTTAATGGCACTGGATTCAATTTGTCGAACTCTTTCTCGTGTAACGGCAAGTTCTTTTCCAATCTCTTCGAGTGTTCTGTCACTTTCATCATCCATAAGTCCAAATCGCATTCGTACAACGGCTTGTTCTCGCTCATTGAGTTGTCCTAAGATTTGGTCAATTTGATTTTGCAAATCTTCTTTCATAATGTTATCAACGGGCGTTGGAGCTTTTTCATCGGGAACAAAATCTCCAAATTTACCGTCATCATCGCTACCAATAGGAGCTTCTAAAGAAACCGGTTCTTTTGTGATTTTTATGACTTGTTTGACTTTATCAACAGGCAATCCGACTTCTTTTGCGATTTCTTCTACATCGGGTTCTTTCCCATTTTCTTGAATTCCTTTACGAATAATTTTGTTAATTCGGTTAATGGTTTCAATCATGTGAATTGGAATACGAATCGTTCGTGCTTGATCGGCTATGGCTCTTGAAATCGCTTGTCGAATCCACCACGTGGCATAGGTTGAAAATTTGTACCCTTTTTTATATTCAAATTTATCAACGGCTTTCATTAATCCAATATTTCCCTCTTGGATTAAATCTAAAAATGGCAATCCTCGGTTGGTGTATCGTTTTGCAATCGAAACCACCAATCGTAAGTTGGATTTTGCCATTCGGGTTTTGGCTTCATCGGTAATTTTTTTACCCCGCTTGATTTGTTCCAAAATATCTTTAAGTTGTTCTGGTTCTAAATCAAATCCGCCTTTAGAAGCCTCTTTGGTTTGGAATAATTTTTTAATTTCCATATAGGTACTGACCATGGTGGCTTCCGGAACCATCGCAGTAATTTGCGCTTTTGAGAGGTTTATAATATTGTGTAAAAGCTTCTCATGGTTTTTTTGCAATGTTTCATTAAACAGAGGTAATTTGTACTCTAATCGTTTTAACTCTGAGTCAAATCCCGTATCTGATTTAAGCGCTGTTTCCATGGCTTTTACAATTTCAGTAATCAGTTTAGACGTTGGACCTAAATCAATTAAGGCTTCTTTTAAAAGTTTTTTCTTAAATGAAATAGCCAATTGGTGTTGCATTACTTCTACTTCGTCGGTGCTGTCAAAAACTTCTTCTTTCGCAATAAATTTAATCCAATCTTTTTTTGATCGCTCTAAATTTTTAAAAGCTTCAATAATCGCTTCTGCTCGTTTGTCAAGTTTTTTTTGTTTTTTACTGCTTTCAACATCTTCTTCAGAATCAGAGGAGTCATCGCTGCTATCATCTTCTAAATCATCATCGATATCATCGTCTTCGTTTTCATCGTCATCAAAGTTTTTAAATAACTCTTTGACTTTTCGTTCACGATTCACCAACGGTTCTTTGTACTCTAAAATAAAATCGATTAAATAAGGAACAGAACAAATGGCATCTAAAATAACGTCTTCACCTGTTTCAATTTTCTTAGAAATTTCAATCTCTTCTTCTTTGGTTAACAATGGGATTTGCCCCATTTCTCGCAAGTACATTCGCACAGGAGAATCCGAACGACTCCACTCTAAAAGTTCTTTGTTTTTGAGTAAATCGTAGACATTTTCTTCGGCTTCTTTTTTCGTTCGTAAATCTTCTTTTCGTTTTGCTTCAGCCGCATTCATCCGTTTTGCTTGTTCTTGTGAAGAAATTAACGTAACGTTAAAAAGTTGGATAAGCGCTAATAATTTTTTTACATTTGCACCTGATGGAGCTTTTGGGAAAATTTTGATTATCTTTTCGTAGGTTAAGACTGAATCTTTGTTCTCTTTTATGATTGATTCAATCACTTTATTTATGTCTTTCACTGCCATATGATATTAGTTCCTCGCTTTGATTATAAGGTGTATATTATACCGAAATATAATAAAACCGTGGTTAATTTTTACCGATTAATAAATTATTTTTTAAATTTTAGATACAATGCGATTTTTAAATAAATAAATTGAATGCGGTTTTGCTTGTTTATACAATCAAACTGGTTTAAAAGGTACACAATGAATACAATTAAAGGTAAAGTTTGGAATTTTGGAGCAAATATTGACACCGACGTCATTATTGCAGCAAGATATTTAAACAGTTCAGACCCAGAACATTTAGCAAAATACGTTATGGAAGATGCCGATCCCGAATTTCCTAAAAAACTCAACAAAGGCGATATTATTGTTGCAGGGGAAAATTTTGGTTGTGGAAGCAGCCGTGAGCATGCGCCCATTGCACTGAAAGCTGCAGGAGTTGCTGCTGTGGTTGCGCCTTC
>Ga0172377_10008505_pt1 | contig 10527 bp, 9 predicted proteins | sample Pumphouse3metaG_FD_119749 | JGI IMG/M metagenome (GOLD analysis project Ga0172377, IMG submission 119749) | Leachate microbial communities from a municipal landfill in Southern Ontario, Canada - Pumphouse #3 metaG | ecosystem: Engineered > Solid waste > Landfill > Unclassified | place: Canada... | reverse complement strand
TTGGCTTTACTCTTAGACAATGTCAGTCAATTAGGCGGCTCATGGCAGCGTGCTGCGCAAATCTCATTGTTTTTAGAGTTGGATGCGGGTGATACCTACGGCGAGTTGCTGCGCGATAAAATTGCCGAGCATAAGTATGTGGCCGAGGCGCAATGGATCAGCCGCGAGCAAGCGCTGGCCGAGTTTCAAGAGCAGTCAGGTTTAGGTGAAGCCTTGCGTGAACTGCCGGATAACCCCTTGCCGGGCAGTATTTTAGTCACTCCGGAAGTGATAGATAAAGATGCTTTAGTGGCGTTACTGGATGAGCTGAAAAGTATGCCCCAAGTGCAACAAGCACAGCTCGATCTGCTGTGGATTGAGCGCTTAGCGGCTATTTTACAGATGGGTGAGCATTTTATTTTTGCCTTATCCGTCTTGTTAATTGCGGCACTGCTGTTGGTGGTGGGCAATACTATTCGTCTGCATATTGAAAACCGCCGCGTTGAAATTGAAGTGATTAAACTGGTCGGCGGCACCGATGGTTATGTGCGTCGGCCCTTCTTATATATGGGCGTTTTGTACGGCTTAGCCGGTGGTGTCTTGGCGTGGGTACTGTTGGCCTATGGACTCAATTGGCTGAATAATTCAGTGGTGCAGCTGGCGCAATTGTATGGCAGTGACTTTAGCTTATCCGGCGTGCCAATTGAAGATGGCTTTTCATTATTACTTGGTGCAGTATTACTGGGTTACATTGGTGCTTGGTTAGCTGTGGCACGGCATCTGCGTGAATTATCACCGCGTTAGTTGGATGCCTTATGGGATAACGGCTTGTGCGTATTGTTAAGCGCGAAAATGGAACTTTATGGCGTATTTGCCATCTTATATTTAATAGTAGTATTTAAGATATTGTCACCCGTTGGAGGATATTTATGACCACCACGACTGCATTACAAACCGCTCAGATGCTCAGCCCAGGTGCCAACCTGCAGGCCTATGTGCACTCAGTCAACTCGATTCCGCTATTGAGCGTTGAACAAGAGCGTGACTTAGGTGAGCGTTTGTATTATCACCAAGATTTAGATGCTGCCCGCCAATTAGTCATGGCCCACTTACGTTTTGTGGTGCATATCGCGCGCAGCTACTCAGGTTATGGTTTACCGCAAGGCGATTTAATTCAAGAAGGCAACGTTGGCCTAATGAAAGCGGTTAAGCGTTTTAACCCTGAAATGGGTGTGCGCTTAGTCTCCTTTGCAGTGCACTGGATTAAAGCTGAAATTCACGAGTATGTGTTGCGTAACTGGCGCATTGTTAAAGTGGCAACCACTAAAGCCCAGCGTAAGTTGTTCTTTAATTTGCGCGGTCAGAAAAAGCGTTTAGCCTGGCTGACCAACAGTGAAGTTGAGGCTGTGGCTGACTCATTGGGTGTCGAAGCACGTGAAGTGCGCGAAATGGAAAGCCGTTTAACCGGCCATGATATGTCGTTTGATCCTTCTGACAGTGACGATGATGAAAGCGCTTATCAGTCACCATCCAACTATTTAGAAGATCACAGCTATGATCCAGCGCTACAGTTTGAGGCCTCTGATCAGACTGAAAATAGCAGCAATAGTCTGCATGAAGCGCTTAGCGAGTTAGATGAACGCAGTCGCGATATTTTGCAACAGCGCTGGTTGTCTGATGAGAAAGTCACATTGCATGATTTGGCTGCTCAATACGGTGTGTCGGCTGAGCGTATTCGTCAGTTAGAAAAAAATGCGATGAAAAAGCTTAAAGGCAGTATCGCGGCCTAAAAGCTGGGTTACAGGTGATACAAGGCGACTCTCAGCAGTCGCCTTTTTTGTGGCTGATGCACAGGCCGCGCACAGGCTGCTAGCTTCTACGCCAAGAAAGTGTGACGCTGGCAAAACAGCTGTACAGATAAAGCCTAGCTGAGGATCAATGCATGACTCAATCCGTTCTGATTATCGGCGCTAGCAGCCATATTGGCCAAGCCATCGCGCGGCAGTGCGCGAGCCAGGGTGCAGTGGTCAGCCTGATCAGTCGGCAGCCTGCAAGCGACCCTAACGCAGAGTTTTACTATCAGGATGCGCTGCAAAGTGCAGACAGCAGTCAGCATTGTATCGAACAGGCCTTAGCGCAGCAGCCTGATACGATTTTTATTTGTAATGGTGTCTTGCATGACGCGACAGCGATGCCAGAAAAGACGATCGGCCAGCTGGACAGCGCGCAACTGGCCCAGCGCTTACACAGCAATGTGATTATTCCCGCGCAGTATTTGCGGGCCTTATTGCGTTATTTAACCCGCACGCCGCAGGTGAAAGTCTTAGTCCTCAGCGCGAAAGTGGGTAGCATCACGGATAATCGCTTGGGCGGTTGGTACAGCTACCGGATGAGTAAAGCCGCGCTGAATATGCTAGTAAAAAATCTTAGCCTTGAAGTGGCGCGCCTGAATCCGAGCGCCTGCATTGTCACGCTGCATCCTGGTACGACTGATACGCCGCTATCCGAACCCTTCCAAACTAATCTGCCGCAAGGGCAGCTACAAACCGCTGCGCAAACGGCGCAGCGTCTACTACAAGTGCGTGATGTGCTGACACCTGGGCACAGTGGTACATTACTGAACTGGGATGCCAGTGTCCTACCGTTTTAATGTGTCCATGCTTATCTATCAGTCGAGGTTGTCTTGAGCAGTATAAAAAGCCAGCAGCAGTATTTTGAACAATCTTTTAAGCAGGTCGATCTGCAAGACTTGCTCTGCGCCGGGACTGAGTTTGAAGAATGCACTTTTGTGGATTGTAATTTTACTAGTGCCACCTTTGAGCGTTGTCACTTTACCAATTGCAGTTTCACTCGCTGCCAATTGAGCTTGATCAGCGTGCCGTATACGCGCTTGTTTGGCGTCAGTTTTCTCGAGTGTAAATTGGTCGGGGTTGATTGGACGCGCGCGACTTGGTCTGAATACCACAAAGATTTTGAGATCAGCTTGCGTCAGTGCATTCTCAACGATTCATCATTTTTTGGACTGACCTTGCAGTCGCTGGTCTTAGATGAGTGCAAAGTGCAGGATGTGGACTTTCGCGAAGGCGATTTCTCCCACGCACAGATGACTTACTGCGACTTTACCCACAGCTTGTTTATGCGCACTAATTTGCAGTCAGTCGACTTCACTGAATCCAGCCAATACTCCATCAATGTCCTAGAAAATAAACTGCAAGGGGCGAAGTTCTCTAAGTTTGAGGCCGTGTATCTGCTGGAGAGCTTGGGGATCGAACTGGTCGATTAAATAGGGTTAACACCCAGCAGCATGGCTGTTTAAAAAGAATGATGCTTTAGAGATTTCTTCTCTTTTTTATTTCTTCATAGGCCGCATTAATCACCTGCATCTTTTCAGTGGCCTTGCGTATTTCACTGTCATCGACACCTTTGCTATGTAGATAATCTGGGTGATGCTTTTTAACCAAGCGTCGATAGGCTTGCTTTATAATACTGAATTCATCCGCCTCATTACAGCCTAGTACTTCATAGGGGTTTTGCTGGAAGCTGCTGCCTGTTTGTCTGTTGCCCATCAGATCATTGATTAAAGTGTTAACTTCAGCGGTAGAAAATCTTAAACAGGCACCGATTTCATAGAGTAAGGCGGTAGTTTTACGAGAGAGGCCATCGAGGCTGGCAAAGGCTAAAATCTGCCGCATGGCTTGTATTCTGACGTCTTTGGATGACTGTGATAACTCTGCACAATAATAAGAGACGGGGTTGGCGTCTTTTTTAGCTTGGTTGGCGAGTTTAAATAATTGTTTTTTTATTTCGATAACCACCGCCTCGCTCATGCCTGCCGCGAGCATAGCGTTAGCAATGGCTTTGATCGTATCGCTCATATATTCAATTTCAAGCTCACTGACTTTGCCGTCACTGAGGGATACTTTAGCCATTAAAGCGATCACCTCTTCAGGAATTCCAAGTCGAGCTCTAGCGAATTTATTGCTTGAAAAATTACGGTACGCTTCTTCGAAACTTTGGCTGTTACGTATCGATTCGTAAGCATCTTTGCCGGTATCAATGGTTTTTTGTGCGCCCTTTTTTAGTATTTTAAATACGATATAAATAATAAATAAAAATACAAGTATCACAATACGGATCATTTGCTGGTCTCGCTCTGAGGTGTGAGCCATTGGTCATAAACCCAGAAACCGAACACGATCTCTAAAGTGATGGCAAAAATAACCAATAACCAAAATAGTGGTTTATTTTGATATATTTTATAAATGAAATCTGGCCGGTATTTAATAATAAGTTGATTAAATTCAGCCCAGGATTCACGTAATTCTGCTTTTAAATCTGGCTTAGACACGCGGCAATCCTTCTCAATAAAAACCTTTTGTGTTGTTTTTTCTGTACGTAAAATAGACCGCTTAACAAGATAGAGAGCTGTTTAGAGTGAGTTTCTAATCAGTAGTATAAGACCATAAGCTATGTTTTTTATGCTGAATAGGCGATGGATTCTAGCATTTTATAGGCACGTATTGCAGCGCAGAGCAATCTGCTCACTGAGTATAAGGCTGATGCCTGTGCCTTGCCTCTTGCCTGTGTGGCGGGGCCATCGTCGGGCGTAATCAGCGCTTAGCCGGCAGATAAATTGCACAGCCGTGTGTTCTGCCGCAGTATTGGTAGCCTAAATATCTATGCCTAATCCAGTCGCACAAGAGATCATAGTCTTATGCTTGATATTCTCAATGATTTAATCTGGTCCAAAATACTGATCATCATGCTGATTGGTCTTGGCTTGTACTTCACTATTGCTTCGCGTTTTGTCCAGTTTCGTTATTTTAGCAATATGTTCAATATTTTTGGTGAAGCCTTTCAACGTACGCCAGGCCAGATCAGCTCATTCCAAGCATTGATGTTATCCGTGGCAGGTCGTGTTGGTGCGGGTAATATTGCCGGTGGTCTGGGTGCAGCTATTTTGATGGGCGTCAAGCGCGGTTTGTTCTCTAACGAGGCGGGGCTGGGTAGCGCGCCCAACGTGGCTGCTGTTGCCGAGGTTAAACACCCAGTGGCGCAAGGTATCGTGCAGTCCTTTAGTGTGTTTATTGACACTATTATCCTCTGTACCTGCACGGCACTGATCATCTTACTCTCGGGTGTTTACCCGCCGGGAATGGAGCAAGCGGGGGTGGTGCTGACTCAGACGGCGGTCGCTAGTGTGGTTGGCGAGTGGGGACGGATATTTATTACTGTGGCCTTATACTACTATCTGGGTGAGAATGCGCTCAGTTTCTTTAGCCAGAAGCGTGCGCCTGTAATGATCTATCGTGGCTTGGTCGTAGCGCTGGTTTTTGGGGCTCAATGCAAGATTTGGCAACTGTTTTTGCCTTTGCTGATGTCACCATGGGGCTGTTGGCGATTACCAACCTGATTGCTTTGACGCTGCTGTTTACAGTCGGTCTACGCTTGATGCGTGACTACGATCAGCAGATTAAAGCGGGGATTGTCTCGCCGGTACTGGATGCGAAAAATTTTGCTGATTTGGACCTTGATCCTCAGACTTAGGCGGCGCAAGCAGAGAGGCTGGCTGCCGCCGACAGAGTAAGCGTTAAGTAAGAATGGCCTGTTTCAGGCTGATGTTTTGATTAAAAAAGGGAGGCTTAGCCTCCTTTTTTTGGCCTGCTTAAAATGGCCAGAAAATTGGAATAAAAATAACCCCCAGCAACCAGAAAATACTATTAAGTGGCAAGCCGACTTTTATAAAGTCACTAAACTTATAGCCGCCTGCGCTATAGACCATCATATTGGTTTGATAACCCACTGGGGTCATAAAACTGGTGGATGCGGCAAAGGTAATCGCAATTAGAAAAGGCGTCGGATCAGCCTCCATCAGCTGCGCGGTAGAAAAACCTATCGGGGTTAATAGTACGGCGGCGGCTGAGTTACTCATCAGCTCACCAAACAGCAACGCCATCAGGTAAAGCACACCGAGTACCACATGCGGGCCCAGATGGCTGACCAAGCCAATACTGTTATCGACCAAGAACTGTGCCGCGCCGCTACTGCTCATGGCAATTCCAAGCGGCAATAGTCCAGCGATTAAGATTACAATTGACCAGTCGGTGCTCTCATAGACATCATCGGCATGAATACAGCCGGCCAGGGTCATAGCTACGGCGCCAGTCAGTGCCGAAATCGCGATGGGCAGCCAACCCAGCGCCGAGACCAGCACTACCGCAGCCATTACAGCGATGGCAAAAGGTGCACGCCAACTATAGGTCTGCGCCGCTTCGCGCTGCGAAATAACAATGACACTTTTATCTTTGCGCAGAGTTGCAAGGTCTTTCTCAGGTAACGCCAGCAGTAAAATATCACCAATACGCAGGCGCAAACTATTCAGTTGATTGCGTATGACCTGTCCACGTCGCTGCACACCCATGACTGAAGCATTATAGCGCCAACTGCGATTGAGCACCGCCAACAGACGTCCAGCCTCGCGTGACTGCGGAGCGATCATCACTTCGGCGAGGACTGATTTTTCTTGTTTGGCGCCTTTCAGTTGAAAGTCGGTTTGTGTATTGAACTCCAGCTTTTGTTCATCTTTCAGTGTTTCAATATCTGACCAGATACCACGGGTCAGTAAAATATCGCCGGCTTGCAGCTCTTCTGAGCGTGGCGACCAATACTTTTCGCCATCACGCAGCAACTCCAGCACATACACATTATAGTTTTTACTGAGATGGGCTTGCTCGACACTGATGCCCAGTAGTTTTGAGTCTTCGGTGACTTTTAGCTCACTAATATAGTGGCCAAATTCATATAGATTTTCCAAGTCGGCACTGCGCACATCGGGTAATAACCAGCGAGCAAAGGTCAGCAAATACAAGCAACCGGCTACTGCGCAAATAGCTGCCAAGGGTAAAAACTCAAACATACTAAAGCCTGGATGCCCTAGATCCTTGGCCACTGAGTTGACCAGCAGATTGGTCGAAGAGCCGATCAGAGTAAAGACGCCAGCCATTTGTGCGACATATGAAAGAGGAATCAATGTTTTCGAGGGTGCCAAACCTACTTTTAAGCTGGCCGCAATCACGATGGGAATAAAGATCGCCACCACGGCGGTATTGTTGACAAAGGGCGCAATCAGGATCAATAAGCCAAAGAGTATTAACATAAACTGCAGCGGTGAGCGCGCCCCGCCCAGCAGCCTTTGTATACCGACGAGAGCACCACTGTTTTGCAGTCCTGCAGCAAGGATAAACATTGCCGCCACGGTGATAGTCGCTGGGTTGCTAAAGCCACTTAAGGCTTGGCTGGGGCTAATTAGATCGAGTAAGGTTAAGCTGACTAAGACCACAATAGCAATGGCATCGACACGCAGCTTCTCGGTCACAAACAGCGCCATAGCCGCTAGGGTAATCAGTAAAACGAGCAAAATTTCAAAGGTCATAAGTGTCTCGCAAACTGGTTTTAATTGCACCAGTGATGATTGTATACAGCTGCGCAGGCGCTATGAGTAGCTTTATTCTCGCGTCGATTAAGGGTCTGGCGTTGCTTGCTGGGCAAAGCGTCGGCCAATCAAGCATAAGCCCATAGCAGCTACGCCAAACACCAGTAGCGCGATAGGCATGGTATGCAGCGAGGGCGGCGCAGCGATACTGGCTAAGAAGCCAATAGTGGCTGCCAGTAAAAATTGGATTAGGCCCATCAGTGATGAAGCAATCCCTGCATGTTGCTGGGTGTGCGCCATTGTCACTGCGGTTAAATTACCGGTAATTAATCCCGACATGGCCATACCCAAGCCCAGCAATATGCTATAGCTCCATAACGCCGTCCAGCCCACTTGCAGTAAGCCTAGCAGCACTAGACCGATGCTAATAAAACCGCCTAAGCCAATTAATAGAATCCGCATGGCACTGTAAAACTTCAATAAACGTAAGTTGATTTGGCTGATAGCAATCATGGTTAGCGCATTCGCGGCAAAGATATAGCTGAACTGGTTGGGCGTTAGTTTAAACATTTCAATAAAAATAAACGGTGAGTTATTGATATAGATAAACAAGCAGCCCAAGGTGCAGCTGGTGGCTAAGGTATAAAAGACGAAGCTTGGATTGCTCAGTTGTATGGCGTAGTTGCGCAGCATACTGCGTACTGACAGCGGTACGCGGCGTTCTACGGCTAAGGTTTCCGGCAGTAGGCGTATAGTAAAAAAGCCGCAGATGATGCCAAGTAAGGCCAGCACCCAGAAAATTAGATGCCATTCGCCATACAGTAAAATCAGCCCACCCAGCATGGGGGCGGTGATGGGCGCGATCATCATAACTTGCATCAGCATCGAGTAAATACGCGCTGAACTTTGTGGGTCGCAAGTATCAGTGACTATTGCGCGCGAGGCGACAGCGCCGGCAGCGGCGCCAATGGCCTGTAAAAAGCGTGCTACCAGTAAGCCTTCGAAACTGGTGGTCAAGGCTGCAAATAATGAGCCTAAGGTAAACAGGCCAATCCCAATCAATAAGGGTGGCTTGCGCCCAAAGCGGTCTAATAATGGCCCGTATAAGCCTTGGCCAATGCCTAAGCCAATCAGAAAGATGGTTAGCGTTTGTTGTACTTGGCCAGGCGTAATAGCCAAGCTGGTGGCGATGGTTGGAAAGGCCGGTAAGTACATATCAATCGCTGCTGCCACCAAGGCACTGAGAGAGGCCAGCAAGATAATCAATTGCACGCTGATAGGATCTTTAGCAGAGGCTTGAGTAATAACGCTATTCCTTCTCATAAATTAATAAAGGGGGCAGGGCCTTACTTTTTTAACAGGGCGCGAATATCCGCTAAGGCACTGTTACCACGGGCAGCTTTAACTTCGACCGGTGCATCTTCCAGACCCTCCCACTGCAAGTCTTCAGCGGGTAACTCATCCAGAAAACGGCTGGGTATACAGTCAATTATTTCCCCATATTGCTTACGTTTACTGGCAAAAGTAAAGGCTAAGTTGCGCCGTGCACGAGTAATGCCGACATAGGCTAAACGCCGCTCTTCTTCAATCGTATCCGCTTCAATACTGGAGCGGTGTGGCAAAATCTCTTCTTCCATGCCCATAATGTAGACGCTGGGGAACTCCAAACCTTTCGACGCGTGCAAGGTCATCATTTGCACGCCCTCAGCACCGTCTTCATCTTCTTCTTGGCGCTCCAACATATCGCGCAAGACCAATTTCGCGATGGCTTCTTCGATGGTCATCTTGCCTTCATCATCACGTTCTAAAGTGTTTTTTAATGCTTCAATTAAAAACCACACATTACTCATCCTGTATTCACAGGCTTTTTCACTGGAACTGTTTTGTCTGATCCAATTTTGGTAATCAATATCGACGATCATCTCTTTTAGCGCATCAATCGGATCTTCGCTAAAACAGCGCTGGCGTAATTTATCCATATAGTGCTTAAAACGCGCCAAGCGTTCGGTAAAACGTGGACTTAAATGTTCACCCAAGCCGATTTCAGCACAGGCCTCATACATAGAGATTTGGCGCTGCGTGGCATAACCGCTGAGTTTTTCTAGGGTGGTCGAACCTATTTCACGACGCGGTACATTTATCACCCGTAAGAAGGCATTATCATCGTCCGGATTAACTAATAAGCGAAAATATGACATCAAGTCTTTGACTTCCTGTCGCCCAAAAAAGCTGGTGCCCCCGGATAAACGGTAGGGGATTTTATGCACTTGCAGCTTGAGTTCCATAATTTTGGCTTGGTAGTTACCGCGGTACAAAATTGCAAAATCACTGTAGGGACGCTGGGTGCGCATATGCTCGGTGAGGATCTCTAAGGCAATACGTTCGGCCTCAGCATCTTCATTGCGGCAACGAATCACGCGGATTTCATCACCATGGCCCATATCGCTCCACAACTCTTTGGTAAACACGTGCGGGTTATTGGCGATCAGGATATTGGCACATTTAAGAATACGACTGGTGGAGCGGTAATTTTGCTCCAGCATCACTATTTTTAATGACGGAAAATCCTCTTTTAATTGCAGTAGGTTTTCTGGACGAGCACCGCGCCACGCATAAATCGATTGGTCGTCATCGCCCACTACCGTGAACTGCGCGCGCTCCTTGACCAGCAGTTTGACCAGCAAATACTGACTGGTGTTGGTGTCTTGGTATTCATCGACCAGCATATAGCGAATCCGATTGCGCCATTTATCCAGCACGTCGGGGTGGTTTTGAAAGAGTTTCACCGGCTGGAAAATTAAATCATCAAAATCCACTGCGTTGTAGGCTTTGAGTGTGCGTTGATAATGGCTGTAGACAATCGCTGCGGTCTGTTCTTTGCCGCCGCGTGCTTGCTCTAAAGCTTGTTCGGGCAGAATTAAATCATTCTTCCATTGGCTGATCAGGTTTTTAACTTCATCAGCCCCATCGTCACCGGCGTATTCTTTTTGCATGATATCGGTGAGCAGGCTTTTTACATCGGAATCATCAAAGATCGAAAAGCCAGGCTTATAACCCAGCAGCGCATGCTCGCGGCGGATGATATTAAGGCCTAGGTTATGGAAGGTGGAGACGGT